>Ga0307985_10001679_pt1 | contig 12463 bp, 24 predicted proteins | sample EllFjometageno80_FD_203155 | JGI IMG/M metagenome (GOLD analysis project Ga0307985, IMG submission 203155) | Marine microbial communities from Ellis Fjord, Antarctic Ocean - #80 | ecosystem: Environmental > Aquatic > Marine > Unclassified | place: Southern Ocean | collected 2014-10-09 | reverse complement strand
GGGCGAAGGAAGGTGAGGTCGTCGCGACTAAGAGTAAATCGCGGGCGGAGGGCAGGGGCGGAGGGAAGGAGGGTGAGGTCGTCGCGACGACGAGGAATTCGCGGGCGGAGGGCAGGGGGGGGACGAAGGAGGGTGAGGTCGTCGCGACGACGAGAAAATCGCGGGCCGTCCCAGGAATCAAAACCGGCAGGCGTCCCCAAAGGCCTAGCAAGATGGAAAGCCCTGCTGACAACAAAGAAGAAGAAGAAGAAGGAGGAGACGAAGAAGAAGAAGAAGAAGAAGAAGAAGAAAAGAAGAAGGGCTGGTTCGTTTGCGACGAGCCGGATTGCGGACACAAGGTGAGCTTTGAATGTTCGCGCGTCACACTCGTCCGACGACCCCAACTAACCCCTCTTGCGCCCGCTTCAGTGCGAGCGCAAAACAGACATGGCGAAACACATGGAGATTCGGCATACCGATGCCCCCCCTCCTTTCCACTGCCCCTTTCAATTTTGCGAGTACAAGTCGAGGGCTTCGGCAGACTGCAGAAGGCACTGCATTTACAAGCACAAGATTCAGGCGAGCGCGTACGACGAGAAGTATGCTGAGCCGGTCAGAGAGGAAGGCAGTGTTCGGGTGCGTGAAGCGAGGCTGCGGGTGGAGAAAAGGAGGGCGAAGGACGCGAGGCTAATAGCTGCGGCAAAGCGGTTTGAAGGAAAGTATGGCGCAGGCAAGGCCATCCCGCCCTCTCTCTCCAACCCGTACGCCGCTCCGAGAGTAAAGTACATCGTGCCCAGAAGCCAGCGCAATATAGGAACATGATATAGTATGCTAAGTGTATATTGCAGTAAGGACTACTTCGGAGGCCTCGCTCCTAGCTCGGACCAATGCGGCAAATGCAACGCAACCTTCGGCTTTCCAGCGTCATCGTCGTCCGGCGCCAACTCTGCCATCTTCTCGCGAATCACGCTCTTGACCCTCTCCGCCATCTTTGCATTCCCGCTAGCGCCAAAGTGCAGCCCGTCGTGCAAGTCATTGTCATTAATCGGGTCGTCTGTCCACAGATCGCAAACGTGACACTGTTCCTCGGTCGCAAGTTCGCGAACGGCGGCGGCATAAGTAGCCGCCCTCTCGCTGGTTCGCGTGCTCCACAAAGCGTGGTTGACGGGGGGGGTAGTCACGAGAACGATGTTGAACGAGTGAGGAGTTTTCCCCTGACCCTGCTGGACTGCAGTGATCTCAGCCTTGAGTGCAGATATGATTGCCCTCATGTTGCCCTTGTACTCCGCAAGCGGGACACCTTGCCCCCCCCCACGGGTGTTCGCGTCGGTGGCGTCGTCCGAAGAGTCGTTCGCGCCCAGAAACAGCGTAACGAAATATCTGTTGCTGCCGACTCCCATGTTGTCAAAGATACTCCTCGTGTTGGCAGGATTCGCGCTTCTCGTGACGCCCTCAAAGTTCTCGAGTATCCAGCGGCTGTTGTACCCGCTAAATCCGCGGTTGCACACGTCGCCGGTGCGCGAGTACCAGTCCGCGAGAGAAGCACCCCAGCCTTGGTGGATGGGGGAGAATGATTGCTGGGTAATGGAGTCGCCAATTAGCGTCACGGAGATGCGATGCCTGTCGCTCATTCGGTAGGCAATGGGGAGGGGGGGGAGACGGGGTGAGGGGGGGCGGTTGGCGGAGAGGGAGTAAAGTGGCTGCGAGGGAGTTACTTGAGTGGGCGAAAACTTTTATTGAGCTTAACTTCAGATAAATCAACGCTGCAAAGCTCGCACGGCGAGTGGTCCCTGAGGGTCAGGGTGATTAACTCCCACAGCTGTCCGAGAGGGGCTAGCGTTGTTTTTAGCTTCGAAAACGATATTTAGCGCCGTCAATTTATAATTCATTCGTCCTCGTTTAAGTACGTGTGCACGCACTGACTGACCCAGCTCCCGACACCGAACATCCACATAGTGTGGTACGAATTATCAACAATCTTGACCCCCATCCCCCTCGTGAACCCCAACGCCCCGCTCTCCGCATATATTCTCTTCACCACCGCGGCCACTCCCCTACTCATCCCCTCCGGCAACGGCTTCTGCGAGTTGGTAATGACGTTGTCAATGGGATGCGTCACGGCGCTAAAGCTGCCCCCAATCATCCCGCACGCCATAAGTTCCGGGAGCTGCAGCTGAGTGTCTTGCCCTCTCTCCACCCGTCGCTGTAGGCGAGTGTTAGACGGGGGTGATGAGGGCGTCGAGGGACGAGCGAGGCAAGTTTTAGGGGTCGTGCCGAGCCGGTCGTTCTGAGCCGGCCGCCTGAGCCAGCCGCACTGAACTGAACGACCAGCTCCCGCACTGAACTGAACGACCAACTCCCCCCCCTCTTTGTTCACACCGCACCCCTTTACACATGTGTGTGGCTCACGTGTGTGTGTGTGCGCGCGTACTCACCTGAACGAACTGGTCCTTGATTTTGGAGCTCATCGTGAAGCGGATCATCCAGTCCAGTCCGCGCCTGACCATCATTGGCAGCAATCCGTCCATTAAGCTCGTCACGCCATTCGCCTTAATGACACTTTTGAGCGCGGCCAGCGGCGGCATGGCGTTCAGCACCGGGTCGGATACCACGACGACCTTCAGCTTCTGCGAGGGGCACACAAAAAGAGCCTGCGCGACACCCCCTGCAACGCCACTCAGCGGCTCCGTGAAGTTCTTGTCCAGCCCAATTTTAGTGAGTTGGTACTGGGACTCCGCCTGCACGAACAACACGGGGATTCCTTTCACGCACTGCATCACACCCCACGGGTACATCCCACGGTAGAATGCCCCAATGAATCCAGACTGTTTGACGTACTGCTTGTGAAGGGAGCCATAAGACTGTGTTGAGGTGCCGGGCAGAGTCTGCTTACCAATTCTGAGCACCTCGAGATAATGCCCGCCGGTGAGCATCTCGCCACAAACGCAGATGGGCCCGATAAGCAGCTTCTCGAACTCGGGACGTGAGCGGGCGGGCCCCACCGGCAGGGCCGGAAGAGAAGACTCACCAATAGTGGCATGGTGAGTGATAGGAGCCATTACAGTGGTTCAAAGTCGGGACGGGGGGCGTCGCTGGGGGGCGGGGGGGGGCGGTAAGTGGCGCAATAAAGACAATAAAGATGGGAAAGTAGCGCAGGCAGGTCAGGGAATCGAATTAGAGTAGATTTGAGGATCAGAATTAGAGTACAGGCTCAAATAAATAATAGAGGGGCCCCAGCAAAATCCAATTAGTTAAAAAAACAGAAAATAACGCATCTCACAATATTTTCTATTTTCTCTGTTTAGAACACCCAGGATAGCCCGCTGACTCACTTTACGGAGTGATTCCACTTACAATGACCGCCACAACTACCGGTCCGTACTTGAGGACCAGGAACTTGCCCTCCTCATGACGGTTCTGCCTGCCCGGGAGGAGGAAGCTCTGCTCACTTTAATGATGATGATGACCATGAGTGGGCGTGAACAGGAGTTCGGTAAAATGCTCCTTTCGCTCGCGCAGGGCCGAGTCGAGCATGAACGAACAGGTTCACGATTTATTTACGATATTGACTGACAACATTTGTCATTTGCTGGAGACCGCCGTTATCTGCACCAGAGACTCTGATGCAATGGCCATCAAATTATCCATCGCCCCCCCACCCAACACGACGTTGTCTGGACTGGATATACCCGCGGCTTACGGCCCTACCCCCTTTCAGACCACCCCAATTTCTTACTATTTCTTAGCTTTTGATCCACACGGGATAAGTCACGAACGGAGGAGGCTAGAAGAGCGGGAGTTGTTCGTGCGTCGGTACCAGACCGAGCCCAGTAGCTATGGTTGATGGCTATGTTTTACACCTACGTCATTGACCCCGTTAATTACAATTATTTGTCTCAACTGGAGAGCTCCGGGAGCCAAAATAGTGGGGCCATGCGCCGTTAGCGGAAAATCCGAAGAGACAGTCTTGGCCAGTTACCCGAGTTACTTTAGTATGATGTTTGGAAGTTCTTGGGGTTGCGTAATACGCGTGATATGTGGGGGAACACGAAATTCCAGGTGAGCAGAAATGGTGATCTTCAAACCTTTTACCACGGGCAGAATAAGGTTTAGCCACGGCCTCAGCGGCTGCTATGGGCGAGATATTGGAGCTGACGGTTGCCTCTCGCGTCGCCCTCGAGTTACCCCCCAAAACATGGACTGGATGTACCAGGATTGAGAGGCCGTGCCCCCCCCACCACCCTCCCCACCATCTCATGTAAGATGCGATAAGTTGGATCATGACATAAGTCTGGAACGGGAGGCGCTAGAAGAGTCGGACCTTTTTGAGCGCATTTGAGGGTGGCATCTGAGTAGATTTATTTAATGGCGATGTGTTTGAGCAAGGTCTTGACGGCATTTATTACAATATTCTGTGTCATCCGGGAGACACTTGAGGGCTCAGGAAGGGTGACATGCGCCGTTTTGGGTCAAACCGATGGGCTCGGCTTGTCAGTTTGCCCCATATATGCGCTGTGTGTGGCGTGTGAATTCGGAGGTAGCGTAATATAAATGCTATTGTGTGATGGACACAAACTGAGAATCTGGGAGGATGAGGACGCTTTTCTCGGGCCTTTCAAAGGGGTAGCAAAGGAAGGGGGAACGTCTTCCGGCAATTTCTCCGTGGAACGGTTTGGGAGTCAAGCTTAGCACCAGGTGCTAAGAATAACCCCCAAACCATTCCACGGAGAAATAACCGGAACCAAGTCTATTTCATTTTTGCGATCGATGCGATTTGCTGCGAGTACAGCTATCTCAAAGTCAGACGCTCTCCAGCTAAAGGGTCCAACTCGATGCACTGAACAAGAAACATTACCAAAAAAAATCGAAATCGAACGTCTCGCGCACCGACCGATTTCTAGTGTGTTGATTTCTCCTAAATTCATCTTTAGCGTGCCAAACTACCTTTCAATTGCCAAATTTACGAATGACATTACCCCATAGCCATTTGAGAACATTCCAGCCCCCTCCTCTGTGCTTACCCCCGCAACAACAAAAATCGCACAAATCGTGCGCGTTGAAGGTTTTAGTGGAGAAAATGTCTAAAAAGTCGAAATGCGAGAGAACTTCACAGTTGCAGGGTTAGGGTTCTCTTCGAGCGATAACAACAACTCTATATTCCGCTCGGTGCTTCAGAATACTTCAAGGGGACTATTATTTGGTGCCCAGAACCTGGTTGTTTCTGCTGAACGACGCTCTCTGCTTCTGCTTGCCGCTTCCTGCGCTGTTTGTGCTGGGGAGCGCCATGTTCTTGCTCAAGTTCGGCCTCATCGTGTTGCCCCCCGCGTTGCCCATGGACTCGAAGTCCCTGAAGCTGCTGTTCAGACTCGTGCCGTAGTGCGCGAAGCCTAGTATTTGTGGGTGAGTGCCGTCCGATGGCGGGTGTTCCGCGCCCTCCTTCATTGCCTCCGTCATGCTCCTGCTCTTGAGCCTTCTCAGCGTTCTCGGCGTGGTAGGGTTGTTGTTGTCCCGCAGCCCGGGCAACAGAAACGGGTCCACCGAGCTCGAAACTGCAGAGGGGAGCTGTTTACTGCTCTGCGACACTTGAAGCTTGGCCAGCCCGGGCCACGGGCTCAGGTTTCCGGGCTTCGGATTGAGCTCCGGCAGCGCGTCGACGTCTTGGAAGTCGGTCCTCGAAAAGTCCCCCGGTGCGAACGTCCTGACTTTGCTTCGTCGGCCGCCCCTCGTCTTCACGTCGTGAAAAGGCTGCGTCCGCTTGCTCAGCGGAGTGTCCACGAAGCTGCGCGAGCGAGGGGTGTCAAAAACAAATGGCGAGAAATGAAAGGCAGGACACTTGAACGAACGCGCGAAAAGACAGGGCCGACAACAATCGGCGAAGCAGGGCGGTCGTTCACAGCGCGCGGAGTGTTTTGGAGACTCACCTGCCTCTCGCCCCGGTGTCATTCCTCTCGATTTTGGCGCGCATCTTGCTCACAATGTTGTTCTCTCCAAACTTCTTCTCGTTCTTGTCCCGCTTCTCGAGCCGCTTGTCACGCTGCACGGAGGCGAGGCGCTCCTCTCTGAAAGCCTTCACCGCCACGCACGCCTGCCTGATCATCTCGCCAGTCTCGTCAGGCGCCTTCAACACTAGCGTCACGAAGTCCTTTTTCGACATTGCCAGGACAGTGCACGTGGCCGACTTGACCGTCGCCGTAACCTTGTGGTGTTTGTGGTGGTCCAGAACGACCTCCTGGTCGCCCAGGATGCACCCGGCGTACACATCCGCGACGATGACGGCCGCGTCGCTGGCCGAGTCGAGGAGATGGGTCGCCTTGAGACTGACCTTGGTGGAAAGGGTGCACTCGCCATCTACGATGAAGAAGATCTCCCTGAGCTTATCCCCGAACTTGACGATCGTGTCGCCGTAGCTGTACACGACTTCCTCCATCTTGTAGCTCACGTGCGTGCACGAGCTCGAGGTCCACTTCTGAAACACCGACAGCTTCTTCATGAGCTGCATCGTATTGACGACCTTGCGCTTCTCGGTGTGCATGGACACGAGCGTCTGGTTGTACGTGGCTTTGTCGACGCGCACAATGACTGTGGGCTCCGTGGTGCAGGCAGAGAGGGCGCGGACCTGCGATTCGTCCATGACTGCGAGCGAGCGAGTGAGCGCGAGATAAGAGGTGCACCGCAAATGCACAAATGCAGTATGAACAAGGGCCACAACGCGGCGTCGTCTGGGCAAGGGCGCCGTTGGCGTTTTGAGTCGCCCGCAGCGCGCTTCCAGCCGCCCGCAGTGCACGGACCTGCCAGCTCGCCGAAGCCATCGCCGTCGTGGAAGGTGGCTATGAGGTCGCCGAGGTCAGCGGTGGACTCGACCGAGAGGGGCGTCTTGCGGTTCCAGATCTTGAACTTGGAGCGAAGGGCAACCTCCGCGGCCGCGGAATGGGAGGAGAACATGCCCACGGCGCCAGTGACGATCCAGTAGTAATAGTCCCTCTTGCCAGAATCGCCCTGGATGAAGAGCGTTTCGCTGGCGTCAAGGGACAGCGCGTCCATGGACGTTGCCAGAATCTTGAGTTGCTCGTCGGAGAGGTGGAGCTTTTCGTTCGAGATGCGGATCTTGTGCAGCCACTCTGTGATGAGGTTTACGTTTTCAGGCGTTCGCTCGTGGGCGGCATCCTTTGGCGAGAGGAGGATGTCGAGGGAGTTCTGCAGCAGCTCAGCGTTCTGCTTCACGAGCGCGGCGTGCTTGTTCGCGCGAACTCGATCGTGGATCATCTGGAACGCGTTCTGGAGGACTGCCTTCGTCTTGTCCAGCGCCTTGTTTCTCCACCTCAAGGTGAAGCTGACCAGGAACTGCTTCTGGGCGGCAGTGTAGTGGTCAAAGTTCGCGAGGTCGGTGGGAGTCACATCCAGGTTGTACTTGAGACCGATGGCCTTCTCGAGCTCGTTGTCCTCAAAGAGGGGCGCTTCCATACTGTGAGGGGGGAGGGAGGGAGGGAGGGAGGGAGGGAGGGAGGGAGGGGCAGCTGTGAGGGGGGAGTAAATGTGTAACAAGGGGGGGAGGGAGTCGCGCTGGATTGTAGGGGGGGGAGAAGGGCGGGGGGGTGGGGCAGCAGTCGTGTCCCGTATTTTACTTACTGTCGAGTTCGGGCAAATCGCGGGGAGGAGGGAGTGACAGCTGTTAAAACCTTGAGATTTTTTTTTTGTTCGGCGTCTTGGCCGAACCCGTTCGTTCATGAGTGCAGCGCGAGTACGTCGCGTTATCTGTTGACGAAAGCAGCTCCGAGCTCGCTCCCTTCCCTCCCCGCAAACTCCCCGTTCCGCACGTCTTTCCGTCACCACCGCACGCGAGCAAACAGCGCCGCCCTTTGTTCACACGGGGGCCCACACCGCCGCCCTTTGTTCACACCGCCGCCCCCTTTGTTCACATATGTGTGTGGACGCGCATTTTGCTATCCAACAAGGCTTACAATATGGTTACAAACAGACTCACACACGTCATCTCCTACGCAGTCTCACTCGCCAGCTTTCCCAGCCTTAGCCCCCTTCCCCCCCTTCCCCCCCTTCCCCCCCTTCCCCGCCTCTCCCTTTCGCTTGGCGGGGAGCACGGTGGGGGCGGTCGCGCTCGCCTTGCTCGACTCGGAGACGACCGGGGCGCTCTCGCCAGTCGGGGGAGACTGGAGGGAGTGGGCGAACTCTCGGTAGGCTTGGACGTGCGCGGGGAGGCAGGGGGAGGTGTGGTGGACTTTGAAGCCGAAAATTGAGAGGGTCGTAGGGTAGGGATTGTGGGCGGCGAGAAAGGTGGCGAGGGGGGCGGCCGTGGAGCTGCTCTTGTCGTCCACGGCGGGAGATATCGTGGGAGGGACGGGCGATTTGATCTTCAGGGGGATGAGGTTGGGGTACGCCAGGAAGAACATCGCGGGGAGTGCCGTTCCGAAGAAGGCAGAGTCGAGGTCGTGGGGGGCAGCGTGGGAGGCGGCACAGGAGGCGCAGTAAAGGACCATCTTGCTCTCGCCAGGGCAGTCCGAGGTGCCCATGGGCAGGAGCGCAGTGTTGCAGCAGGGGCAGTTCCCGTAGTCGTTGGTGAGGTATTTTCTGTAGACGGTGTCCAGGCCCTGCCACACACATGAATATTAGCCAGTTAGCATGTGTGAACAAAGGGGGAGCGGTGTGCCATACAAGGTGGTGGCGGTGTGAACAAGAGGGGGCAGCGTTTTTTGGCTCTTGAACTCGCCCGTGGCCACACGCATGTGTTTCACGACGGACCTCCTCCTCCCGTCCACCGTAAAGCCACCCCACCCTTCGCGGCGGTGCTCATAAAATAAAGGGCAGCGCAGTTTGCTCGACTCATTCGCTCTGCGTATTGTTCTTCACATGTCGTTTCGCTTGGCTCCGCGCGCTCCTTGCGACGTGTACTACTTCCCGTCGCTTCCGTCTCACCTGCACGGAAATGACCCAGCGTGCATGAACGAGTCCGTAAAGTAGCTCGCTATCCTCGCTGTTCCTATCGTCCTTAGTGGAGTCGTTCGTGTCGTCGGAGTCGTCGTCATCCCCCCCCTCGCGGTCCATGATGGTAAGGAGAGCTTTGTTGAATTGGGGTACGATGGCGCGGATACCGTAGAGGTTGAAGGAGTCGGCAATGTAGGCTGGGTCGATTACTGTGAAGTAGTGCTTGCCACTACTTCTAGTGAACCAGCTGGACCAGGGCTCAGAGGAGCCTGAGGAGGAGCCGGAGTCGGAGATGGACATGTGGGAGAGGAGGGGGGAATGAGGGAGGAGGGGAGAGGAGGGTAGGAGGCTGAGGGGATGATGTGGAAGAAGTAAGAATGACGGTCAGGGAGGGGGGGAAGAAGTTGTGTGTGATGAACGTTGCGTGTGATGAACGTTGAGTGTGATGAACGTTGCGTGTGAATGTGGTGGAGTGTGATTGGAGTGGGGTGGTGGTTTGTAGCTCGGGGAAGTGGCTCGACGAGGGGAAGTGCCTGGATGCTGGATGTGGTTGATGAGCTGATTGTGGTTGAGAGGCTCTTCGTTCGCTCGTTGATACTAAGGGAAGGCGAGCCAGCAGCTGGAGCTGCGAGCCAGAGACTTGCGCGCGCGGACTAGCTCATTCCTGAAGGTGGGAACGTTCGCAGTGCCACCTGTGCAACGCCTTGCATTCATTTTATCTGCATTGTTCCCCAACCTAAGCTAACTACCCGACGTCCAGCAGCTCCAACACAATGCGCCTTCTAGTTCTATGCCTGCTCTTAATCACATCAAACCCCTTCCTCCTCGCTCCCATCCCTCCCCTCCATCATATGTCCACCCCTTTACTGTCAGAGTCTTCCACCTCAGCTTCCCAACCCCCCCCCCGTAATCGCATGTGGCCCACCGTCTCCCCCGGTTTAAGGAAAGCCATCATTACGAACAAGGCGAATCGCGCACTGAAAGCCGCGAAGAGGGAGAAACGACTACCGAAGCAGGAGAGTAAGAGGAGGGTGAGTAGCATAGGCGAGACGCGAGACGCGGAGCGCGAGGCGGAGCTCGAGGCGTGCCACGCTACTGGCACATCCCGAGGTCCAGTCCGTCAAGCCCTTCCTTTGTTCTCACCGCCGTGGGTGGGAGGCTAGTCGTCGGGTCCCTTTGCTCACACACGTGTGTGGCAGGAGCTCAAGTTTTGGAAGAATTCGCGTATGGTCGAGAAGAGGGAGCTGAGGGTGAAGAGGAAGCTGGACACCCACGACCCCACCCGCGTCCCGCTCACTTCTCTCGCCGCCACCACCGATTCAATCGTGGGGCAGGTGATTTCTCTGACCCAGTTCGGCTCGTACATTGACGTGAACTCGACCATCGACGGCCTCCTCCACCTCCGCGACATGAGCGCGGATGCTTTCGTCAGCGATCCTAGCGACGTGGTGAGGCCCGGCGACGAAATCAACGTCTACGTCAAGTACATGGAGCCGGCGACGATCACGAACAAGGGCAAGCTCGCGTTCACGTTGATTGAGCCGAGCACGAGGACTTTCAGCACGCAGGTGAGCGCCAAGCACCGTGCAGCGAGCATTTAAGGCGACGAAGAACAAGCTATAGGCACGACACGAGCGAGCCCATGAGCGCACGCCGCCTTCCCCCTTTCTTTCAAATCGTGTTTATGGCCTTTTGTTCAAACCGTGTTTGTGGCTCACACCGCGTCTGTGGCGTTTGTGGCAGGCTAGCAAGGACACGTCGCTGCTCCCGCTGGACGCGTTCGACCTGTCCGACGAGGTTTGGGGAACGATCACGCGCGTGACGTTGTACGGCGCGTTTGTGGACGTCGGGGCGAGAGTTCCCGCGTTCCTGCACTTCATGGATCACACGGACTTCCCGCTGCACGCGGGTACGCCCATACAGGAGTGGATACCGGTCGACAAGCGCGTGCGCGTGTGGGTGAAGGAGCTGGACTTGGACCGCGAGAGGATAAAGGTGACGGGCGTTAGGCCAACCGATCTGCCCGTGTTCGGAAGAGATTAATAGCCCTTACTCCGTCTGTAAAACGTTGGTGCTGCGAGGGTTAGGGTACCCTGGAGAAGAAGATCGCGTATTCAAAGCCCGCGAAAAGTGCAAAAGCTTTTGTAGGGTGGCCCAGCGATATTGCCCTGCTACTGCTGCCCTGTTACTACTTGTTTGTCCTCACAAATTGCCTGCTTCTACCACGCTCTCACCACGACCTATAAACCTCCCCAGCCCCCGCCATAGACCTCCACGATTATCCTCCTCCCGCTCTTCATTATGGCAACTTCCCACCCTCTCCTTAACGGTCCGGCCCTAACAGTGGCAGTCGGCTCGAAGAACCCCTGCAAGGTATCCGCCGTATCAGCTGCCTTCAAGTCGATCCTCCGGGACAGCTCCTCCTGCGCCTTGACTGTGAGTGGGTACGGCGCCTCCAGTGGCGTGAGCGACCAGCCAATGTCCTCCGCCGAAACCCTGCTGGGCGCCAAGAACAGAGCGATCGGAGCAGCAGAGCTTCACGTAAAGGAGGGAAATGGGGAGCCTGATTTTAGCGTCGGTTTGGAAGGCGGAATAGTATCTGAAGGCGGCGGGATGTGGTGCATGGCGTGGATGGCGTGCTACTGCCCCAGCGAGACCCACCACCATCGGCAGTTCGGGATCGCACAAACCGGCATGTTTCCGTTGCCACCGTTGATGGCGGCGATTGTGTTGGACGGCGAGGAGCTTGGCACAGCTGACGATGTCGTTACGAAGAGGGAGAATAGCAAGCAGGGTGGTGGGACTGTGGGTGTGTTGACGGACGAGATCATCTCCCGTGGTGCTTACTATGAGCACGCGCTGGTTCTGGCGATGTCCAAGTTTATCAGCCAGGACGTTTTCTTCAAGGGAGTTGGCGAAGATGGGGTCACGGTTGATAAAGCTGTCATGGGCAAGTTGTTGGAGGAGTACAAGAGCAAGAAGTAAATAGAACCTGGGCTTTCTTGTTCACACCGCCGCCCCCTTTGTTCACGGTAATTCAGCGTACTTAAGTTACTGGAACCACGACCGAAGGCACGTGATTCCCTCTCCTCATGCTCGCCCTGAGCGCCGCCGCCTCCTTCTTGCCCTCCTCGGGGATCATGTCAATGGGTACCTTGCTAATCCATGACGCCGTGAACCACTTCGGCTTCTCCTCACGCCATCTCCACCGTTGCCCAGCACCCAAGAACAAGTTGAATGTCAAGTACAAGCCGCCAAGTTCTTGGGGCCCGCGGAACTGAATTACGCCCGTGAAATCCGCAATCGTCTTCGCCATAATTCTACACAACAAGCTCACAAACAGACCTGACACTCCGTCTATAGGGAGCCAGTAATGGAAGTCCCCCCTCGCCACCTTCTGCAGCAAATACAGCCAAGGCGCGGGGGGGGGGGTTGTTCTGCTTCGTTACTGAGTTTAGGAGTGAAGACATCGATGTTAGGGTTGACCAGGCGACCAGGCCAGAGGTCAGATTCTGCCTCTGCCTCAGAATTGAGATGTTGTGTGTGA
>Ga0307985_10001678_pt1 | contig 12464 bp, 7 predicted proteins | sample EllFjometageno80_FD_203155 | JGI IMG/M metagenome (GOLD analysis project Ga0307985, IMG submission 203155) | Marine microbial communities from Ellis Fjord, Antarctic Ocean - #80 | ecosystem: Environmental > Aquatic > Marine > Unclassified | place: Southern Ocean | collected 2014-10-09 | reverse complement strand
TTGCTAATTTTATCTTTAGACTGAATAATTTTTTCATCTTTCTCTTTATTAAAGAAAATACGAAAACTAAAACCTAAAGAAGGTCCCATAGATGTTGAATATCCCGTAGTAATAGTTAATGGCATATAATCAGGATGATATGCGATACTTATTTCTTTCCTTGTTCCTTCTTCTGAGTTAAATACATTATAGTTTGTTAGTCCACTTCCGGCCTGCAAAGAAAGACTGTTGCTTATTCTATAATTAAGGCCAAAAACATCTTGTATTTCATCTGAATTAGCTTCAAGTGTGTACATAAAACCAAGCTTATTATTAAGTAATATATTTCTACTTGCTACTTGATATTTTATCATTGTAGGTTTGTCTTGAGGATTAAACAAGTACCCAACACCAAATTCTAAGTTAGCCTTAGAGTTAGAGTATGTTTTTTTGAAAAATGATCTTTCTTGAGCAAAAAGTTGAGTAGTTAAGCAAATGCTTAATATAAGTATAATATTTTTTATCATTTCTAAGTAGTTTAATATTTTGCAAAAATATGTTTATTTATATTTTTAAACTAATCAAATCTAAATAATTTAATTGATTTAATTGATTTAATCTTAGTATAGACTTAATTTACTTATATAATATTCATTACTATTATATGTTTTATATCTATTTTTTTGAAATTTTAAAAAGCAATAAAAAACCTTTGATTTAAAAGTTTAAAATAGATATTTGCAAAAAAAAAATTAAAGTCAATATATATAACCTATGAGATTAAAAAATTGGTTGATAAGTTAATTAAGTCTATACTAAGATTAAATCGTTATTACTACATAACAAATTTTTATTCTTTTTTATTAGCAGTATTAATTAGAGGATTTTTTGCACTTCTATTTATAATTGCAGCATTATTCTGCATTGATTTTTTTTTAGTTGATATTAATACTGTTATAGATATTTTTTTTGAAAAATATTCTTCAAAGCTTTTAATGTCTGTTTTTTTTATTTCTGAATCTTTTTTAGGATTAATTCCTCCAGAATTATTTTTAGCATGGGCTTCAAAATCACCTCACCCTTTTTTTAATGTCTTTATTCTTGCTACTCTTTCTTATCTTGGAGGAATTGTTTCATATATTATCGGAGGGTATCTATTTTTAATACCTTTTATAAAAAGTTTTATTGAGTTAAAAATTTCAAAGCACATAATTAACATGCGAAGATGGGGAGGTTTTTTTATTGTTCTAGGTGCGTTGACTCCAGTACCTCATTCATTAGTTAGTTTGTCTTCAGGATTGATTAAATATAATTTTAAAAAATATCTATTATGGTCACTATTTAGATATTTGAGGTTTTTATTATATGCTATTGTTATTTTTAAAATACTATAATATCTTAGTTTTTGTTAATCTATTTGTTCCTAATTGATGGAGCGCCAATTTTCCCCATTTTATTTTCTAGTGGCTTAATTAAATTATTGATTGTATTTAGCTCTGAGATTAATTTATTAAAAATGGTTTTAGCAATTATTAAACTTTTTCTATGAGATTTTGTTGGTCCATAAGTTGATCTTGCAGAACCACTAGCTGCCCATAGATATGTCCCAATACTAGGGTACTCATTTTTTTCACCAATTTCAGAACGACTTTTACTGCCATTAATTTGTTGTTCTAAGTTTAGGCATTTAACTCTTACATTAAGTAAGTCTGATTGTAATTTTTCATCAATATACTTGCCTCTTTCGTAGGCTTTTAACAATAAATTAATTTTATTTTTAATGTCTTTAATATTATTTGATAAATCATTTGTTTTAGATCGTATCTTATAAAGATCATTCCAAAATTCAAGAACTGAATTAGAAGTAATACTTTCTAAATTAGTGCTATTTAGAGGATTAACTTTAAAATCAATTTTATCTGTAAGAGCTGTAAATTTACCTTCAATTTGTTTGAATAATTGTGCTGAATAATTATCTGGATTTAAAATTGGTCCAGAGTCTTTTTTATTTATATTCTTAATAGAAATAGTATTAATAGATTCAGAAGTTAGGTTCCAATTAATTCTATTAAAACCTTTTTTGTTTTTTGCTTTTATTTTTCTAACAATCTCATTTTTATTGGAGTAAATAAACATCCATAGAGTAGGTTTTAATTCCTTTTTTTCTTCTTCAAGTTTCTCCCATTTTGGAACGGAAACAGTTCCATTTTCTTTTTCTACTTTTCTTTCATTTTTTAAACGTTTATTTTCTTTTGAAAGATATTTTTGATTAAGATAATAAGTAAATTCAACTCCAAATGGAGGGTTTTCTGCAACAAAAAAGTTATCTCCTTGAGATGCTTTCTTGCCACCTCCAAGTATTCTTTTTTGCATGTACCAATATGCATCTCGTGGAATAAATAATTGAGCTTCATTATTGGAGTTGGAATTATTAAAATCTCTTAATGATGAGTAATCATCTAAAACATATATTCCTCTTCCAAAAGTACCTAGAACTAGATCGTTTTCTCTTTTTTGTATTGCTAAATCTCTTACTGAGATATTTGGCATTCCACCTTTTAATTTTGTCCAGTTCTTACCTGTGTCATTTGTAAAATAAACACCAAATTCTGTTCCTAAAAACATCAAATTACTTTTTTTATGATCTTGAACTAAACGCCATAAAATTGTATTTTTTGGTAGGTTATTTGCAATACTTTCCCATGTTTTTCCTCTATTGGCGCTTTTATAAATATATGGATTATAATCTCCGTATTTATGATTGTCAAATACAGCATAAACAACATCTTTATTATATAGATCAGCTTTTATATCATTTACAAATGCAGAACTTGGCAAACCATTCATCTTGCTAAATTTAATTTTATTCCAACTTAATCCACCATCTTCTGTTATCTGAATTATTCCATCATCTGTTCCAACATATATTAATCCTTCTTCAATTGGAGATTCTGATAAAGAAGTTATAGTACTGTAATTTGACATTGCACGTACATCCCAAGGGTTATTCCATTTTTGTTTTTTTTCAAAAAATGGTGTAGATACTCGTTCAATATTTTTTGTTAGATCTAAAGATATAGCTTGCCATGAGTCACCACGATCATCAGATTTCCAAACTCTTTGAGAAGCAAAATATAATCTTTGTGGATTGTGTGGGCTTACTAGTATTGGAGCATCCCAGTTAAATCGTTCATTTTTTTCTCCTAATTCTGGTTGGGGCTTGATATTAATATTTTCTCCTGTTGATCGATCATGACGATTTAAATTTCCCTGTTGCCATTGTGCATATACTATATTTGGGTTACCTGGTTCTGTAGCAGGTTGGTGTCCATCTCCACCAAGTACAACAAACCAATCTGAATTTCTAATTCCATGAATATTATCAGTTCTTGAAGGAGATCCTTGGGTATTATTATCTTGTGTTCCACCATAAATATTATAGAAGGGTTTAGCATCATCTACTGCTATTTTATAAAACTGAGTTATTGGTAGGTTGTCAATAAATTTCCAATTTTTTGTTTTATCAAAGCTCTCGTATAATCCTCCATCACATCCAACAAGAATATAATTAGCATCATTCTTTTTAAATGCAACAGCATGATTATCTACATGCTTTTCTGTTTCATTCATACGTTTAAATGTTTTACCACCATCCTTTGAAACTTGCATGTAATTATCAGCTAAATATAATTCATCATAATTATGTGGTGAAGCATAAAGTTCTTGATAATAATGAGGACCTGTTCCTCCAGCTACAGCATCACTCATTTTTAACCAGTTAGCTCCTTGATTTATACTTTTATACACTCCACCTTTTCTTCTATCTAATTCAATTGCAGCATAAATTACATCTGGTTTTTGTGGTGAAATTGCTAAGCCAATCTTACCTAAATTGCTTTTTGGTAATCCACTACTTAATTTCTTCCAATTCTCCCCACTATCATTTGACTTATATATAGCTGTTCCTGGACCTCCACCCATATATCCAGCAACTGTTCTATGTCTTTGCCAAGTTGCAGTATATAATACGTTAGGGCTTCTTGGATCAATTAATAAATCAGTAGCACCCACCCATTCTCCATCTCCTAAAGTTTGCTTCCAAGTTTCTCCTCCATTTATTGATTTGTAAATTCCCCTTTCTCCACCTTTACTCCATAATGGTCCTTGAGAAGCTACCCATATTATATTTGAATTATTTGGATGAATAATAATTTTAGAAAGGTGTTCAGATTTTTTAAGTCCCATATTTTTCCATGTACTTCCTGCATCTTCACTTTTATATATTCCATCTCCATATCCTACGTGTCTTCCTCCAACATTTTCTCCTGTACCTACCCAAATAATATTTGGATTTTGAGGGTCTAATGAAATACAACCAATGGAATAGCTTTTTTGACCATCAAAAATTGAACTCCATGTTGTACCAGAGTTTTCTGTCTTCCAAACACCTCCAGAGCCTGCAGTGATATACCAAATATTTTCATTTTCTGGATGTATAATAATATCTGAAATCCTTCCTGACATAAGAGCGGGTCCTATACTTCTAAATTTTAGACCTGAGTATATAGAGCTTGTATCTTTTTTATTATCTAAATCAGATTTTTGTTTGTTTTGAGCAAATAAGCTTGTCGATGCTAAAACAATTGTTAACACATATAAACTAATATATTTTGAAAATTTCATATTAAGGATTTTTAAGATGACTAAAGTAAAGAATTTGATTAGTTTTCATATAATTTTTCGTCTATTCTTATAAATTTTTGTGTGTAATATTTGTATTTTTATTTTTTGAATTAATATTTATGAAAAGAATTCTATTTTTATTATTGTTTCCAATTATTTCTTTCTGTCAGAATCCTAATTATTCTGAAGATATTGCTCCAATAATTTATGGAAAATGTTTACAATGTCACCACAGCAATGGTATTGCTCCTTTAACATTAGAAACATATTCAAGTACTGTTTCTAACTCTGGAATTATACAACATGTCACATCTAGTGGAGAAATGCCTCCTTGGCCTCCAGATACATTGTTTAGAAGATATTCATATGAAAACACCTTAAGTTTTGATGAAATTAATACAATTACTGCATGGATAAGTAATGGAGTTCCTCTTGGAGATACTTTATTACTACCATCTATGCCAACATTTAATAATTCATCACAACTTGGTACAGCTGATTTAGAAATACAAATTCCAACTTACTCAAGCACTGCTGGTCCTAATAATGATGACTATGTTTGTTTCTCTATTCCTACAGGAATAACTCAAGATAGAGAAATAAGAGCTGTTGAAGTGATTCCTGGTAACTTACAAACTGTACATCATGTATTAGTTTCATTAGACCCATTTCCAAATAGTTCTGTCGTAACTACACCAAATTGTATGGGACCACAAGGAGGTTCAATCTACACATGGGCGCCAGGCTCTGTTCCTTTAGTTTTTCCTACATCCACAAATAATTCTTTTGGATCTAATCTGCCAGCAAATAGTAGTTTATCTCTTGCAATGCACTATCCAGAGGGAAGCTTTGGGCAATTAGATAGTACTAAAGTAAGAATCTATTTCTATCCTTTAAATACAACTATTAGAGAAATATCTAGTGATTATTTAATTAACGAAGGTCTTTTTGGAGCACCATTTATATTGCCTGCGAATCAAATAACTGAAATAACAGGTACATACGGACCTACAGTTCAAGATTACTCTTTCATGTCAGTATTCCCTCATATGCATCTGCTTGGAAAAAATATTGAGATGTATGCAGTAACACCAACAAATGACACTATTAATCTTGTTAGAATAAATAATTGGGATTTTGAATGGCAAGGAGCATATCTATTTGAAAAATTTATAAAAATACCAGCTGGAAGTATAATCTATGGAAATGGAACTTATGACAATACGCAGAGCCCATCAAATCCTAATCCTGTAACTGTTCAATCTGGATTAAACACCCAAGATGAAATGTTTATAGGTATTTTTCAATACCTCCCATATCAAACTGGTGATGAGAATATATCTATTGATGCTGGTTTAATTTCAACAAATAACAATAATTTAAATACTAATTATTTATCAAGAAATTTATTGAAAATAACAAATTCTTTAGGTCAATCTGTACGTCCAACATTAAATACTCCTTTGTTTTTTATTTATGATAATGGAAATGTAGATAAGAGAGTAATTCTGGAATAAATATTTAGATTTTAGCTATAATCCTTTAATAAACTCTAAAAAAACTTCTTTATGCCTTGCTAGGTTAATATTTGGAGATATTGATACACGCGCAATATAATCTTTATCTCCTTCTTTAGTTGTTCCTTGAGTGGATGTAGCAGGAATTGTCCAATAACAACCATTCAACTGTCCATAACTTACACAATACTTGCTTTCATTAGGGATTTTAGTAATCATCAAATTAATTAATTTATGATTTAAATGTCTTTTGTAATTTTCTTTCTCTTGCTTAGATTCACCCTTTGTAGGAAGGTCTAATGAAAAAACAGAAGGAGTAAATCCTTGTTTTGCTAGTTCTTCAGAGACAAAATTAATTTTAGCACTAGGTAATTTTATATTTATAAATTTTACAAAATCAACTGTATTTATATATGCTTCATGTATTCTTTGGTTCATAGAAGGCATTTGCTTTGCTAGAATATCATACTGCAAATTAGTAGCTTCATTATCACATATATTTAAATGGTATTGTATTTTATCTATCAGTGGTTTTGTGTTAGTATTTCCGATACAGTATCCAGCGGTACATTTTCCTCCACTAGGAAATTTAGATCCACTCACATAAGCAATTGTTGGAACTGAAGAAAGTATCTTTCCTTCACCAATAAAGTTAACATTTGGGCAAAAAGTTTGATCTAATACAAAAACAGGTTTTACTGCTATTATACCAATTTTTGTTGTACGCTCTTTGTATAAGGTGTTTTTTAACTCTAACAAATTAGGCACTTCAACTCGAGGGTTAGTTGGTATTTCAGCAATAATATATGGGACTCCATTTTCATCAGCAATTTTCTTTAACATTACCTCAATACTGTTTACCATATTGTTATCTCCATCTACAAATAAATCTAATACTTCTATATTTTTATTACATGACGCAATTCGTCTTGCTTGGTCATTTGTTCCACCATAACAATTTGAAGGCACAATGAATTTAATAGCTTTTCCTTTATGGTTTTCAATTGCATCATGAACTAACCCCATCATTATAGCATATTGAATAGATAATCCACTTGATGCAACTATTGCTTTTGAATTTATTTGAGTTATATCCTTTATTGATTTTAAGACATTGTTTTTACTTTTATTGTTATTCTCTATATTATTTTCTAATACTGATTGATTTAAGATAGATTTTAAAAGAGTAAAACAATTTGCTGGTGTCATAGCAATGGTTTCTCTTCTACGGCTATGTTGGATGTCTGATATATAACTTTCGTTCTTTTCACCATTTATATATAAAACACTTCCTAATTGAGAATTGAAGGTTATATAAAAATCAATATTTGAATTGAAATCAATATTATAGATGTCATTTTTTTGTAATAGATAAATTGTACTTCCATTAAAAGTAGAATTTGTTTTTATGTTATCTGTTTTTATTAAATCAAATTTATAATTATAAATACTTTTAAGTATTTCAGGATCAAAAAAATCAGGTAACTCACCAGAGTAAATAATCTGTGTATTTTTTTTATCAATTAAATTTTTTCTTAAAATTGCTATAATAGGAATTATTCTAGAAGAAAAGCTTATTATATTTTCTGATTTTTTATTATTTAATTGCGCTATCAGCCATTCTAATACACATGATAATGGATGACCTAATCGAATATAATCATATGCAGTTGGAAGTTTAGAAATAGATGAGTTTTTAAAATCATAGTTATTATATAAAATTTCAAATTGTTTTAAGAACTCAGTCTTAGCTTGTGTTTCGTCATAAATATCCAATCGATGAGTTGTTAGATTTAACCAATCATCTGGCATATTTTCTAAAATATTTTTAATAAAATCTTTCATCTTAGTATCGGTCATAATATTAACTTTAATTGGACGGCCAAGATACATTAAATAGTTTCCAAAATAAACTCAATTATTATGTTCTTATAATTAAAAATATATCAATTTATGTATTTTTGCTTTATGAAGAATTTATTTAGAGTTGTTGCTTTTCTGGAGGGAGTTTCTTATATTTTATTAATGACATTAGGTCTTTATTTTAAGTATCAATTGAATGATGATAGTTTTGTTAAAATGTTAGGTATGCCTCATGGGGTTTTGTTTATGGCATATATTTTTTTAGCATTTATTGTAAGATATTTTGAAAAATGGAATTTCAAAGATTTCTTTATTATTTTACTATCATCTATGATTCCTTTTGGTACTTTTTATGTTGAAGTAAAATATCTCAAAAAATAATTTTACCATAACTTTATATGATATTACTTATTGTAAATTTGTTTCAAATTAAATTTTAAAATATATATAAATGAACTTAAAAGGTAAGAATGTTATATTAACAGGAGGTAGTCTTGGTATCGGTAAAGAGACTGCAAAATTTTTAGTGGAAAGAGGAGCAAATGTTCTTATAACTGGAAGGTCTAGTGATAGATTAAATAATGTTGTTGAATATACTGGAGCAAAAATTATTGAATTTGATATTTCAGATATTAATAGTATTTCAAATAAAGCTAAAGAGTGTATTGATATTCTTAATGGAAGAGTAGATGTTTTAATAAACAATGCTGGAATAGGAGTGAGGAGCACTATTGAAGATTTAAATATAGATGATTTTTTGAAAGTTTTTAATGTTAATGTTTTTGGTCTGGCGTTATTTACAAAAGAAATTATACCACTCATGAAATCTACTGAAAGTGGAACTATTATTAATATTGGTTCAACTGCTAGTCTAAAAGGTTATCAAACTGGTAGTATTTATGCATCCTCAAAATTTGCTGTAAGATGTTTAACTCAATGTTGGCAAGCAGAATTGCGTCCTCACAATATTAGAGTTTGTCAAATTAATCCAAGTGAAGTAACTACTGCTTTTGGAAGTTCAGAAAGAACTGAAAGACAAGATGTACATAATAAATTAACGGCTAAAGAAATAGCCCACTCAATAGTATCTGCTATTGAAATGGATGATAGAGGATTTATTAACGAACTTAATATTTGGGCTACTAATCCTTTTAATTAATTCTTTAGTGCTTTTGAATATAGAAAGTTGTAATATTTCGCAGCATTCTTAGCTAATTCAATATTACTTCCTTTTAAAATTATTTTTTTCTGATTATATGATTTAAATCCAGAAGATTGATGTGTTTTTTTATACCAGTATTTTGCCCAAACTCCATCTTCTTTTTTAGGACCTTTCTGCCATGATAACATGCTTTCATCAAATGGAATCTTTATTTCTTTGCATAATTTTTTTAGTATATTTTTCGGATTCATTAATAATTCTTTTGAGTCTATAAGAATTACTTTTTTTTGCTTTTTTGCTAATTCATGATATAAATCATATTGCATTTTAATACCTATATCATCAATTGTTGGAAATGGAATGACTTTGTGGTATGAATTAATAATTTCCTCTGGATTTCTTATAAAAAGTACATTAGTTACTTTTAATAAAAAGGATTTATCAATATCAATTAAAAAATGTGTCATTAATTTGTGAAATGTGATTTTATTATTTGGTTGTAGAATTATTTCATTTATAACCTTGTTTCCATTGTTTTCTTGTGAATCTAGTGATTCTTGTCTTCCTGGGTGCTTAGCTCCGCTTTTAAATAAGTAGTGTGCATATAATGGCTCATCATAAACCTGAGTATCTTCTCTACTATTAAATGAATACATTAATGCAGTAGAATTATTTCTTGGACACGACCAAAGACAAATAATTTTTTTCATCTATCAAAAATAAATAAATTATTAAGTTTTATATCTTTAGTAATATAGATTTTCAATATCATTTAATAATGTATTGTTGACACTAAGTATTATTATATTTGCAAATAATCTAACTGGTTTATATGAGGATTTCTTTACTTAAATTTTTTTTCTTTCTTTTCTTTTACTGTTCATCTATCTCAAATATATATGCTACTCATGCAGCTGGAATGGATATCTCTTTTGAGTGTGTTTCTCAAGGTCTGAACTTTGATCTTTATAAAATTACACTTAAATTTTATAGAGATTGCAGTAGTGGTGCTGATGCTCCAGGAGTCGGTAATAATTTTGGCAATCCCCCTGTTCTTAATTATTCATCATCGTGTGGGACTTATTCAGATGATTTATCTTTTATCTCTGGACCTGTTTATATAACACCTAATTGTACAGGCTCTGGTAATCCATGTAGTGGAAGTTCTTCATTAGTTGAACTAGAAGAGTATACATATGAGAAAATAATTAATATTGATAAGTGTGATGATTGGGTTTTTTCTGTGTGTATTAATAATAGAAATGCATCAATTACTACAGTTACTGCAGCAGATAATTATTCATTATGCGTTGAAGCAGAATTAAATAATTTAATTTTTTGTAATAACTCTCCTACTTTTACAGAATATCCAGCGCCATACATATGCGTTAATGAATCATATTGTTTTAATAATGGAGCAATTGATATTGATGGAGATTCATTAGTTTATTCTTTAGTAACTCCTATAGGTTTTAATGGTGGAACAGCATTACAATATAATGCTGGATTTTCATCTTCTAATCCAATTTCAGGGTCTACGACATTTGACCCTGTAAATGGAAATCTTTGTATGAATACAAATTTGATTCAAGTATCAATTGTTGCTATGAAAATTTCTGAATATCGAAATGGCGTATTTATTGGAAGTGTAATTAGAGATATTCAGATAATTACTTTAGCCTGTTCAACTGTTCCTCCTGTTTTAAGTGGATTTAATGGTTTTCCACCTAATGTTACTAACTCTTCTGCTCTTGATGATTCATTAAATCTTTGTGTAGATCAACCTGATACTATCAACTTTACAATTGATGCCCAATTAGGATCTTCTAGTGCAAAGGTTATGTCATGGTCTGGACTTTCTAATGCTCCAAATGCTTCATTTGTAATTACTAATAATTACTCAAATAATCCTTCTGGAACATTTAATTGGACTCCTCAAGTTAGTGATATTCAAAATAGCCCTTTTACATTTAATATATCTGTTCAAGATGATGCCTGTCCTATTAATAATGTTTTTGCATATACTTATACTATAACTCTGTCTTCTAGTACAACATTTGTAATCTCATCAACAGTTACGGATGAAAGTTGTTATGCTTACAGGGATGGATCAATCATGCTTACAGTTAATGGAACAGATAGTATACCTACTTATGATTGGATTGGGCCTAATGGCTATGTAAATATTAATGAAGATATTAATAGTCTTAGCTCTGGATTATATAATGTTCTTATAACAGATATTAGTGGTTGTAATTTAACTGATAGTTTTTTTATTACCAGTCCTAATCCATTACAAGTTAATTTCAGTATTGATAGTGTTTCTTGTAGTGGTTTTAACGATGGAGCTATTAATACTACTATAAATGGCATAAGTTCTTATGCTATTGTTTCTTGGTTTGCTTATGATCAAAACTCTCAATTTCCTTTTTGGTATTCATTGTCCGATTCTTTGGATATAGATAGTTTATATCCTGGAATATATGCTATTAGTGTAGCAGATACTATTAATGGTAATTTGTGTGTTTTTTATGACACTTTAGAAATTGTTGATCCTAATCCTTATAATGCTTCTTTTATTATTACAGAGGTTAGTTGTAATTTAGGAAATAACGGAGCTATAGATCTATCCGTAAGTGGTAATACTAGTTCTTTAAATTATAATTGGATAGGTCCTAATGGATTTTTAAGTTCCAATCAGGATATAAATCAATTATTTGCAGGGTATTATTACTTAACAATTACAAATAATAATGGCTGTATATATAGTGATTCTATGTATTTGACTGATCCTTTACCATTATCTTCTGTTTCATCAATTTCTAGATGCTATTCTTATTTGTGGAATGGTATTACATATACTAATAATGGTTCATATTCTTGGACTGGAACTAATGCAAATGGTTGTGATTCTACTGCTTCACTAAATCTAATTATTTATGACTCATCTTCAGTTAACTTATCTGTTTCAGCCTGTGATAATTATTTCTGGAATAATAATTTATATGTTACTTCAGGCTTGTATTCATGGCAAGGCACTAATATTTATGGATGTGATTCACTAGTTTATTTAGAGTTGTTAATTAATGACAATCAATCTAATGAGGTTGATATTATATCATGTAAAGCGTTTAATTGGAATGGTGTTATTTACTCTGAAAGTGGCGTATATAGTGATACTCTAATAAATGTAGCAGGATGTGATAGTTTAGTAGAGTTAACATTAACTATTTCAGACTTTTCTTTTTCTGCCTCCTCTC
>Ga0307985_10001676_pt1 | contig 12465 bp, 13 predicted proteins | sample EllFjometageno80_FD_203155 | JGI IMG/M metagenome (GOLD analysis project Ga0307985, IMG submission 203155) | Marine microbial communities from Ellis Fjord, Antarctic Ocean - #80 | ecosystem: Environmental > Aquatic > Marine > Unclassified | place: Southern Ocean | collected 2014-10-09 | reverse complement strand
GCAGAATATAGTCGTGATTCCGATGGTCGTTTTACTTCTAAGTCAGTATTTTCTCTAACTACGGCGGCTATAATTGGTTTAGCCGGTGCTTATTTTTGGAGGAATAAAAAGTGACGATAGAATTTACGATTCAACAAGCGGAGAGTCGGGCTGAAAATGTTCATTTTCTATGTGGCCTTGTAAATCGCCGCTATGATTGTTTATTGAGGTCGGCAAAACAACTTCAAATAAAATTGAAGGAGATGGCGATTTGAGTAAAGAGGCAGAAAAATTAGTAGCGGAGTTTTCCGATGACTTAGCAGTTATACTTGAAACATTTATTGGTGAAACTCAAGATGCCAAAGTAGTTATTGCTCGTATTGAATCGGAAATAGGTCGTTTGAAGGATGACATTGGTTCATTAAACAAAACACTTATTCATGGAAATGGACAACCGCCTTTGATTACTCGTATTGCAGTTGTTGAAGAGAGAGTTGTTGAGATTAAATCAAACATAGATGCTATGAGTGCCGAATCGGTTGAGAGTAAGCGAATTCGTTGGGATTTTCTTATTGCGGCAATCCCCGGAATTTTAGCACTTTTGGTAGGAATCTTCCCCTAAACTCCCGAATATGTTGGGAACTTGTGGAAGCCTCCCATAACTACTGCAACACAGTTCGTTATCATTAGTTAGTCGTTTAATCAAGTATCAATTACATGGATGCTACATTCGGATTAACAGTTGCAGGTATAGGTGCTTTAGTTGCTTGGTATAATCCGGCTAATCTTCGTATAATAGGTTTCGTCACTATTCCTGTTGGTATAGCCATGGTTTTAATGAGCAGGTCTTGAAGACATAGGCTTAGATAGAAGGGTTGTTAATAAAACCTTATGCCTTATTCCGACCCCGAACAGAAAAAGAGTTATATGGCAAAGTATAATCCAAAGTATTACACGGAGAATCGTGAGCCATTGATTAAGAAGAATACTTCTCGTAAAAAGGATTTGCGAGAGCGTAAGCGTGAGCATATTTTGAAGCGATGGAATAGTGAATGTCCTCATTGTGGAAACCTACCTATCCATCCTATAAAGTTTTACATTGAATATCGTATGGATAATCCGCCTACAAAGTCTCCTTCGGACTTGCCTTGGCAACATATTGAATTACTCTTAAACAATGATTGCATAGAGGTTCTTTGTTCCACTTGCAAATATCGGGGAAAACCTGCTGACCAAATCGGGTCTTGAAGCCTTTTCAAAAAAGAAATTTACCTTTTCAAAAATGTTAATCAGTAGCCTTTAGATAGAAGGAACACCCATTAAGATATATGGCGAATACTATTAAGACTTTTGACATATTACCAAATCGTCTTGAGTATTTTGAAAGGCGTATGGAAAAGGTAAGAAAAGCCGCCGACCTTGCAGACCCAAAGATTGACTTTTTCGTAAGAAAGGGTCAAGGAAAAAGAGTTCCACTTCCACAACATCTAATTACGAGGGCCGAATTAAATCAATTAGCAGATACCGTAAAAATAGGGAATGATTGGTTTCGTGAAGTAATTCCTTTTGAAATTGAATATGGTGACTTAACGGATTTAGGTTTTAATTACATTGGTTATATTAAATATGCCGCCGATATTTTTGACACAAGAACCGGAATAACTAATTCGGGATTCTTCCCAAAAATTATACAACCACTTGGGATGACTGATAAAGACCACGAAGACCGTGTTGCTAAACTTTCACCACAATTAAATGCTATGGCCGCCAAATTTACCGACTATAAATCTATTAACTGTGACCATTGTAATCCTCATGGAGATAATAGACCACGCCACGATGTATTTATTGTTCAAGCCACTAAAGACCAAGTTAGGCAAGGTGGGCAAAAAGGTTCAAAAGGATTCAAAATGAATCTAAAGAAGGGCGACATCCTTCAACTTGGAACAGAATGTATGAAATCTTATACGGGTATTGATGTGAAGGCTCTTGCGGCATTTTACGAATTAGACCGTGAAGTTACAGCAAGTGGCCCAAATGCTTCTCCAAATAACCCTGCCGGATGGGGATGGAAAGATATGGGTATTTATGATTTTGCAGACCGTTTGGTTCAGTATTTTGGAATGCGTGAGCAACAATGGCTTAAATCTTCGGGAACTCCGAATAGTATGTGGGAGGTTAAAAGTGCAGAACTATTATATGGTAAGGGTTCAATGGCAAAACTATATGATGGTAATGTAGCCGATGGTGAAGGTTGTTTCATTGAGAGTAAGGGGTCTTTGTTACTTCAAGCCCGTATGTTTAATCTATATGAAAATGACCCGACTAAAGAGGCTAAGTGGCTATTACAACCGTTTGGGAGCAAAACAACAAATGGTGGGGTCAAATCCATGCAAGAACTATGGGAAGATGGGAAGATGCAATATGGAGAATATAAAGAAGTAATGTTTATCAATCCAATGACCGGAAATCCTGTCGTGGACCCGGTGACAGGCTCGGCTAAAATGATAGAAGAATTAGTCCCCTCCGCCGCATATATTGAAACCATGTTAAGGCCAACAAGAGGGCGATATGGTGGCTACGGAAACAAGCGTGGAGAGTGGGCATTAACAATTGTTGATGTATTGCCACCTGCATTAGAGTCAAAATATGTTGAGACTACAAGAAACAGAATGCTTGATTGGATTAACAACGAAGACCCGAAAAAGTTTAATGGTGGAAAAAATGCCGATTTGATTCAAAGACTTAAATCAATGGTTAAAATTGGATATGTTGGGCCTAAGAGTATTTTATATGCTACCGAATTGTGGCGAATGTTTAGTCATGCAGATTTTGATAGACGCAAGAAGGCATCTAAAAAAGAAGATATTAAGTTGATGAAGAGTGTTAAGGAAGCAAAACTTCTTGCATTAGGATTTCAAACAAGTGGGATGAAATGGTATAAGATAAGTGAGGATGATTATTCACATATGTATGACTATGCCCGCACAATTTATCCACACCCTCACTATCAATACCGAACTTCCGATGCTTTCAGTAACGCATGGAGTGGAAAATTCCACATGGTTATGATGACACCTGCTCAACATGGTGGCTTTGCACAATGGAATGCCGACAAAATAGAAGAGGAAAAGAAAGAGGCAGAAAAGCAAAGAGTAGCAAGTCTTTATCGTAGGGAAATACATCGTATTCAAAACGAAGGATATAGTGACCGTTATAATCATGGTTATCCTCGTAATCGTTCTATCCCATACGACCCTACCGAGGGTGAATTCCTTGCGGCTTTAGGTTGGATGTATGGCTTTGACAAGAATATGCTTGAAGTTCATAGTTCAATGAATAATGGTTTATGGACACTTGATACTAATTCCGGTGCTGTATCTCAAGCCAAATTAAATGATAAGCAATTTGAAATGGTGAAAGATAAGTTCCGCCCACAAGTTTTAGTGCAGGGACAAGTTGTGTCTCCGACTTCAAGCACAGTTACTCCACCTACCACATCTTCAAATACTCGCCCAAAGGTTGCTCAAGCGGCGGCGAAGAGAATGGGCTACGATGCAAAAGGCACTTCAACCCATCAAGGAACAAAAGGTAAGTTAATACCACTTGTTGAAGGTTATGTCACATTTGTTTCCCGACCATTTTACCGAAGAGGTATGGGTGGTGCAGGTCACACAATTACACTAATAGACCCCAATACAAAGAATGCTTATGTTGTTTTCTATTATGGACAAAGCCTTCCGATTGTTGGTAACTATTATAATTTGTTTGATGTTGATGTTGAATCCCACACCTCTTATCAAGGTTTAGACCAAACTATTATTACTGATAGTGCAGGTGGACAAGTAACATTCACTGATGCGACAAGTTAATATACCCGATAGTATTAGCATAGACCATGATGGAATACCACATGGAAGGTTCGGATTGCGGGAGATTTGTTTATGGAGTTATCGTTGAAGATGGCGAAGAGATTGACAGATACTTGATTGAAGACAGAATGGAGGCTACACAATGAAGACATTTATTGGAATCGCAGATTGTAAAGGTATTGAATCATTCCTTCCTTTAGAGGGAAATGAAAATCATTTAGGTTTCTTAGTATTAAGAGCCTCCGCTAATCGTCATCGTCATGCTCTTGTTTATCAAGTGGATATGGATGAAGACCAAGAGGCGATTTTCAATGCAGTTTTAGGGCGTGATGAATATATCGCCGCCTGTGCTATGTTACATGACCCTGCATTTGTTGAAAATGTTGGTGTTGAAAATTCTATGATACATTCATGGGAGATGATACCGAATCCTCGTCTTGACCCTTACTTTGGTCGTTTTGAAGAAGAGTAACCTTTAATAACCTGTTGTTATAATCTATCTTTATGCACATAGGACTTTGCGAAGGGCGACACGAAATCAAGACAAATGATGGAATAGTTATTGACGAATTCATTTTCCAACAGGTTGAAACCCCGATGGATTTCTTATCTCATTTTGTAACTGCTTATGACTTCTTAGAGGGATATAAAATAATGACTCTATATGTCACCGGATTGACTCCTTTGCTCACAGCGACTCTCCTTGCGGCAAAAGAGGCGGGTGTTGAATCCTTAACCCTTATGCACTATGATAGGGAAAGCGGAAAGTATATTCCACAAGATGTATCGGCACTACTTTAATAGTGAGAAGGCATAGATAGTCAAGAAAATAAGGAAGGGTTATGATGCCGACGGAGTTTCCACCCCCCGAAATCATTGAAACCCTTGAGGAACAATTAGGGATGGATTTTATTCACTTTACAGTATCTCTTGAAGGTGTCGTTGAAGGTATCTTTGGTGATGGTTTAGAGCAACAAGTGGTTTCCTTTGAGGCTAAGAGGGAGAAGGCCACTAATTTTGCTATGCCTCCGATTGAATCGCTTATAGGTGAGTTAGATGAGAAAGCGGTTGAGGATATGCACAAAATGTTTCAATCAATTCTTGCAGAAATAGAGACAGTTATGGATAAAGATGTGCTTGAGTTTATTCCCGATAATATCCCCCCAACTTTTGATGGCGATTGGTATTGTCCTTAATTGTTTTACACACCTTAGAGGTAGTCTCCTACCAAGTGGGATGCGTGATATTGTAATCAGCATTTGATACAAAAGTATAGATAGCATGAAAGTTAATAAGGTGTTGAAGAGAAGGGAAATCGGTTCCCTTATTAAAACTAAACTTGTGAACAATATGAATCAAATTAACTCAACTAAAAAGAATCTGCTAATAATAATAACCGCCCTTATGCTTGCTATGTCTGCGAGTGTAGTTACTGCCGATGGTAGTGACCCTAACGACCCTACCGATGGTGGGGCTGATTGGGATAGTGACGGTCTAACGAATGCCGAAGAACAAAATGAAGGCACAAACATGAACAATGCCGACTCCGATGGCGATGGCCTTCCCGATGGATGGGAAGTCGCTAACGGCCTCAATCCTACTAATGGTGGCGACGGAAACGCTGACCCCGATGGTGATGGATTAACCAATGCACAAGAATATGCAAAGGGAACAAATCCTAACAATTCCGATACTGATGGTGACGGTAAATCCGATGCCACAGACCAATTCCCAAACGACCCTAACGACGGTGAATACTCCGATTCCGATGGTGACGGCATTCCCGATGCTTACGACCCCGATTTTACTGAATCGGGCGCAGGTTCCGGCGACGGCGGCACAGAAGGCGGTGGCGAATCCGAAGACCAAGGTCAAGGCGAAGGAGAAGGTCAAGGACAGGGACAGGGACAAGGGCAGGGTCAAGGACAAGGACAAGGGCAAGGTCAAGGTCAAGGTCAAGGCCAAGGGCAGGGTCAAGGGCAGGGTCAAGGTCAAGGTCAAGGACAAGGACAAGGACAAGGACAGGGGCAAGGTCAAGGGCAGGGTCAAGGACAGGGACAAGGGCAGGGTCAAGGACAAGGACAATCCCAAGGTCAAGGTCAATCACAAGGACAGGGACAAGCCGGACAACAAGGCCAACAAGGACAGCAAGGACAAGGACAACAAGGCCAACAAAGCGGCCAAAGTGGGCAAAGCGGTCAAAGTGGACAAAGTGGACAGCAAGGCCAACAACAAGATAACGGTCAAGGCCAACAGCAACAAGGTGGACAGCAGGGTGGACAACAATCCGAGCAAGAAGCCCAAGAACAAGGCGGTCAAAACTCAAACGGTCAATCCGAGCAACAGCAAGGACAGACCCAAAACGGCCAACAAGGGCAACAAGGGCAACAAACAGATACTCAACAGGGTCAGCAATTAGATAATCAAGAAACCAATGGTGAAAACGATAACGATGGCGATGGTATCCCCGATGAAGTGGACAATGATGATGACAATGACGGTATTCCCGACATTTCGGATTCAAGCCCATTAGACCACGACAACGACGGTATCAATGATGCAGAAGATGATGACGATGACGGCGACGGCATAGAGGATTCATTAGAAGTCAATGATGGCAACGATAACACCAACATTTACGACCATGACAACGACGGTATTGAAGACCGCTTTGATTTGGATATAGACAATGATGGTATTGACAATTACAAAGACACTTATACTAATGGTAGCGATGCAAGTCGTGACCATGACAATGACGGTCTAAATGATGGTGTTGATACTGATGACGACAATGACGATATTCTTGATGTTGATGAAATTGGTGGAGCATGGTCTTCATACCGCTACGACCATGACAATGACGGCCTTTGGGATTCTTACGATACTGATGACGACAACGATGGACTTTCCGATTGGTTTGAACTACACGATGGTAACTCATTAACGGGTCAATTTGACCACGATAACGACGGACTTTCGGACTATGAAGACGACGACGATGACGGTGACGGCATTTTAGACGCTTTAGAATCTGCTTAATCAAATCGTTTAGATAGCAACACCACCCATAAGTAATTATGTCGGTGCGAAGACAGGGCTACCAATGGACAGTGGAGGATTTAGGACAACTCCCGCCGAAACGGTTGGAGGATTTAACAGTTCCTCAATCTATTTTCACATCGGGAATTGGAAATGCGACATTAAAAGCCCGATTACGCACGAAGGCTTCCGAATACATCGTCATAAAATACTTTGGTTCAACACCCGGAGTTTATGGGACAGGCAACGATTGGGTTCCGGGCGGATATGTCAATTTTTCAATTGGTGTAACGACTTTCTTTGCTAATCCCGATGGTGTAGCGGCTCAAGGGTTATCGGGTTCTGCCGCACCTTATCCTGTTTCAACAGGTTTCGGCCCTGCTTTCGCTTCCGATTGGAACATTGAGATACCACCAAACAGTGATTGGGATATTACTTATTTCATATCTAATGCTATGGTGGATGCAACAGACCTTTTTCCCGACAGCCCGATATTGAGTTGGAATCCAACAGTATGAGGTGATTATTATGGGTCTTGCATACAATTTAGATGTTGAGTATTGGAAGGATGTTACCAAATATCTCTCGGAGGCAATTGTATATACACCCCTAAGCCCCCAAACCCAAGAGGGATTATTTAGTGTTGGACCCGGTGGTGGTTGGTATGGTGCTTGGCAGAATACTGCCGATACTTGTCAAGCGATATATCCAACAGGCGAATATATTATTAGAGATGCAATTTTTCAAAACGGAATGTATATCTTTTGTGGTTCATACAAGGCATTTTTTAGAGATTTATATGGTGCAGGTAATGATGGCTACGCATGGGATGGATTTCTCATGGTTTTACGAGGGTATTCAAATCAAACTGAACTATCAAGCCCATTCCTATATGATATGAATGATGGGTCATTTATTGATATAAATAGTTCGTCTAATGCGTTTGGATTTGTTCCTATGAGGATGCCACTTGATATACAGCCTTCTGCGATTGGTGATGCCGTTACCACAGCCGCCGACGATTCAGTAGGGCTTCAAGCCATAGATGTGTATAAGAATGCGGATGCACCATTTGTAGCAACAGAACAATTCACAGAAGCAAATCTCAAAATTATAACCGTTGGTTTTCAATTAGTGGGCGACCCTGTTGCACAAGGGATGCAATTTTCAACCATTGATTATGTTGGATTTTTGTTATATGGGGTTTTATGTAGGTATGGAAATGGTTATGATACAATCCCTGTGACGGGGGGTAATGTGGAGGATGAAACCTATCGGAACATTAACCATGACCCCGTATATGTTGGAACTCCGGTTCCACCCGCATTTTACACAGAAGCCCAATTAGCGAATACACAATCGGGTTCGTATGTAGTTTATAGGGCCGCCGCCGGAGATATGTTCAAGACTTCTTGGAGAGCCATAGCCAATAATTCAAGACCTTCCGGCCTCATTGACCCTAACTTACCAAATTCGGAGATAAACTTACGAGATTTAGATGCTTGGTTTGGGATTGCGGAGAATCAAAAAGATGTAGGGAGTAATTGGAATCCCGATTTTTGGGAGTTGGGGTCTAAACCCAATGGGGATAATCCCGCTACCGGAGTTAATGACCCATTCCTTCAATCACAAGCCTCCGATTGGGATTATTTCCCACGCAGATTCATGGATGTTACAGCATTTTCACAAACCAAATATAGTGTAACTAAGACCTACGATAGTTGTTTTATGATTGTTGGCGATTGTTCAGTTGGATTAGATGTGGTCGGAACTGCTGTTCAAACTGTTCCGATGAGTATTGGTGGTTGTTATCCGAATGCGTATCTTGAACTATGGATAACTTCTAATGGGCAGATACCATTTGACCCCGCCGACCCCGTAGGTTATCTCGGCCCATATTTGATTGGTGAGATAGCGGGACTGTCAGCAATAGCGATAGCAACTAATCCTTTAACTCCCTCACAACTTTGGACATTCCCTGCAACTATGGCTCCTGTTTCAACCTTTGCGGGTTCTTATGCCTCTTTTTGTCTCGTTCCTTATGAGTTTATGGGGCCACCATTTACCGTAACAGGACAAGAACTTACAGCATTAAGTTATGTTGCACTAAATGGTGTTGTTGATGGTGATGGTGGGACTAATTCAGCCATATTTGCTACAATTCTTTTTGAAGGTTCAGTTTTAGGTATAACTGCATATCAATGTTTAGCCGTGAGTGGTTCTGTTGTTTCCGAAGCCCAAACAAAAATGCCTACAAAATGGATTGGAAAAGCAACACAAACAAGGACATTTACAGTTGGTGAAGAATCCGCCGCCAAAGGAGTCACAGGGGCAGATATTAACCCATTAAATGCAGAAGCATATCTTATTAAAAACTCAAACAACGGCGGTGAACTTGTTGGTTGGAAAAGTAATTATCAAAGATATGGTTTAGATGGAGATATTGAAGTTCAAGAGGCTCAAGCCATATTAGCCAAAGAACAAGGACAATACACCCGACAAGGGTTTGGATTTTTAGGCTACAAGACGGGTGAGGGGCCAACCCTCATTATGTTTGACAGTGGAGGGGGTCTTTATCTTGATGCTAATACAATTCCGGTAACAGTTCCTACTATCTATTCTAATGCAATCCTTAATGAAGGGAATGATTTGAATAAGAATACATTACCACTTACAAACCCAATAAATACGACAAGGATGGCATTAAATTGTCAATGGGATAATGACCGTGACCAATGGTTATTCTGCGAACAAGACCCGACATTAGGAACTTCCATCATTTCGGTCAATTCGGGATTTTCTGCATCTTCAAATAGTAATGGTTATCTTGACCAATCCGATAATTTTGGAGGCGCACCCGTAGGTTTCCGACTCACCGATTGTCATTCATCTATGTTCGTTCCATTCTTGATGACGAACAATTTAGACGGAATAGTTTTAACAGGTGGAGATGACCCTACATCTTCGGGAACCGGAACACAATTTGACAATACAGATTTGACAAAATTCGGTTGTTATGGTATCAATAATGGCGCACCCGTAGCAACTACATTTCCATCATTCCTTTGTGCGGATGCTGTTGTCAATGTCCAAAATAATCTTTCACCATTCTATAACATTAGTGGTTCAACAGGAAGAGTAGCGAAAGTGTGGGTTGATTATGTATTATTTGATGGTGCAGATGCTTTAATCGCTACGAAACTAAGGGAACGAGGCATGAAAGTCACTGTTGAAGCGGTTGAATGGTTCAAGAGAAAGATTATCAACAAGGGCGACCTAAACATCAAGCAAGAGGAAATTGAGATGTGGATGCGTGACCAACAAGATGAGTTCAAACAAATGATGCAAACTGCCGAGCGTCAAGGAAGGGTTAGAAAGCGAAAGAGTCAAGTGTCTGCTTATGGTCTTGATTTATCCGAAGTTATATCACCGGACTTTGAGGACAAAGAGGTTCAAGAGTTTATGAAAGAATATCTTCCGCAATCTCGCCCACCTACACCCGAAGAACAAAGGTTAGAGAAACAAAGAAAAGGTGGATATTCACCGGAACAAAATTCTTACTTTGATGAAATCTTTGAGGATTGATGAATCAACGCATCGGGGCCGTCGTATAGCGGTCTGATACACATATTCCCATATTTAGGCAATTTTATGAGCATTATATCAATTATATTAGATATGAGTAACTACTATGTTAGACTAAATGCGGTGCGAAATAAAAACTGAATACAATTTGCCAATGTGTATTGATGGTGAATTATGCTTGCCAATGGAGATACCAATTCCTCATCAATTTATGTTAAAGGGAATTGAGGTCAATGCAACAGATAGCCCATTATCACATTTATGTTCTATCAAGGTTCATTTTGGGAAAGAGGTAGTGTATAATGGCCCAATTGGACACCATGGTTTTGACATGAAGATAACTGAATTAGAACCGAGAGGGTCTTTTGCGCTACAATTTACTGCTGATTGTTCGGCATTACATTCGCTTGTCTCCGAGCCATTAGAGTCAGTAAAGGTATTCATTACAGGCTACATAGATATGGAGGAATCCACAGTTAATACAGAAGATTTCAATTTGAAGTGGTCTTAAAGAGAACAATTAGATAGCCATTCCGCCTATTATACTATCATGGGTTTAATTTTATTCACCGGAAAGGGTGGCGTAGGCAAATCAACAGTATCGGCTACAACGGCTATACATCATGCGAAAAATGGTAAGAGGACAATACTTGTTTCCTCCGACCCTGCACACTCAACAGATGATGTTATCGGTCAAAAGGTAGGATTTTCACCAACACAGATTAGTGAGAATCTATGGGCTATGAATATAAATGCGGAGAAACAAGCGAAAGAGTTCCTTGACCGCATGAATGAGGGTATGTTAAAATTAACTTCAAATATACCCGGATTTGACCCCGAAATTTTAGGTGACATGGCGGGATTTCCGGGAATGGAAGAGTATTTTGGTATGGAAATGATTTATAATCTTATGAATGATACAAGTTATGATGTCGTAGTATTTGATACTGCGCCTACGGGACATACTTTGAAAATGCTTACTGCACCGGACACGATTAGGACATTTATTCTCCGAATCCTCCGAATGAAGGCGAAGATTGAGAACTTGAAGGGATTTATTTTCCGTAAAAAAAGTGAGACAGAAAAGGTAGTCAAGGAATTGGAGGCCATTTGTGAGCGCATAGATATTTTCAAGAAATTGTTAAGGGAAGAGGATTGTTCAATAAACCTTGTAGCCATCGCATCGGAGGCAGGTTATCAAGAATGTTTCCGAACAATTAAGTTTTTGAATACTATTGAGTTACCTGTTAAACACATACTTGTAAATCAAATAGTTCCCGATTTTGGTGAAGAGATTTGGGCAACAGCAGAAGAGAACCCTGCGGCGGCTATGACTCACCGAAGATTTACTATACAGCAACCATATTTAGAACGGTATCGTGCTTTGGCTAAAGAGTCTAAAATCCGTTTGGTTGGAATAACCCATGTTCCTTTTGAGCCTATGGGATTACCTGCTCTTGCGAAACTATCAACCCTCGTTTGGGGTTCTAAGGGGATGCTTTAATTTGGATTTATTGACTTATTGGTTATCTATCCTAACGATTCTTTTTGTAATTGAGTCATCGGCTTTAATTTACTTTGTCCATTGGGTTTTTTGGCGTTGGAATGGTTCTATTCAAGAATTATTGGTATCGCACTATTCAAATAGTATAACCGATAAGGAAGAAGAATGATGCGCCTAACTTTTGATTGGGATAATGTGGGTCTTGAAGACAATATAGTTCAAGACGGATTAGTAATACTTTCACATGATTTTCCTAACTATGATGTCTATTATCGCATTTCCGCAAGCGGATGTGGATTACACGCCATGATTTCTCCCCGCAATTCAACCCCCACACCTATACAGATGGAAGATGAGGATGCGTTAATTTACCGTCAAAAGATTGTGGATTTTGGTTTAGAGGATGAATGGAGGTTGAAAGGTGACAAGGCTCGTATTGAGGCGGGATTGGCTACTGCTCAACTTTGGGAATGGAAAAATGGT
>Ga0307985_10001674_pt1 | contig 12467 bp, 11 predicted proteins | sample EllFjometageno80_FD_203155 | JGI IMG/M metagenome (GOLD analysis project Ga0307985, IMG submission 203155) | Marine microbial communities from Ellis Fjord, Antarctic Ocean - #80 | ecosystem: Environmental > Aquatic > Marine > Unclassified | place: Southern Ocean | collected 2014-10-09 | reverse complement strand
GGGGGGGGGGTGGGGGGGGGGGGGCATCGGTTGCGCTTTGACATGAGGGGCGGTTGGGGTTGCTTCAAGGGCGAGGTTTTGTGCCCTTCTTTGTGGCAGTAAGTCAATTCAACGAGTGCCCAGATTGGTGCCAAAAAGGGGGCTGGACAGGCGAACGTTTTTTGGGAGATGGCATGGCATGAGCCACCCCCAGTGTTCGGTAAAAACGTTACGTTATTCCGCGTGGTTTTGGTGGTCTTTCTATCCCCCTTATTAGGATCTACCTGCTCCAGATTATATCTTATTGATCGCCCTCTCTTGTGTTCCTCTCATATCCTGCACAGACGACAGAGACCAGCCGTCCCACCGTAAGCGAACGACACAGAAGAGCCCTCTTATCACGAACGTAACAGCGGCCCTCACTCAATAACAGGAGGCCCACGTGACTTCACCCCAAATTCCCCCCGGCCTCTATCCACTCTCTGTAACTCCCCCTCCCCTGCCCCCAAAGCTCTTCCCCCAACTCTTTCACCCCCCTCACCCCCCCCTCCCCAGCTCCCACCATGTCCGCCATGACCGACGCCTCCACAATCTCCACCTGCCTGAATCTCATGCGTCGTCTCCCCCCCGGTAAAATCGAGCAAAACATAGCCGGCCTCCTAAACCTCACTCCTAACCTCTCAGACGAACTTCTGCAACGCATCGACCAGCCGCTATCACTCTCCGAAGACTCCCCCCGCGTGTTCCTCCTCTCCGACTACAACCGCGACGGCGACTCCCACCGTTCCCCCTGGACCAACCAATACTACCCCCCCATTGATGACGGCTTTGTCCCCTCGGCACGCCTTCGTACGCTTGAGGTACAGGCAAACGACATCTTCGAGTCATACCGCGAGATGTATTACGAGGGTGGCGTCTCCTCCGTCTACCTCTGGGACCTCGACGACGACGACGCCAAGCCCGTCTCCGACACTACTGGATTTGCCGGCTGCTTCCTGATCAAGAAGGATGTGGCGGGGGATAAACACGTTAAGAGGGGCGCGTGGAACTCGATTCACGTCGTCGAGGTGTCCGACATTGTGGGCGGGAAGAGCACGTACAAGCTCACGACGACTATTATGATCAGCATGGACACGAACGGGAAGGAGGCGGGGAGCACGAGCCTGAGTGGGAGTTTGACGAGGCAGAACACTAGGAGCTGTGGTGTCAACGCGACCGTGACGCCGCATCTCGTGAACATCGGCAAGCTGATCGAGGACATGGAGATTGAGATGCGCAGTAACATGGAGGGGTTGTACATTCAGAAGACGAACGAGGCGATTGGGAACGTGAGGAGCATTGTGGATGGCCCGAAGCAGGGGAATGAGTTCACGAAGGGACTGAACTCGGCGGTGCTGACGCATGGGGCGGGGAGGAAGATTGATTCAGAGAGTTGAGCAAGGGGAGAACGGAGCGGAGGGAGGAGAGTAACACACAAAATTGAGGGTTGGAATCAAGGCGCTGCTTGTGGGGTTTCTTGTGCCGTTGTACCCTTCCTCCACTCCATATATATATGCCGAGCCAGCCCTTCTGTGGCGCTTGCAGTCGAACGCCGGTCGATGCCATGGGCGGTGTGAGAATGAAGCTTTGGCAGGGCTGTAAGTACACCGTCAAGCCATCAAGATTGTGCCGTTGTATCCTTCCACCACTCTGATCCTGCTTCATATATGTATGCCTCGCCGCCCCGGTAGCCGAACCAGCCCCTTGCGCCGCTACCGCCGCTCTCTACAGCCGAAACATGGGCCTCTTGTAGAGAGTGGAGTTTTGTCAGTACTTGTCTGCCACTGTCAGGCCATTAAGATTGTGCCATTGTACCATTCCACCACTTTGAATCTGCTCCATGTATACATGCCTCGCCGCCCCGGTAGCCGAGCCAGCCCTTTGCCGCCCTTTACAGCCGAAACCTTGATTTGAAGTGTATGATAACGTTGAGATCATGTAGAGCGCCATCGATGCCTTTCTTCCATGACGATACTGGATAGAGAAAGACGGTTACTCGTGAACAAGTATGTTACTCGCGAACGAACAGGAGCAGAGCACAGAGACAGCCCGCCGAGAGAGAACGCGCGCGAGAATGAGATCATGGTACCAGCGTGAGGAGTGTGTGAAAATGAGTGAGTCGGGCACCATGACTATCCATTTGTCCGGGCAGCTCTGGGGATTAGGAAGTTATGCGTCGTGGTAAGAAGACATCGGTATATGATGAAAGTCATGAAATATCGTCCAAAATCTCAATTTTATGGCCCCATTTTGCAACGATAACACGTGATTCCAGGGACGCACGGGGGGGGGAGGTTCGCACCTTGTGATGCACCTGCGCCCCTTCTCTCTGTAACTCCAACGGCCCTTACTTTCCGCTCTCTTCTTATCGAAAAACGTGAAGCGGCGAACGGACCTGCGTTGTACAGCGGGGCATACTTTCTCCTATCTCTCCCGCCTCTCCTACGCAACGCCTTCTGCCCCCCTCCCCCCTTCTCCTTTCGGTTGTCCCTCACAACATCCCGCTCCAACCCCTCACAGAGGGGTTAGCCCGTGGCTGCACACTCCTGCACGTCACGCCGGGCTAGCTTGCGATGCCGAAGAAGAAGGGGAAGAAGGGACAGAAGGGGAAGGTACGGAGTGCCCCCACTGCCCGTTTTGAACACGCGTCCCTAAACAACGCCACAGTGCGCCCCTTGGCACGTCCTAACACCTTTCCCTGTTTTCAGGCCGGGCCGGAGATTGTCACGACTGGCCTCATCCTCAAAGAGCGCGCGAGGTGCTTATGCCCGAGGTTCGGTGACGCGTACTACCGCACTGAGAAGGCGGACTTGATAAAGAATGACGTGGCGTTTTACCGGATTAACAAGGTTGCTAGTAAGGGGTTGGTGAGTGCCGAGCAAGGGGGAGGGAAGGACGCTAATTTTGCGCTTATTGCAGGTCATTAACATTGCTGGAGTTGGGGGTTGCATCGCATGACACGTTCCAGCTTCCCTCCGATCCGCTAACCCGCTAAACCTCCCCCCAAACCCGCTATCCCTCCTCCCCAACTTGCTAACCCTCCCTTAGGACACACTGGACCTCGCCGGCTGCTCCTTTGCGTTCCTCCCCGACGAATTACGACAACTCCCCTCCGTCGTGACCAACCTAGTCGATCTGAACCTAGCCAGGAATCAGTTGTTTAACAGCGACGCGGCGTTCCTCGTCCTCCAGTCCTTGCAGAACTTGAAGCGTTTGTCGCTCGCTAATAACTTCCTCAACGGGAAGCTAAGCGAGGCTGCTGGGAACTTGACGAACTTGGAGGAGCTGGATCTGGACGGGAATCAACTGACGAGTTTGCCAGAGAGTGCGGGAGGATGGACGCGTTTGAAGGTGTTCACGGTGAACAACAACATGTTAACGGCTCTCCCCGACTCAGTGCATGCGTGGGTGGACGTGGAGATGGTGGGGATACGGGACAATGCGGTGGCGGAATTACCGGAGAGCATTGAGGAGAACGCGGGGTGGAGCAAGATGAAGCGGTTGATGATTGGGGGGAACAAGTTCGACGCGATCCCCGCGTGTGTGGCTAACATGTTGGAGTTGGTGGAGTTTGACGCTAGGAAGAACGAGATCAAGGAGCTACCGCAGTACCTGACGAACTGCAAGAAGCTGGAGCACTTGAATATGGGCGAGAACAAACTCTCGAACTTGCCGGAGGGGTACGTGAGTCAGTTCAAGGACATGAGAGAGCTGTACTTGTACCGGAACAAGCTGGACAGCCTGCCACAGGACATTGGGTCGTTGCTGGGTCTGGAGAAGTTGAGCGTGAGTAAGAACAACTTGAAGAACCTGCCGGAGAGCGTAGGAGACCTGACCGCGTTGAGCGAGTTGTACGTCAACAACAACGCCAAGTTCAGCAGTCTACCGACGAGCATCGGGCGGCTGAGCCAGCTTCGAGAAATGGCATTAAGGGGCTGCCCAAAGTTGAAGAGCCTGCCGAACAGCGTGGGAGACCTGGCCAATCTGAAGGAGCTCGACATCAGGAGCGGTGGAAAGAAGGACGTCTGCAAGATGCCGCAGGATGTCGTGGAGGGGCTCGAGAAGGACAGATGTCGGGTGAGGGGCGCGGTGGTCAAGAAGGCCAAGGGAAAGAAGGGGGGCAAGGGGAAGAAGAAGTAGGAGGCTTAGGTGGCCAAGGGAAGGAAGACACGCGCGTGTGTGTGTGTTGTAATGTGTATGTTGTAGTGTTGTAGATGATGGCACAAATCATTAGTTAAACTCCTCAAACTCCTCAACGCCGTTGTCAGCTCGCGCGTCGTCCAACTAGGACGACTCGCTCGCGTCATTCACGGCACCAAACAGCTCCACTGGACTCGCCCCAACTTCCCTCTCGTTACCTATCGCCGCGTATGCCGCGTTCTATCTTCTATGCCGCATTCGCCGGACTCGTGGGTGCGCTGGGCGGTCCGTGATCCGCCTTCTCGACGCCCAGCAACCTGACAATGTCGTCCTCCATCTCCATGGAATCCTGTTTGCTCCCCAGCCGCGACACGGGGTTGCCCTCGGCGTCCACGAGGAACTTGCCGAAGCTGCAGATGTGTTATGTTAGAGATTGTGACAAGCAAGGTGTATGTACAAGGGCAGTGTATGTACAAGGGCCTGTGCGGCGCCCACTCACTTCCACAGCACGTCCTTCGAGCCGTCGCTCCACGGCAAGACGTTTTTCAAGAATGAGAAAGGCTCGACGGCCTTCTTGCCGTTGACGTCGCACTTCTCAAACCACTGAAACTTCTCGTCCGCCCCCCCTTTCGCCTTCGCAAATGCCAATATCTCCTCATGACTCTTGGGCTCCTGTCCACCAAACTGGTTGCAGGGGAACGCGAGGATCTCGAAGCCCGCTCCGTTGTACGCCGTCCACAGCTTTACTAATGCCGAATAATTGGACGGCGCCAGCCCTCAGAAGCTCGCCACATTAACCACGCAAACCACCTTCCCCCTATAATCCCCCATGTTTTTACTGGAACCGTCCATCAGATTAGCAGACGTCTCGTAAAAGTGACTCGCGGCCGTGACGGTCTCCTTGCCGAATACGGCGCGAGTCCCCGCGCTGTGCAGCATGTTCATTAGTCCCGGCATGCCAAGTGTTCAGAGGTGTTACAGTTGGGCTGAGGAGTAGTTGGGAAATGAGTTAGGGCAGGGGGGGAGGGCTGGGCAGCGTTAGAGCTGTTGAGTTGTTTACGCACACGGTAGGACTTGAAAGTGGGTGCGACCGAATAGGCAATCGTCACGAATTCCTTACTATTATCAACAGCGAGGAGTCGTTAATTATGCTGTTCTTTCAGGGCAGGGCAGCGAATATTTTATCACTCACTACTCTCTGGGCAAACAAGCCTGACGAGCTGCTGACGAGGGCAGACGTGATGCCCGCAAGGGGGGGGGGTCAGCTTGCCTTTATCCCTTGCCACGACCCTTGCCCCGCGACACGTCTGCGTGACCTGCGAACGATGCCGCGATTACGTTGGAGGTTACCAAACCGCGTCGCCGAGCCGGCAGCAACGAGGGCCGACACGCGCATGAATACGGAGATTCCAGCCCCCGCCTAACCCCACCCCGTGACCCAACCCCGCCTGCTAGGGTTCTGCCCCTCCCCGGCTTCACCGTTAGGCAGGTTAGGGGTTCCCAGCTCCTCGTCTTCTGTCCGAGGGGTCTGTGGACAAATTTCGACAAGAAGCAAAGGGGCCATTATCGCGACCCCTAGACCGCCACACCGCTCGCCTTTGCGTCGAAGTGACCGCGGCAATGGTCCCGGACCACAGCGGTCTTATTTTCGGCGTCGGTATTCTCCGCCGCTGTCAAATGTCCCACGTTAGCCGCATTTTTTACTTCAACCCTTTAGCCCCGCGTGACGTGAACGCTTCCCCCCCACCCCCCCCCGCCTTCTACCCCCCGTGCTTGCTGTGCGCCGTGGTGTGTGTGCCAGGCTGTCAATATTTTCGCGAATGTCGAAATGGCCTTTGAGACCTCATGTGCCCTTAAGACTTTAGGCCCTCCCCAACCTTTATCGTCTCAAAGCTACCATTCGAGCCTCTCTCTTGCCGTAGTTCGCCCCAATTATCCCCGAAACTCTCCACGTCCCTCTCGAGAATCTCTGAGCCCCTCGCTGTCCCAAAAAACTTCCCGCCCGATCGCCCCTTTCCCTCGTCTGGTCAGTCCCCCGTTTTCATTTTCTCAAGGTTGTTTTCTAGGTCAAGGCCTGCCATGGACGACGTCGTAGAGTACGACGAATATGCGCCGAACAAGCGCATCCGTTTCGCCCAGTACGACTGGAAGATGCTCTGCAACTTCTGCTTCGGGAACGTATCGGTCGACCCCCCCTCAGCTATCCGTAAGTCTGAGGGCACTGACGAGATTCTGACCGGAAGTTTCAGTCTCACGTGCACGCTATGCGCCGTCGTGTACCACAAGGCTTGCGCCAGCACGTCTAGCGGCTCGTGCCCCTCCTGCTACCACCAGTCCGTCGAGGCGTTCTCAGGGACTTGCAAACCAGGCACTGTCCCACCTGTGCTCTGTCCTGCTGTTAACACAGACTCTGCTACTGCTGTTGCTGCCGTCGCTGCTGCCGACGCCGCCGCCGCCACCGCCGCCGATGCATCTGAGACACCCACCCCGGCGACGGGCGCATTCAAGCAGCCCCAATCCAGCAGCAACCATCCCGCAATTAACTTCCACCCCCCCATCCCCGGTGCCCGTCCCTCCACCACCCCCCTCCTCAAGCTTTCCCACGACCTGTTCACAAGCAACACCGGCCTCGTCAGCTCCAGCAGTTCCAGCAGCACCACCGGCACCCCTTACCCCGAGTACACCCCGAGCCTCAACCTCGACGAGGCAGTCATGAGCCTCAACAGTCTCGCCTCCAACACCTGTCACTCCGACTACACTGGTGGCGGGTACAACCGCCTGCCCATCCCCACCATCGACGGCGAGTCCGACGGCGGTGGCGGTGGCGCGATCCACGTCCTCAGCAGCGATGCGAATACGACGGCGGGGCGCAGCTGGAAGACGTGCGGCGTGAACGGATGCGAGTATAAGGTGAGCGCCGCCTATTGCATGTGAATATGTCCATGTCCATGTCTAACCCTTCGCTCTCTCCAGACCAAGATGACGGGTAACCTGAAGCAGCACAAGGCGAACGTGCACAACATTGACATTGTCTGGCACCCGTGCACGGAGATCGAGTGCGGGTACAGGGCGAAGAGGAAGGGGGACCTGAACAAGCACCTGGCGCAGATCCACAACATCGGAGTGACTTGGCACCCGTGCGGGGAGGGCGGGTGCCTTTTCAGGGCGAAGCGGAAGGACACGTTGAACATCCACAAGAGCCACATCCACAACATTGGAGTGAGGTGGCATCCTTGCACGGAGATCGGGTGCGAGTACAGGTGAGTACACGACAGGCATCTTTCCCTTTGTGGCCCCTTCGTGCACCCTTCTAACCCGTCCCTTCTCTCCAAATCTACCAGGGCCAAGGAGAAGGGAACCTTGACCCAGCACAAGGCTCGGGTGCACAACATCGCCGTCACTTGGCACGTGTGCACCGTCGATGGCTGCACCTACAAGACGAGCTGGAACAGCGACCTGACTAAACACAAGGCGCACGTGCACGACATCGGCGCGAAGTGGCTGTCGTGCCCGAACCTAACGTGCAACTTCCAGACGAAGCAGAGGAGGAACCTGATCAACCACCAGGCAAACATCCACGGCATCGATCTCAGGGCGGCTAGCGCCGTGCAGGCCCTGGTCAAGACCGCGATGTACCAGGCCGGCGTCCAGGATAGGAAGAACGCGGAGGCAATGGCGTCGCTCAACGGCATCGTTCTACCGCCCCAAGAGTCCGGCGGGGACCTGGACGGGCTCGTAGCTCTGGCTGAGAGCATCAAAAGCCCCGCGGATTTGCTGAACGACCTCACGGCGAGTTTGTTGGCTGGAAGGGGTGTGCAAGGGGTGGGGGAGTTGGCGGGGGTGCAAGGGGTGGGGGAGTTGGCGGGGGTGCAGGCGGCGTCGCCGCCGATGCAGAGCAACCAGCCATACCAACCGTACCACACCGGGGCAATCTCAGCCAGTCAGAAGTACACCGGGCTGTATTAGGGGTCGTTTGTAGTAGCGGCGCAGTAGTAAGAATAGTGGTGGCCGACAACGCATATTGGTCAGAAAAGACGTGTAGTTATTGCTTAGTTTGCGCGACTAGCCTTAGTTCATGAAGGGGCCGAACACGGCGTCGCCGTACTTGCCGAAGAGCAGATCTTGTGTGAAGATCCCGGCGATGGCAAGCATCGCGAGTCTCCCGTTCTGGGCACGCGAATGCGCGGCAACGATTGCAGACAGAGTGGACAAAGGAGGCGAGCGCAAGGATGAACATGTCTGCGTGGACAAGGGGCTCGCGGCGTTCTCCAAATCCCTCGCAGTTGTCCAACTCGCTTACATGCAGCTCCTTAGTCTGGTAGTCACGCCAACTGTCGTCCTCGTTGTCCACCCACTGTCCTGTCCCGAACCAGTCCCCGGCGTTGTAACCAGGGCGCTTCTTGGTCTGCTGGCCAAGCCACTCGAAGGAGCCGCACCCGAGCACGAACTGAAGGAAGGCGTGTTGGACAGGCGTGTTGGACAGGCGTGTTGGACAGGAGTGTTGAGGAGGTGCGCTGGGCGGTAAAGACAGGGGCGGAGGTCTGGAAGGCAGAGCTGGGAGGATGTGTTAGCAGGGAAGGCGCGTTGGATGCGATCGGGACAGCAAGAAGGACAGAGCCGGCCAGCAAGCAGGACCGACCCGGCCAGTAAGCAGGGGCGGAGCTATCAAAGGTGAAGCTATCAAAGGTGGAGCTATCAACGGTGATTGAGGTCAGATGGCAAACGTGTCGCTCGGGCATGGGAAGAACCGCGCGGATGCTAACTCGTGAATATGCAAGACTCGCGCTATGCCCAGAACATCGCTACAAGGGTAAGAAAATGAATGCCTCCTCCTCTCACCTCTTCACAAGATGCCGTCGCTCGCCCGTTCCCTCGTAAATTTCCTCTTTTTTCCCGCGCCGCGTTCTCTATGTTTAGTTCTTTGCGCGCACAATGCTACTGATATTTAAAAGTCTGTTATTTAGAAGTCTGTCGTCATCGTAGGATCAAAGCCCCCGCCAACGCTTCCAAACATGCCCGGATTCGCTCCTCCCCCGTTGCTGCTCCCGAACTGGTTCATGTTCGCCGGCTCCGCGAACTCCTCCTTGACGTCCTCCTTCCTGTTGACCTCGACCATCTCGTCGAACGTCGCCTTCTTGAGGTACACGCGAATGCTTCCGTCGTAGTCGCTCGCCACGACCATGGACGCGGACAGATCGTACTGCGTGTCGTAGCTGGTGCCCCCCGCCAAGACCCCACTGCTGTTGAAGCAATGCTTCACGCTCTTGGTGGGCACAAACAAGGCCTCCGTGACGATGGGCAGGCTCGCCTTGGTGCTCTCGAAGCTCTCGTAGCTCTTGTTCTTGTCCTTCTTGGCGCCGCCGCCGCCCAGCAGACTGAACCCGGTGCTGTTTGGAATCGTCGTGTTCCAAATGTACACGCTCCCGTTCTCGCTCCCGCTGATGATGAACTCCCCGCTCTCGCTGAACGACGCCGAGATCTGCATGCTGTAGTTCACCAGCCCCTTGTACTTCATGACCTGGCTGAAATCGTCCATGCTGAACAACCGCAGCCGGCTGTCGTTCGTGGACACCAGCAGCTGGTCCTGAAACATGGCGCTCCTCCTCTCGCTCATGCTGCTTCCGTCCGAGCTCGACCTTCCGAAGCCGCTGCTGTCCCTGCTGCGAGCGCGGGAGGGAGGGAGGGAGGGAGGGAGGGTTAGCGAAGCATCAATAGTTGTGTGCACGTCGATCAGAACGCGACGCCCCACCAGTCTTCTCCAACCGCTTGCCGAGCTGGTCTTTCAGCCGTTCTCTTTCAGCCGTTCTCTTTGCACCGCATTTGTGTGTGCTTCTCACCTGCTCGTGCTACTGTCCCGGCTGTCCCTCGAGTCCCTACTTGAGCTCCTGCTGCTGTTGCTCAGTCTCAGACTATCAATGGACCCCACCGTGTCGCTCCTCGCCGCGCCCAAGCCCCTCAGAAAGCTCAGCCCAGTGACCTTCTTGCCCCCCTTTTGCGTGCCGTGCCTGTTCTTCGCGTCGATCTGGGTGTAGTACCGCAGCCCGTCGTTGGTGGAGTAGAAGTACACTTGTCCGTGGAAGAGGCCGGCGACGACCCACATTCCCGTCGGCGAGAAGGCGGCGCTGGTGACCATTTCCGGCGCCTGCGACCACTCCTTCACTCTGCCCTCGGGGATGGACCAAATTCTGAGCTTCTTGTCGAAGCCGCCGCTCAAGAAGTACCGATCCTCCAGCGGGTGGAAGCAGACGGCGGTGACGAAGTCGCTGTGCTGGAACAGGTGCAGGCACTCCTCGCGGGAGACGTGCCACAACCGTACCGTCTTGTCCATCGACCCGGACAGCAGGAATGACGTGCGCGACCACGAGAGCGAGATGACGTCCAGTTTGTGCTCGGCGAAACGCCGAATGGGGGGACCAGAGAAGAGCTCCACATTGCCGATGTCTGCAGGAGGCCACGGGCAGGTGTGAACAAAAGGGGCGCACAGTTGTGTGCCAGCAAAACACGTGTGAACGAAGGGGCGGGGGGGGGTGTCTCGCAAACAGCGAGAGTCGTGCGAGCTCTCTCCCCCCCCGCCCCTCTCACCTGCACTCGGCGGCGCCGCCTTCCACGCCTTCCCTTTCCCTCGCTTCTCGTCACTCCCCATATTAGTCGGCGGCTTGTTCTTCTTCTCCTTCCCTTCCTTCCCACTCCCCGGAACCCGCGCCACCTCCCACACATTAATAATCTTATCCGCCCCCCCCGTCGCCAAATACTTGCCGTCCGGCGAGAACTCCATACACCACACACTCCCGCTATGCCCCTGCGTCGCGCTCGGCGGAATATGCGTCACGTGAACAAAGTCCGAGAACTCCTGCACGTCCTTTCCCTTCACCTTGGACGGCTGCACAGGGATGCTGTGAGCGCCCTTGTGTGGCTCACTCGTCGGCTTTCCCCCCGCCTTGGACTTGCCAGTCATGGACTTGAAGAACCCCTGAGCAAGACGATGGGCGGCGGTGTGAGTCGGTGTGGGACGGTGCAGCCAAGGGTGTGTGTAATGCATGCGGACAACGCGGAACCTGTAAGCGGGTAAGCGGATACAGCTCTTGCTTACCTTGGCCTTGCCAGCAACCCCCTTCGTGTTCTTACTTCCACTCGTCGCGTGACTCTCTTCGTCCGAGTCCACGCTCGCTCCGCTCCCCCTCCTCAAAAACTCCTCTTTGCTCGGCATCAGGCTGAATTTTGGCTGCTCAACCTTCCCGCTGTCCAGGTCACGCAAGTCAATCACCTCCCCGGTGTCCTGGTTCACCATCTTGAACTTGGCGTCAGAGTTGGGAGAGGTGTAGGTGGAGGAAGAGTCGTCCAAGGCATTAGGCGCGGGTGTGGTGGGTGCAGCGGGAGGTGGTGATTCTACGGTAGGGGCGGTTGGGGGAGGTGGAGGGGACGAGGCACTAACTGGTAGGCGGTCAACTTCGCCTAACGTGAGCCCTTCCACCGTATTATTCGAGTCGAACTCTCTCAATCGCTCCTTCTGACTCTCGCTCGCCGCCTTGGCCTCCGTCGTGAGGTTGTCGTGTAGCGCTAGGTTGGCAAAATTGAGAGGGGCTCCACTAGAGAGGGGGACAACCCTGGCATCACAAATTGCATCACTGGTGATATCACTGGTGATATCACTAGAGTTGGGAGGGAGGGGATCGTCGTCATAGGGTAGGGCGTCGGAAAACTCATCTAGCTCCTCGCCCATCATTGTGGAGTAGGGTTAGGAGTTGTGTAGGGTGAGGAGTAGGGTAGCTTAAGGAGTTTGGTAGCGTGGGGAGTTGGGTAGAGTGAGGAGTTGGGGAGGGGAGAGGGTGTGGATGATGATGCCCGGAGCAGGTAGATGTCGTCTCGGTGAAAGGCGTTAAAGTACGATGGTGTGGCTTTTGGGGTCGAGGACTAAGGTGCAAGAGAGCGAGGAGAGAGGGTTGCAGTGGCGGTCTGGACTGTGGGCTGTCTGGATTATATAGAGAGTAGGGTAAAGAGAGAGAGAGAGAGAGAGTGTGATCGAGGATCCCTCTCTGCGACCCCTTGCTCTCATACAACTGTACTCTGTACAGTACACTGTACTGCTGTACAGTGTACTCCGTTAAAATTTAATGATTTTGAAGAGCTCAATTAATAATTATTACGATGCCATTTTACGAGCGGGCGCCAAGTTTGATCAACTTTTTCGTGTTGTGTTGGGTAGCTTCGCCGTCGCTGCTCTTCCCCAAAACTATTTCCGGCCTTTTATTCCATCCACCGCCCCCCCCTAGATCGCTCCGGCCTTCCCCCCCTCCGTCTACATGTACCTT
>Ga0307985_10001673_pt1 | contig 12467 bp, 8 predicted proteins | sample EllFjometageno80_FD_203155 | JGI IMG/M metagenome (GOLD analysis project Ga0307985, IMG submission 203155) | Marine microbial communities from Ellis Fjord, Antarctic Ocean - #80 | ecosystem: Environmental > Aquatic > Marine > Unclassified | place: Southern Ocean | collected 2014-10-09 | reverse complement strand
GCCCCCCCCCCCCCCCCCCCCCCGAGGAGCCACACACACACATACGCACACCGATGGCACGCACCAATGGCCCAGAACTCGGGAGGCGGTGTGAACAAGGGGGCGGCATGCCTTGATCAAGGGGGCAACGTGCTTCGATCGTGTGCTTTGCTTTATCGCGTGCTTCGCTGCCACCTTACCTTCTCTTGTTCGTCACGAACACAATGTCAGTGAACAAGTGCTCCGTCGCGTGCTTCTTCGCATCCATGTTGTGCAGGTACTCTCCCTCCTGTATATCGTAGGAAACAGTGGTGCTCGAGAGATCGCCCGTCACGTATGTAGTGGGGTTCACTTCAGCGGAGGGCACGGCGCTGGTGTATTCCTTGGTCACACCGTGCGCGTTTATGACTCTGAACGTGAGCGCGATTCGAAGGATCCACGACTGTCCAACAGTACACTCAATCTTACTCAGCCGCCAAGCCTGGTAAGTGTCATCAATGAGCAGGTCAGGGTTGCACTCGATCCGAGACACAGACTCCCGAGAATAGAGCTTGCGCGGGCCGCTCGGGGTGGCGCCGCGTGGGCGGAACGAGGACGTGTACGGCGCGGTGTCTGGGGCAGGCAAGGGGTTAAGTAAATAACAATGTACCCTGGTACGGATGAACAAAGTAAGGATTAATACCTACCAGGACAGGGCGTGAAGCGGATTCGGGTAGGCCGTTGCTGTCCTTGTATGGATCGCCGGCTACTCCTTTCTTGAGCGCCTTTCTTGAGCTTCGCGAAGAAAGACATCGCAGAGCGTAGGAGGTAAGGTAGAGGAGATCTACATGTCCAGAGATTTGCGGGCAGATTTGCGTGCACAAATTAGAGATGGTTAACAACGTTTAATGGTTTCCCCATTTTTTCTTCTTTTCCGGTCCCTTTTTCCTTTTTTTTAACCGGCGATTTGGTGACGGCAAAATCCCAAATTTGACCATTACTTTTTTCAGCTTTTTTTCTGTGCGTGCGCGTTCAGACTGGGAAAACAACAATTGAGAGGGGACTCCTACCTCTCTCACGCAATCGTAGGTCGCCGTACTTGTCTGTTACCGGCAATCCAGGGTGGATTTTAGGGCACCCGCGTTTGAAGGCGACGTCGACGTAGCTGTTAGCGTGGACGGCACGAAGGTAGACCTCGACGGATGGTGGGTCAATGCCGAATTTACCTGTCATAATGTTTCCTGTATCCAAGACGAGCAGTCCAAGACGTCCGCGGACTGGTCCGTCAACATCGAAGATACGGTTAAGGAGTCGTTGTCGGCTGCGGTGGTGTGCTCTTCGAGCTCGACGAGGTTGAACCACAAGTCGAAGACACGGTTGGCCTCCTGGGGCGGGGGAATTAAAAAACGGCTTGCTAACTATCTCTATTGTCACACGAAGAGTGATTCACATATGTGTGTGGTGTGGGGCAACCCTCGTTCTGCTCATAAAAAGGACTTCTGCTCTATCCTTTTATCGCCCATCTTCTTCCTGCTCACCTCCTACCCCCCTGCCACCCGCCGCCCTGGCCCTGCTGGCCCTGCCACTGCTGGTTGTTCCATCCCTGGGGATTCCAAGCAGCCCCCCCTTGCTGCTGCTGTTGCTGCTGTTGCTGCATCGCCTCCAGCCGTTTCTTCTCCTCGAGCTTGATCTTCTGCTGCTCGAGCCACGAGAGCTCCCTGGGCGGCTCGGCAGCCGCCGCGGCCGGCGGCATCATGGGCGGCGCGCCCCCCTGCATCAAGGGCATCGCGCCCATAGGCGGCACAGCAAACGCAGGCGGCGGCATGTACTGGGGCGGCGGCATGTACTGAGGCGGCGGCATGTACTGGGGCGGCGGAAGAGACGGAGGCGGGCCCCCAATCGTCGCGACGGGCGCCCCCCCAATGATCGCCGGGGGCGGCCCCCCAAGGATGGCCACGGGCGTCTCCCCAAGAGTGGCCACGGGGGGGGCTCCAATAGTAGCCACTGGCGCCTCCTTCTCCCCCTCCTCCCCCACTCCTCCCTCCTCGCCCTCCTTCATCCACGCCGGCTTGTTGCTGATCCCCCTGCCCCTGCCCGCGCCCGCGCCTGCGCCCGCCTCCCTGGGCTTAGGCTCGTACACCGGCGCGGCCGCGCGGCCACTGCCCAAACTCACAGTGACCGCGTCCGCGTTATTGAAGGCAGCCATGGCGTTGGCAATGGCAGCCGCGGAAACTGACGGCACCGCCGGTGCAGCCCCCCCCAACACCGGCACGTGAGCCTGCGGCGCCCCTCCCCGCCCACCACCCCCGATGACCTCCACCGGCGCGTCGATCACCTGTTGCGGCTGCGATGGCTTCCCCTCGATCTCGTTCATGAAGTTCAAGAAGTCGGCATCCTGAGCAAGTCCCGAGCCAGCCTCCGCCTGCTGGCCCTTCTGGGGACAGTCCCTGGTGGGGTGGCTTGAATCGCCGCAAATCTGGCACTTGACGGTGACCGAGATCGACGCCTTGTTGAACCTGGAGGGGCACTCGTGCGCCCTGTGTCCCCTCTGCGCGCACAGCGGGCAGAACTCGTCATCCTTCAACGTTCCGTTCAGCAGTGCGAGCTCCCTCAGCTGCTTCTGCTTGTGGTCGTTTTTGTCGTCGTCCACGACGATGATCAAATCGCGGACCATCTGCGCCGCGACGTCCACCATCATCTGGTCGTCGCCCGTGACGACGCAGTGAAGCGGCAGGTTCTCGCCTTCCATCGCCTTGCCGTCCCGTCGGCCCTTACTGCCCTCCTTCACACTGCCCTTGCCCCTAATCGCAATCTTGCACCCGGTCTTGCCCTCCATCTCCTTCTGAGTCTTGCCTCTGGGGCCGATGCTGCGAGGATGGTGTTAGCCCACACATGTGTGAACAAGGAGGGGGGCGGTGAGGTGGGCGGCGCGAAAACACGCGTGAGCAAAGAAAGCCCCACGAGTCTCGGTATTCGCTAGCTGCTAGTCGCACGAAACTCCTTGTGAACCGTTTTGCGGACTCGCTTGCGGACTCGCTTGCGGACTCGCTTGCGGACTCGCTTGCGGACTCGCTTGCGGACTCGCTTGCGGACTCGCTTGCGGACTCGCTTGCGGACTCGCTTGCGGACTCGCTTGCGGACTCGCTTGCGGACTCACATCAGTCCGATGAAGTTGTACGTGGGGTGCTTCTCCACCGGAATGAAGATCTTCGCGAGCTTTTTCCTCTTCTTGAACGTCGGCGGAAGCAGCCTTGGGTTAAGATCGAATAGCTTCTCGTGGATGTCCTGAACCTCGATCTCGTACTTCTCCTTGTACCGAACCTCGCGGCTGTTCGTCTTCCGGCCGTAGTTGTCGTAGGTGGGGGGGGGACTAGGGGAGCGGTCGGCGTGGCCCTTGGGGAGGGTGTCGATGCGCTTCACGTCCATGGGGAGCGTGAGGATCTTCCCCTGCGTCTTCTTGAGGGCCATGTTCAGAGAGTTGTACGCGTCGATCTGGGAAGCGGGGAGAGTCACGCCGTTCGAAAGAGTGAGCGCGGCGCGCGAATTGCCAGAGGGTGCCGCCGCGGGGGAGGCAGCCGCGCCCCATCTGCTTTTCCTCGCCCTTCCCCTGTCAGCGGGGGCGGCGGGGCTGCCACCGGCGTTATTGGGATTGCCGCCGCCACTATTATTGGGATTGCCGCCGCCACGATTATTGGGATTCCCGGGCGCATCGCGTTTCTTCTCGGTGGACGTCAAGTACAACTTGTGCACGTCGCGCCAGCCGCCCCACGACTTGAGCTCCTGCCAGAAGGAAGGGAAGGCGCCGTACTTGGAGCGGAGCTCGACCAGGGAGGGATTGTGCGAGGATGTGTACCACAGCTTGAGGAGAGGGTGGAGGTTCTTGTGAAGGGCTCTGGGGGTGGCATGTGTGAGCAAATACCGAAGGGTTGTGTGTATAGATATTGGGACTATTAGATATTGGGACAATTAGATATTGGGACAATTAGATATTGGGACAATTAGATATTGGGACAATTAGATATTGGGACAATTAGATATTGGGACAATGGGATATTGGGACAATAAGATATTGGGACAATTAGATATTGGGACAATTAGGTATTGGGGGAATTAGGTATTGGGACAAGTAAAGTAGCCAGCCGCTAGCAGGTGTGGTTGCATAGTGTGGTTGCACAGTGTGGTTGCACTCACTCTTCCTCGGCAGCAATCTCTCTGTCGTTAGTGTCGGCCATCTGCGGAGATAGTTGTTAGTTGTTAGTTGTTAGTTGTTAGTTGTTAGTTGTTAGTTGTTAGTTGTTAGTTGTTAGTTGTTAGTTGTTAGTGGTTAGTGGTTAGTGGTTAGTGGTTAGTGGTTAGCCGTTAGTGGTTATTCGTAAGTAAATGTTATTGCTCGCGATACGTGCTGTCTCGCCTTTGTCGCCTCTTCGGGGGTTCTCGCTTCAGGGGTGCTCGCTTCAGGGATGCTCCCTTCAGGGGTGCTCGTGAAGGGGTGCTCGTGAATCAATGCTCGGGATGTGTAATGCTCGTGAAGGTACTCGTCTGCAGTCGTTCTGGTGGAACAACTAGCCGCGTCCCTGCCCGCTTACTTTGTTGATAAAAAGGTACGGGTGGTTCAATCAACACAGCTTGCGAAGACAGATGGGAGGGTAACCCTAACAGGAGGGAGAGGAGAGACGAGAGGCTCTCGCAACTTTCAACTTTGCGCGCGTGTGGCGCGGCCTGTAACGACAACCCTGTGACCCTAAAGACAACCCTGTGACGACTGCCGCAATGTCTTCGTGACATAGAAACAGTGCGCGTGACGGCTCGATAAGGTTGTTACGCGCCGCCGCGTAAAACGGATTTCCAATAGAGACAATTAGCGAGATCACACCGATAGCCATTGAGCGGAGCTAGGCACGAACCTGATACGGAATTACTGGGAGCGAGCACTCTCGGGGACGGGGTTGAGGTTGGAGGTGTTGTTGAGTGTTGAGAGAGGATTGCTCTGTATGTAGCGCATCCTCCCTCCCCGTGAGTACAGCGCGCCGCACGCTCGCCAATTGTTGCTACGTTGAATTACGCATTATGCAGTCCCATGGTCGCGGCTGCTTGCGGCCGCCCCCGCGCTGCACCTCCTTCGCTTTGCCAACTGTCCCCTTTCATTATCCGGTTCCTTCAGGGTGTGAAAACCTGCAGAGGCCTACGGAAAGCTGCCGCCGGATAAACCGATACATACTAAAGCACACACCAGCTATCGAATGGAAGCTAACTCATTCCCCCGCTAGACCCGTAGCAGAGCGAGCACCCAGATCTACCGCAAGATCAGTTATGTCAAAGGTGAGCCCACCTTTGCCGAAGCTCCCTTTGTCGAAGCTCCCTTTGCCTTGCTTTGCCCCCCCCCCCCGTTCATACAATGTATGTGTGTGGCCTGTTCACACAATGTATGTGCCGCTTCCAGACCTCGCACTCCAAGGTAGGCGACGCCCTGTGGTCCAAAGCCGCCAAGACCTCCGCCGAGCTCTTCACCCTAACCTACGGCGTCCTCGTAACCCAGCTCCTCGCGGACTACTCCTCGCCCGCCGAAGTCAATGAGCAGCTGGAGACGATGGGGCACAACATTGGGGTTAGGTTGATTGATGATTACCTCGCCAGAACGCCCTTGCCGGCGTGCCAGAGCTTCGAGGAGACGGCCGAGTGTATTGCAAAGGTGAGCCCGTTAAGCATGAGCCCGTTGAGCATGTGTGCGCGAAGGGGGGTGTGCCGCGATGGAGAGTGTTGAATGCGAGTGTCCTATGCTCCAGTTGAAGGCTAGAGCGCAAAGCGACGGCGAGCATCGCTAAGAACGAACGCCCCCTCTTTGTTCACCTTGTTCGCGCCGCGCTGAGTGCCGCTCCTGTTCAGAAGCCCTCTTTGTTCAACTTTCGGTTTGCGGCTCGCATCGGCTACTGCGAGCGCCTTATTCAGAAGCGCTGCGCTGTCTCCAGAAAAGCACAAGCTGCACAACAAACACGCTCTGCGCAATTAACAGTAGCTGCGAGACTCTGTACGCTCTTGTACACACCGCTGTCGCCCTTGTTCACACGTGTATTTATATCTCCCAGATCGGCTTCAAGATGTTTCTCGGCCAAACCGCCACCGTCTCCCTCCAAACCCCCACCTCCTTCTCCCTCCTCTTCCCCACCTCCGTTCTAACAACCTTCGTCGAGCTCCCCCCCACCCTCGACACCCTCTCCTACTCCAACCTCCTATGCGGTGTTATCCGCGGCTGCCTCGCCATGATCAACATGAAAGTCACGGCGACGTTCGTGAAGGACGTGCTGAAGGGGGACGACACTAACGAAATTCAGGTCACTTTGGTCAAGATTACGGAGGATGAGGTGGGAGAGATGTTCAAGGATGAGTAGCGAGTAAGACGTTTGCTTTCACCGTTACATGCTTGCTTCCTGTGCTCGACCATACTTCTTAAGTGACACCGCACACCTGTGTGAACAAAGGGGGCGGCGGCGTGATGACCAGGCGCTGGGGATCAGTCGTTCTGAGCCAGTTGCTCGCCGCTCGTCGCCGGTCGCTCGCACTGACCTTCTCGTACGTGCTCTCCTGCGCGGCTGTGGAGCGCGCTGTGCGCGTTGTGGAAGTTTGCAAGAGAAAAAGAGGACAAACTTGGCAGGGGGGGGTTACCAATAAGTGAGTGGTCTGGGCACTCCACCCCTCGATCAACTTAATCGATTGCTAAATTACCTCCAAGTACGCCTAAATCCCGGCCCTCATATCCGCGCTATGATTGCTCGTCCCCCCCCTCCTACCGCCTCGGCCACTATTCCTACCGCCGCCCTCCTGTGTCGCCGTCACTCCTTCTCAAGATCCCGGTGGCCAATTCTCTGTTGTCCGGTGCTGCTGAGCTTGGCCTGGCGGGGACGGTTGATTGATTGATTGCGAATGCTGCTGTGGGGCGGGGGCGGTCGCTCGGAGTGATGTTCGGGTTATTGGTTCTGGTCGAGTCTTTCAGGAGCGTTTGTGTTCGTCCGGTCCGATCAACCGAAGTCCTCTCTCTTATTGCAACTCCTCTCTCACTGTTTTATATGCTATCCTATCCTTGTGACTTACCCTTGTACGCAGATATAATATGGCTGAGTCCCCTGAAATTCTCGCCGCGAGGCAGGCCATGATTGCCAAGCGCTTCGGCAACAACGCCCCGTCCCAGACAGGCGGCAAGGGCTCTGTCCGCCGTAAGAAAAAGACCGCGTCCCGCAGTTCCGGCGCCGAGGCTGACCGCAAGCTTCAGGCTCAGATCAAGAAGCTCCAGGCGACTGCCATCCCCGGAATCGAGGAGGTTAACATGTTCCGTGATGACGGCAAGGTCATCCACTTCTCCAACCCCAAGGTCCAGGCCACCATCTCTGCCAACGTCTACTTTGTTTCCGGCAACTCCGAGGCCGTCGCCCTCGAGTCTCTCCTCCCCGGCATCGTCTCCCAGATGGGCGCGGAGGCCATTCAGGCCCTGCAGGCGCAGGTTCAGGCCATGGGCATGGGCGGCGGCGCCCCGGGGGGCGCGCAGGCACAGGAGGAGGACAGTGACGATGATGATGTTCCGGATTTGGTCGAGGGCACGGATTTTGAGGCTGCCTCCAACAATTAAATGTTTGAATGTAACTAAAACATGTGTACATACAGCGCACATACATCACACGTCGTGCACGAGCTCATGCTGGTTAACGGTTGAAGAACAGAAATCCTAACCCTAACATCAGTGACATCAGCGACAACCCCTGCCCCCCCCTCAAACCTCCCCTCAAACCTCCAAGTCCAAGTTCTTGTGCTGCTTCTCAATCAAGAAAGAGCACTTCCTGCGAGAGCCACTCTGGTGGCTGGGACTTGTCAGCTACACTGCCGGCTCGTCAATTCATGGTTATGCGTTGTCGATCGGTTTCATGGCGATCATTGCGTGGACTCCATGACCTTAGTCTGTAATGCTGTACTCGCCCCGCTGGTCTTGAAGGAGGAGTTCAATCGCTTCCAGGTTGCGGGCACTCTTCTCATAATCGCTGGTATCGCAGGCTTGACGCTTTCGGCGCCCGAATCGCCGGCCGAGTTCGATGCTCGAGACTCGTTTGGGATGTACGTGCGCGAGCGAAGCGAGTGGAAACACTCCGAGCCGCGAGCCGCTCATTCCCTCGCTCGCCGTTGTTTCCTCGCTCGCTGTTCATTTGCGCTACCGGCGGTTCAAAACGCGCTGCGAGCCGGCGCATTCTGGTGCGACTCGTTCACAAACCGCGCATTCTGGCAAACCTCGCTCGCAACAGCGTGTTCTGGCGCTCCTCGCCCGCAAATACCGTTCTCCGGAGCGACCCGCCCGCACACAAGCCTGGTTCCCCTCCAACCAGCCCTCGCTCACGCTCGCCTTGTTCCCCTCCCATCATCCCTCGCTAACGCTTGCTTCGCTCGCAGATACGGCCAGAAGTCTTGCGTGGCCTTCTCCGCCTCCTGGTTCCTCGTCGTCGCGCTCCTCTACGGCGTCGAGAGGACTACCAATTTCGCGCGCGGGAGGTATGGTTCATTTGGTCATAGTGTGTTTCATCACCTCCATTTTCGCGGCCATCTGTTAGCTCGCTCTCAAGAGCCAGTGGGTATCTGCCAGAAGCACTCGGGGGATATCAGATTTGGACCATATTCGCCCTGTTTCTTTGCACCGATATCATCATGGAGGTGTGGTGGCAGCGGGCGCTGAGGGACTTTCGGGCGCTGTACGTGGTGCCGATTGTAAGCGCGATGTTACTGACTGGGAGGTAAGGCGCACCCTGGCAACTGCGTACACAACGGCCTTTACTGTGTAGCGGCGCCTGCTGCCACGCACCCACTCACCCGTACCTCTTCCTCCCCCCCCCCCGCCCGCCCTCTCGCTCTCCTCACCCCCCACCATCCCTCTCTACTATACTAGGCGGTATCTGCTTCAATGAGTTCGAAGTTCTTAGGCAGAGCGAAGGGATGGGATTGGGAATAAGCATTGGAGTGATGGGAATCGGTAAGCGCGCCGAAGCGCGCACCAACGCGCTGCGTGAGCGAGAACGTGCTGTGCCATGCGCCGCGCTGGACGATCTGCCGAGAACGGCGTCTTCCCCTTTGTTCACACATGTGGGTGGCGCGAACGCGTATCCCGCTCAAAATCTCGCTTGACCCTCGCGAGCACTCTTACACTCCAACGCAAAAACCCGACAATACAGGAGTGTTCATCATATCGTCCAAAGAGCTATTCTCGAAGCCACACAGCGTCGTTCCCGAGGAAGAGCAGGCCAAAGCAGTACTAGCGAATTAAACAATAACGCGCAAACCATCTCGATGCCGCTTGGAGAGCAACCTAATAGTTAGTTTAATGCGCCTTCCCTTCACTATCGCTTGAAGCTTGCAATCCCCCGCAACGCCCTCTTCCTCACACTCCTTCCATCGCCCTCGTCGCCCTCCTGATTCATAGCGAAGATGACGACCATCGCGACCATGCACCCGCTCAGCACCAAAAAGAACCCCCACGCAAGGTAGTTAACTCCTCCTTCCTTCTTTATCCCCAAGTCCTTAATGTTCCTTCCCAGCGTGCTCTTCTTCCTGCTACTCATTCTGCTCGTGCCCCCTTCCGCCGCGGCCTCCGGCGCGACCTTGACGCCAAAGCCAGCATTCTTCTTGCTGCCGTCCGACGACTGGCTCGTATTGCTTAAACTAACACCTCCGGTCGTGCTGAGCCCCGCCACTATCTTCTCGTACCCCAAAATGTACCGGTACTTGATACCGTACAAGCTTATAATGTCCCCGATCTTGGCGTCCTTCGCTTGGTGTGCCTCTGTGAAGCTCTCCTCGCCGTTCAGCGTAAGCTTGTTCGGCGCCTGGGGAGCCACACACATTTGTGAGGGGGGCAGCGGTGCGAACAAGAGCCACACACACGTGGGGCAGCGGTGCGAACAAGAGCCACACACACACGTGAACAAGGGGAGCAGTGGTGTGAACAAGAGCCACACACGTGTGAACAAGGGTGGCGGCGGTGTGAACAAGCGCCACACACACACGTGATCAAGGGGGGGGGCGGTGTGAACAAGAGAGTTCAGATCTCGCAGCGAGTGTTGGTTGAGCAGAGCGCACTGAGCGGCGCGTCTTGCCGCTCGTTCTTCGCCCTGGCGCTCGTTCTTCGCTCCGCCGCTAATCCTCGCCGCTTACCTTGCTCGCCGTCAGCTTAACCTTGCCCTGATTGTTGTTCGTACCGTCAGGAACATGCACTGCGGTGACATAGTGTGAATAAACACCCCATCCAACATAAAAGGCTCATATGCTTACCTGTAGTAATGCGCATCACGTCTCTGGAAACGAGTGCATCCATGACACCCGTGAACGGGTTACGGCCGAGCACGGACTCGGTGCCACACATGGGCAGGTAGATCTTTTTGGGTGCTGTGTTGGACTGGTCGCTCTGGAAAGTGAAGGGTTAGTTAAGATCGTGAAGGGTTAGACCGGGAACGGGAAAATAGAGTGCAGTGTGTCCCATCGCGTTGTGACAATGAGATCAGTCTCGGCCGCGACAGTGAACATTAATAATGCTGAGCCCGTGGACATGGGCCATCTCCGGGCCATGAAATGCTGTGGGGAAGCGGCTCAGCACCGCCTTCCCCTGATATCATATGCAAAATGGCGTGCGTTCCTCGGCTCACCAGTTCGTCTTGAACAGGACTCAACACGAAGGCCTTTCCCTCGCCTTCCCCCCCTTCCCTGGCCTTAGTGTTAAGGTCCTCACTCCTCCCTCCCGTGGTCTCAGACCTTGCGCTAGACTCTTCGACCCCGCCGACAAATGCAAGCTCAGGGTTGAACTTGTCCACACTTCGATCAGAACTTTCCTCCGGCATTATCAATAGTGTAGGTGTGCGCAATCGTCCTTAATGTTGGGCCAACATCTGGGCCAACATCGAGCCGAGCCCAACATCTCCAAGCTGGCTTTTCAGCAGACCAGTGCTGGTGGTGCCTGTCTAGCGCCTTAAAACCACCGAGCTGCCTCCCAACCCCAAGTCACGCACACGCAGTGTGCGTACGTGTACGTGTAGCCCCGTACGCACACGCAGTACCGTACGAGCTCATCGCTGTGGTACCAGCTCATCGGTCACGCAATGGCGACCTTTCTTACGCTTTCTCTCAAAAGTCATTCTCAAACCTCATTCTCAAACAAGGTGCCACTATATATATTATATATATTCTGATATATATTAACAGCGCGCGCTGTCTCCTGGAGAGCGTCTGACTTTGAGATAGCTGTTCTCGCAGCGAATCGCATCGATCGCAAAAATGAAATAGACGCGGTTCCGGCAATTTTCCGTGGATTGGTTTGGGGGTTATTCTTAGCAGATCCTGCTAAGCTTAACTCCAAAACGAATCCACGGAGAAATTGCCGGAAGACGTTCCCCCTTCCTTTGCTACCCCTTTGAAAAGCCCAAGAAAAGCCTCCTCATTGTGTCCATCACAATAGCACGTATATTACATTACCTCCGAATTCACACGCCACATACAGCGTATATAGGGGGCAACCTGACTAGCCGAGCCCATCAGTTTGACCCAAAACGGCGAATGCCCCCCTCAACTGTCTCCCGGATGGCACAGAATATTGTAATAAATGCCGTCAAGACCTTGCTCAAACACATCGCCATTAAGTAAACCTACTCAGATGCCACCCTTGTATGCGCCCAAAAAGGTCCGACTCTTCTAGCGCCGCCCGTTACAGACTTATGCCATGATCCAACTTATTGCATCTTAAATGAGATAGTGGGGAGGGTAGTGGGGGGGGCACGGCTGCTCAATCCTGGTACGTCCAGTTCATGTTTTGGGGGGTAACTCGAGGGAGACGCAAGAGGCAACCGTCAGCTCCAATAACTCGCCCATAGCAGCCGCTGCGGCCGTGGCTAAACCTTGTTAGGAAAAAACACAGTGAAGGATGGCCTTCTGAAAGTCAGACGCTCCACCGTCGTCGGTTTCTTCTCACACACTTGATCACATTTCTGGCTCGCCTGCTTCGTAACGACAGCCCCAAAACCACGCCTAAGGCCCCGCACGTCGGCTTTGAAAGGTCGTCCACCAGTTAATGCTTGAGCAACCGAACATGGCCCAAGTACACGCTGCGCAGTCCGGTGCTAATCAAGTCGATGGGGGGGAGGAGAGGTACGTGACCGATATATATATATATATATAATATATATATATATATGTGTGATGCACAGACACCTGACGCGAAACAAATAAGTGGCACGCGAAACAAATAAGTGGCAGCTTGTGCAGCATGACGGCATGACTGCGTAAGAGCTTGGGTTGTATCAGTGATTTAGGGATGAGGAGGGGGGCAACCTGCCAATCTGCTACCTGCCAAGCTGCTACCTGCCAAGCTGCTACCTGCCAAGCTGCTCCAAGCTGCTCATGGTGTGCTCGTGGCCTTGTTGTTGTGTGCCCCCGTTTTTGTAGTGTACACCCCGATTTTGTATTCGCCCCGTTTGTGGCTCACACTGTGCTCGTGG
>Ga0307985_10001671_pt1 | contig 12482 bp, 11 predicted proteins | sample EllFjometageno80_FD_203155 | JGI IMG/M metagenome (GOLD analysis project Ga0307985, IMG submission 203155) | Marine microbial communities from Ellis Fjord, Antarctic Ocean - #80 | ecosystem: Environmental > Aquatic > Marine > Unclassified | place: Southern Ocean | collected 2014-10-09 | reverse complement strand
AAGCTCTATAACGAACATGTAAGAAAGGTCTCTTAGCGTTCTTACCTAAGATTTGGTCATATACTGTTGTTGAACCAGCAGGAACTAAAAGTCCACTTACTGCACCAGCATTGATACCACCTCTCATAGTAGGATCGTTTAAGTATTTCCAGTCAGACTTGTAGAAATCGTAACCTCTACGGAATCCTGTGAAACCTAAGTTTAAAGACATGTCTTTGTCATTGTCGAATAATCCGTAAGATACACCACCAGCTGCATTAGATGATTGTGCAGCTAACATATCGTCAATATCAAAAGAGAAATTTCTATCTACAAAAATAACATTCTCTTCAATAGATCCTTGTTTGTCAAGTCTCTTGATAATGTTATCGAATTGAGTTAAAGTCGTTGGATTACCTCCACCGTAAACATTACCTCTATTTCCTACTACATAGAAAACTCCTTCAGATCCAGATTCGTTTACAGCACTAAGTCCTGCACCTACACCTTGAAGGTAATCACCAGCTCCAGACGCTGCTTCAGCAGGAACTGCTTCAATCATTGCTGTCTCTAAGTAATCTTCAAAACGTAATCTTGTATCATGCTCAGATTTCAAATACCATAAGTATCCATTTACTCCATCTTCACCTGTAACTTCTACCCATCCAATTTGAGCCATGTCAGAACCAGAAACAGTATACTTGTCTTTGATAATGATTGGTTTATTTTGGAAGAAGAAATCATCAGATTCTAAAGAACCTACCATTCCGTTTACTCCTTTTGCAAATTCCGAACCATATACAAAGATATCACAAGAAACTCCAGCTGCCATTGTCTGACCACCTGCTTCGTAATATGCAATTGTTACTTTGTTTGGATTAGATGCTGTTGGAGCTACTGTAATAATACCTTTATTCTGTAAAGAAGAATTTCCAGTATTGTCTGAGATCATAACTGTCTGACCAGCTCTAAGCGCAGCTTGACTAGATGCTCCACCTAGTGCTGGGTTAAAGTTAGTAATGTTGTTAGGAATTGTCCATACAGCTGAATCAGCTGCTGCTGCTGCTGCTGAAGTTACCGCCTGGTACTTCGTGTGTAATCTTCCTTGTTCTGCCCATTTGATAAGGTCAGAGGTAGAAGGCATTTCAGCACCCACCATTCTCAAGAATGATGCTACTGTACGGTTTCCATAACGTTCAAATTCTTTCTCATAAACATCTGGAAGATATTGATTTAAGAAATCGAAGTTATTGATATAATTTGTCGATAAAGGAGTTTGCTGTGCGCTTGGTTGCAAGTCAAATCCTGGGGTTGCGTTTACTGCCATTTTATTATGGGTTTTTTAACTTTTTTTAATACTTCTAATTTTGAGTCCCCGTCCGTTGTCCGCACTGTGATTCACAGGTCTGATCGAAATTCCGTTCTTTGAAACAGATTGCGATTGTTGTCTTACATCCATATTAATGTTTTTCGATTTCCTAGAAACATTATCTATAGCTGAAGCAACTCCCTGATCATAAAAGTGTTTAGCAAATTTATCCGGATTCATAGCAACCGATAAGGCCTTATGATATCCTTTGGCATCTGCAATTAAACCATCTGTGTCCATAAATTTGTTAACGAAATTGTTAACGTCAGATTGAACATTTTTAAGTTCTTGTGCATCGCCTGGCTTAAAAGAAATATTTTTATCACCAACTGAAAATTCAAAACCTTTGAACTCATTGTTAAAAACCGACTCGGTTTTATCTAAGAAAAAATCATATCTCTTTTGATTTTGCTCCGTAATACTTTTGGAATCCTCCACATACTTTTTGTAAGCAGCTACATCCTCGTTCTGGCTTTCAGATAATCCATCCCCACTTGACTCAAGAGGAACTTTATATTTATCTTTTTGCTCGTTCAAGAACGTTTTTGCTTTCGCAAGTTCTCTTTTTTTTGCTAGTTTTATTTTTCTAACATCTCTCTCATCATCTAAATCTTCATCATATGAAAACTTATCTTCGATAATGTCTTGGATATCATCAGAGTCTAAACCTTCTTCAGTCGACTCATAATACTTAGCGAGTACAATATCATCGTCCATGCCATCAATATCCTTCTGTAATTCATAGAAGTCATTAATACCACGTCCGGTATCTTGTTTGTACTTTAAATACTTAGACACATCTTCCGGTAACTCTACGTTTGCCTCTTTTTCCGCAAACAATTCATCAATAGAAGTTATATCCTTGTTATATCTATTCTTAATGTAAGAAAGAATATCATTTTCTTTTAATTCCTGTGGATCTTCTGCAAGTGTTTCAACTTCCTTTACCAATCCACTTATTTCCTCTCCCTCGTTTTCCTCGGTAGTTTCTTTTGCGCTAGTTCTAAAATCTACTCTATCTATAGAGTCATCTTTATTATCTGAATCAACATATTGCTCTTCATGTTCCTTTAATAAAGTCTCTTCAACCTGCGCTCTTGATTTTTGTTCGACATCTCCGTCGACTGCTTTTACTATCATTTGATTTGATTTTTACAAAGTTAATACTATTTTTTTAATTATCTGGGGTCAAATTCCGCAAGGTCAAACCCATCTAAACTGTCCTCATTAGACTCGAAATTTATTGATGGTAAATCTCTTTTCTTCTGCTCAATCATCTTTGATGTCTGAGTTGACTGCTGATTAATTCGATTACTCTTTGCGTTCTCCCTATTATCTTCTCTAGACTGTATACTGTCCTGTTCAACACCTTTTAATGACATCTGCATTTCAAATTCAGTCTGCATTAATCCCTGTTTCAACTGAGCTTCCATCTGTAATTTTTGAATATCAAAAGCAACCTCTGCTTCTTTTACTGCGATCTTAGACTGAGTCTCTGACTGGTTTGTTTGCATAGCTAACTGAGCCGCAGCTTGTTGAGCTTGCATCTGCATCTGAGCCTGCATTTGTTGCTGCTGCATTAGTTGCTGCTGCTCTGCTGTCTGTTTTGCTTTTCTCTTTACTTTAAGTAATTGATTCGCCATTTTTAGATTTGCGATCTCTCGAATATCAATAGCGTCCTCTAAGTTAATATCTCCTTTAGACAAAGCCATCTGAATGTTCTGTTCCAGCATTGCTTTCTCTTCCTCATCAGGAGCCATTTCTATAAAAATACCAAAGTCATACATGTACAACTCTTTAATATCCTCAAGAATACCTAGATTATATTTCCCAATCTGCATTGCGAACTCATCTTTGAATTCTGCATATTCTAAAATATCGGCAGTTCTAATAGATAAACATTCCGCTAACGTCCTTGTTATATATAAACTTGCATTTAAAATATGTCTAGTTGCTACATTAGAGTTTAATGCCGCTAACTTCTGAACACCAACTAAAGAATTAGGGTCAGGAGTTGATCCATCTCTGGCTTCATTTAAGCCTGTTACAGTTCTAATTTGATCTAAGTAATGATTGTAGTTCCCAATAAGCATTTGCATCTTACTAGCACCGCTATTTGCTGTTAGCTGAGTAATTGGAACCCTTGCGTTGTTGTACTCTCCATCTTGTGTATAACTTCTACCAATAACACTACCCGTTTGGAAGTATAATCTTAAAGCGTCTTCTGGATTGTAAGCAGCTCCTGTTCCCAAGTCAATTTCATTTAATCCGTCAGCATCAATAAATACACCATCTGGAACTACACGAGAAACTACTTGTTGTATTTTCAAGTGAGTCATTTGAATTAAATCCGCAAAAGGAATCATTCTTTTCACTAAAGATTCTAATTGCCCCTTGTACATTTTTGGCGCACAGGCCACATAATTAGGCATGGCATACTGACTAGCTGATTTTGGTCTAACCATATTCTCACCCAGCTTCCACTGAAGAACAATATTAGTTCCCATAACCATAACGCCATCATACCAAACATCAATAGTTTTTTCTACTCTCTCATAATCTCCCTCCTCCATCATTTCTGTTGGTGGATTAAAAGTATCATCCTTCTCTACAACTTTAAAAGTGCCGTCAGACATTTTCTTTTTCTTGTAGATAAAAGTGTGCGTGGTTTTATAATTGAAATATAATAATGTAGCAGTGTCTCTATGAAACATGCTGTTTTCGTAATACTGTGAAGAATTATAGTAGTCATACCATGACTGACTATATTTAGAGATTTCATTTAAATCCTCATTCGTTAATGTAGGATCAATTTTAATAAGCTCTGTAATTGGCACTGTCTTTACCTCTCCCCAGTAAAAGCAATCTTTTAAGTAAGGGTCTTCGGTATAACTATATACCACATTTGCAGGATCAACATAATCTACCTTTACTCCAGCGCCAGGAAGAAACATATGTTTCCCTATTCCCACACCTAAAGTAGTAATGTCATAATCTATTCTTCTACGAGTATCATTGTAGTGGTTTGCAGAGAATAACGTATCAATTGCCTCTTCTTCTGCTATCTCAATTGCTGGCTTGTACTTCATTTGCATGAAAAGCTCTAGCTCTTGGTCGTTTTCTGGTAATTCTGATTCCTCAGTTTGGAATACATCAACACCAAAATCTTTTTGTATTTGTTGTAATAAAGGTTTAGCGATCATATCGCCCTCTACTATCTCCTGAAACTGATTTCTTTTCTCTGCTGAAAGAGCATCTTGAGCAACAGCCTTTACTTTAAAAAGTCTGTCATTCATACCGTTTACAACAATATCAACAAACTTTGGGATAATAGGAACTGGTGTCCAATCTAAATTTAAATAAGATAAATCCCCATCTACAGATAGTTCATTTTTATATTTACCTATAGACTGCTCTCCACGAGCATATAGCCTTAAGCGATTAAAGTCAGCCCACTGAGAATAAAACCTACAAGATCCATTATCCCTTCTAAACCATTCGTACTGTATTGCTTGCCCGATTTGTAATCCATACTCCATCGTATCTTTAACCGAGTCGGAAGCAAATTGATCTGGAAATGCAGATGCATTTACTTGTATTTTTACGTCTTTCATTTATTTAAGTAATTGGCTAACTGAATTCTTATTATCATATCTTGCAAAGTTAATGCTTATTTTTGATTTTTCTTGAGCAGGAGTATACAAGTGTTTCTGATTAGCCATGATAGCTAACCCTGAACTAATTGACGCATCAAACTTCGTTCTGTTGTTTATATCAAATCTCGCCCAATCCTCTAATGTCTTTTGAAAATACATTATACCCATGTCATCACTATCTCTATAATTCCCTGCTAAATCCAAACCAACATGCTTTTCTATATATGACTCTATAGCTGAAGCGTGTGATTGCTTTACATCCTCACTTGAATTCGGTATTCCCCCTAATTCCTTTTCTGTTTTTGACAGTTTGTTAAAAGTCTTATCAGGTCGATTTATACTAAATCCACGATAGCCTCTATTTTTTAAATGATACAGCAAACGAGGTTTATTGTTCTCACATAAAATAGGCATTCCATAAAACACACAAGCCATTAAAACTTCCTCGAAAAATATTTCCGCTGTCTGTGGGCGGGCAATATATTCTAAGAAAAACTCATTACTTGGTGCATTATCCATATTGAATTTAGTTAGCCCATGTAACGAACCATTAGATCCTTTACCAACAACTACACCCGATATATCATATGAGTCACACCCAAATGAACCAACATGTTCGTTCCCTGGATATCTCCTTCCGTTCTTTAAAACAACATTATTTTGCAATGCTCTTTCAGGTAACCAAGTTACAAAAAATCTTCCTCTTTTATCAGGCGACCAAATTACCCTAGAATCTTTGATGCCATTCTCCCAAGAAAATGAACCCTGGGTCATGTTCTGGCCCATTATTAAAGAGTCATTATAGTCAATTTGCTGATATATTTTTGTAAGATTAAAAAGAGATTGTTTGCTTTCATCTCTAAATGCATGAGACTCAGTCCTAGGGAATTGTCTATAGAATTCATTCAATGCATCTGGATCAATTGCTAATGAATCAACTTCATTCTGCCAGTAATCTATAGCTCCCTGAAAAATCATCTCGCCATCAATACCCTTTACAGGTTTATCAGGAGTATTAAAAACAGGCATTCCAAATTTATCAATAAACCCCTCCATATTCCACTCCATTGGAATAAACAAGTTATAGAGACCGCTTTTAGTCTGACCATTTGAATTTCGGTTATTAGAGTCTGAGTCGTAATACAATTTCTTAAAATTTGTACCCCCTTTATCTAGTGCATTTGAGGTAGACCCCATCATACATTTACCAATAACCTTACTTCCTAAACGCAAACATGTCTTTGTTACACGCCAGTTATTCAGTATGTTATCTGGCTTAAGCCATTTTCCCGCTTCATCATGTATTAGTAACTTTAATTTCTCCCCATCATAACTATTCTCTCCTGTATTCTTCCAGTCAATAGTCGTATCCAATCCTTCAAGCTCTTGCTCTTCTATTAGATACATATTCTTTTTGGTAATCTTAGATGCTGGAACCCTATACGCTAATTCCGTTTTAGGTTTATCCATCCCATCTTGGATCGGTTTAAAAAAGAAGGGGTAGTTGTTTGAGATCGGAACAACCTTATCCGTAAACATTTTCTTAGCATCAGAACCAGACTTTGAAAGTATACCAATCCTAGCATCTTTTGTGATTGTACCTATATTTGCACACTCTTCACTTCCCATATATGAGAATCCAGAACGTCTAATTTTTAGGTAACAGTTGCCAAAACTTCTTTTGTCAGCCTTACAGGCTTCCCAGTGAATGTAAAATATTCTATTTGCCTCTCTGAAGTCAGGGAGACCAATATCAATCTTAGTGTGTTGTATGTACATCCAATGGGATCCAGTTATGTACGTCGGAGTACCGTTGTTCATGAACCAGCGACCATGCTCTCTGTAGTCAAATTCTTTTTCTATGTAATCTACCCACTGGTTTTTAAAAGACGAAGGAGCGTCATGCCATTGGAATATAGACTTTATTCTTGATAATGGCTTTGGAAGCAACCCTGGCTCCCAGTACTGTTCTTCTTTCTTGTCAGATCTTTTTAAGATGTCCTTAGACATTTTAGGAAGAGCAACGTTCAGTCCTTGGATATTTAGAACCTGACCAATCTCTCCGGTCTTTGAGATAACAACAAAGTTATACTTTTCATTGTAACCATATTGCCAAGCTTTTGCTTTGTTCTTTGTGGTTAAAACATGTTTAGGAATTAAATTTATAAGTTCCCTGTATAAGCTATCTCGATCTTGATTCCGCAAATCCTTTTGGTGTGTTATTTGTTTTATTATCAACCCCGTCCAATAAATCTTTCTCTTCTTCTATTCTCTTAAGGATCTCAAATGCATCAAATATAGCAAGTTTTTTAGTAGCAGCAGCATTTTTTAACTTATCCGCAGCCAACTCATCATCTTCACCATACTTAATAATTTCTTCTTTAGCGACTTTAATTAACTGCATAACAGCTTTCTCACCAGCCTCAATAATCTGTAGTTTTATGCTATTTACATTCATAAATTTATATTCTTTCTTTCGATGTTTATAATACCACCGCTATACTATCAGTAGACATACGATATAACTTCTCGTCGTCTACAGTGAATTCATATTCTGATTCTGGCTCATATAAAATCTCATCTCCAACCTTAACCCCTTTGTCTAGCAACTGTTGATTGATATATCTAACAGTTCCCCTTAGAGGTTCGTTTTTAGAATTCTTCTTAAGATACGAATCTTTTACTAGTAATGGTTTAACGAAACAGTATTTGTCGTGACCTACCCAAGTATCTCCTTCTTTATATAGAAAGAACTGATCCATATCCACAAAAAATAAGTCTTCCTTAAAAAAGCTTTTCCCACTCTTTCGCTTACCATACATGTCGTTATAAAACTTAAAAACATTATGGTGAACAACAAGTGTAGTTCCTTCTTTAATTGGGCCGGTATAATTTACAGGGACTTCTACAACTGTAGCAAATCTATTTGAGGCTTTATGGTCTTCTTCGGAGGTGCTAGTAATAAAGTTTACCTCTCCATATTTTTTAATATTATCGTATCGTCTTCCCTTTAACGGTTTAACAATAAAACTGTAAGGTGATTGCATTTGATTTAATTTTTTTCCTTCCTGTCGGAATCTTTTTCTTTTAAAATAGTAGTATCCTTGCCTTTAAAAGAATCTTTCTTATCTTTAAAAGAATCGTAAAGTATGTCCTTCCAGTCCTTTGGAATTTCTTTCATTTCTAAAAATTTATGTTGTATTCTAAAGAGATAGGTAGTGTATTTTTAAACTCCTTCCATAGCAAAACCTCATCTCCTTTTATAATCCAGATCTTATAAGAATCATTATCATGGATGATATGCTGGATTATATAGGACGCGCCAAGAACATTCTGGCCAACAATATAATGCATTGCACCAGACTTGTAGTCTGCTCCTATCGAGATTTTCCTTATGTCCATTTTGTGTTTTTCTAAACAGCTTGAGTAGTTATAACTCCAGTATTACTAACAAACAACTGCCATACACCACCATCCGGAGCGATTAGTTTAACAATCCCTCTATTAATGCTATAATCTGTAAGTGTTAAGATCGTACAAGATTTAGTCATTAAGGTATTATCCTGGTCAGTTAAAATTAAGTAATCTGCCGAGTTAATACTTGAAATGTTAGGGTATGCCGCTGTGTTGCTAATTTTTGCCATTGTAAATTATTTTACTACCTCAAATGGGGTATCTGTTTTTTCTTCTTTTACTGGCTCTGGGTCTTTAACCTCTCCAGTCTGTAGGTTTATTACAGCATTCTCTCCGAACTCTGTCATTAAGATCTGCTCTTGTTCTGCGAATTTCTTCTGAACTTCAGCTAATCCAACTAATAGTCCCGCTTTTTGAATTTCAGTATCAGCTATATTTATTTTAGCTTGATTGAATTCATTCTGTAATCCTTGTAACAACTCTAGTTGCTCTTTACTTAATTGCTTTGACATTTGATTTGATTTAAATTATTATTTAACAAATATACAACTATTTTTTAATAGTCTTTAATTATTCAACAGGAGGAATTGGTTCTGGTGGAACTGGCTCTCCAACAGTAAGTGTCACTGTAGTAGGATGAATCATAGATTCAATCTGGCTAGCAATCCCTGCTTCTATATTAGTAACTTGCTCTTCTCCCATAGCTTCTTGAGTCCATGCAACTACTTCTGCATTCGTAACCTGATCAAAAGGTATGAAGTTTGTAATTTCACTAACATCTAATGTTTGTGTCCCGATACTTGTAGCTTGGTAAAATGTGTTAGGTGAGTTAGGATTCTCTACGTCAGAGATACCTGTAACTATCCAGTGTACATTATACACTACGTCTGCTTCGTTGTCTTTTTCAACGTAAGCATCTACTGTTTTGCAATTCCAATTGTAAGTAATCATATTTATTTATTTGTTTTATTTGTTTATTTATGCAGGTTGTACATTCTGTAAAGCTATAGTAATTGTTTTAACATCAGTTGTACTAAACTTTGTATTTGTTCTTTCTTGAGGCGTTAAAACAGGTAGGTAATCTATAGCTGTCATAGATACTTTACACGCTATGTTAGTCCCAAGACCTGGAGCGGTCCAGGTATAAGCAGCTGTTTTACCCGTAGAATCTGTTAATGACCCAATAAAAACATTAAAACTAGTAGCCGCGGTACCGAAGTTTAAAACCATAGAGTACACACTAGTTGGAGATGATCCTAAAGTAGCTGTAACGCTTTGTGCTGTTGTAGCAGTATTGTATACAAAATTTCCAGTTGGCTGAGTAGCATTTAATTCAGCGTCTCTTAAGCTAAAGGCGCCAATAACAACATTAGTTCTAGCTGTTGTTAACGTTAAAGTTCTATTTACAGTTGCACTAGTTACCTCTAAATACCAGAATGTTAGATAACCAGCTTGCCTTCTGGTCCAAGTAGATCCAGTGCTGTCAGATAAACTTTCGCTAATCGCTCCGGAACCAGCTACAAAGGCCGCAGAGAAGAATAATATAGTATCATCAGTAGTTTGACCTATAGTAAAAGACTTAGTGGTGCCAGAATTATATCCCCATATCTTTCCAACAATAGGAGTTGGGCTAGCTGGTGTAGATGAATCGTAATTTCTAAAATTTAATAAACTGTTTTTACTTCCAGAATATAAAGAGTCAAATTTACTAGATACTGAACTTGCAAAACAACCAGTTAAGTCATCAGTTTGTGGATTAACTGTGTCAACCACGTTTTGTAAGTTAAATGTTGTTGTATTTGGTACGCTCATTACTTCTCTAGGTTTTTGATTCTATCTTCTAATTCAGCTATTTTAGATATTAGTAAATCAATATACTTAACTGATTTAAAACCTTCTTTATTTGTTTCTACAAATTCAGGGTGTTTTATTTCTAGCTCTTGAGCTATAACACCGGTTCTGTAACTTTCTTTATTGTTTTTTGTATTAAAAGATTTCCAGTTTGCTTCTATTGTTTTTGGCTCTAGTTCTTTTATATTCTCCTTTAACCTTTCATCTGAAGATAATATAAAGTTTGTAGCGGTTATAGTACCTGCTCTCATCTGGAAAGTTATAGGTACTGTAAGAGTTCCTGATCTAGTTATAAATCTTAACGTCTCGTCATTATAATAATCAATACCTATAGTATGGGTATTGTTTTGCATTTTAATTTCAGGAGAGATAACGTTACCTATTTCTTTTAAAAGGAGATCATCATACCCTATCTCTGCTCCTCTTGTATAAAAAGAACCTTCTACTTGTAGTTTTCGAGTTGGATTTGTTTCGTTGATCCCCACATTACCATCACCTTTAACACGTAAGTATTCTGATGCTCCACCTAAACCACCAAATACTCTAAATACTTCATTAGCATTCCCAACTACGTCAATCCAATAGCCATTAGCTTTTATATAATGAGAAGCGTGGTCTGTTGTAAGGAATATTTTATTCCCATCTCCTGCTGTTTGTTCTACTGTAAGGTCACCCCCTGCTACGTGGAGCTTTGCTTGTGGATAAGGAGTCCCTATTCCAACAGCACCAGTTCCTGATCCGTAGTAAACATCCTGTACGTTTCTTTTCCAGTTTGCTATCTGTGTGTCTACTACTGTTGCAGATATTTGTGAAAAAGAAGTAGCTGGTCCAACATCCCATCCGTCAACCCATGATGAAACAGCTGTAGAGCTAAACCCTGCTTCAAAATTAGTGACTGTAACTTGAGGATATGACCAAGTGCTAGCTAGTTCTCCTATATAAACACAGCACTTATTATTGCTGTCGTGTCCAAATCTTACAGTAAAATTTCTATCTACATTTGCGCCAGATATTATATGAGCAAAGGTATTAATCCATGAACCTCCTCCATAAGTGTATCCTCCTAACTCCACTTCAAAGCTTTCATTGTTTGCATATTCATATATCCTAACGGTCATTCTAACCATGGTGCTTGTCCATGTGTTAGGCATAGTGATTTTTATAGCACCTATTACCGTAGAGGTTTGGTTCTGCCAAGAAGCACCTCCTGGCATAGAAACTCTTAAAGCCTCACCAGACCCTTCAGCAGCAATACCTCCTTCAATTATCGCGCTACCTGCTACGTGTAGTTTCTCAGTAGGGTTCGTTTTGTTTATACCTATGTTACCATCTTGTTTTATTAACAAAGCAGGAGAAGCTCCATCACTAGGGTAAACACCTAATGTAGATGATGCTTGCGCACCTGATGAGTACATACCGAATTGAGCGGTTGTTGAACCTGCTTCTCTGAAAATTATATCTCCTCCATTATTAGCCGCTCCTGTAAGTGATAACCTAGCGTATGTAGATGTATTACTAACATTAAGTAATTCCGCCGCTGTACCTTCCACTTGTAATCTGTAACTACTTGGGTCAGTTGTTCCAATACCAACATTACCATTAGATAATATAGTCATTCTTGAAACGCCTGCATCTGCATTGTTATTAAAAGTACCTACTTTGAAGTTCAAACTATTATGTGTTCCTGAAGACAATGAATCATAAGCTATCGGTACAACTTGGGCTATATATGAGTTAGCATTACCACCTCCTACATTCATAGTATACGTAGTTGTAGTAGTAGCGTCCACCCCTGTTCCAGCAGCTTTAACAAATAAACTACCTGTTAAAGGATAACTTGCTCCAGCTGATAAAGGTAGATAAGGTCCTCCCGGTATACCTGCCCCTAATGTTTTAACTACGTTACCTGAAGCATCTGTGCCTAATAAATATGTAGGCGTACCTGTTTGGTTAGTGGAGCTATAGCCGTTAAATTTGACAGACAAAGAGCTATCAATAGTTAATGACCGAGCCATCGTTCCATTGTTTAAAACATCAACTATAAAATCACCATCTACTCCATTTCCTTGAAGTACAGACCCTATCCGTACAGCATCTGTGTAGGTAGATCCTACCATAGACCCAACTCCCATAACTGTTCCAGCGGCGCCAACAACACTTACATCCAGTCCTCTACTTAACTGTAAAGGAATAGAATTTGTTGCTGTAAACCT
>Ga0307985_10001669_pt1 | contig 12501 bp, 10 predicted proteins | sample EllFjometageno80_FD_203155 | JGI IMG/M metagenome (GOLD analysis project Ga0307985, IMG submission 203155) | Marine microbial communities from Ellis Fjord, Antarctic Ocean - #80 | ecosystem: Environmental > Aquatic > Marine > Unclassified | place: Southern Ocean | collected 2014-10-09 | reverse complement strand
GTGTGTGTGTGTGTGTGTGTGTGTGTGTGTGTGTGTGTGTGTGTGTGTGTGTGTGTGTGTGTGTGTGTGTGTGTGTGTGTGTGTGTGTGTGTGTGTGTGTGTGTGTGTGGAGAGAGATTTATGTTCTGGGCAAAAGGTGGGGACCATTGGCTGTGTCTGTGGCCCTCGTTCACCGTCGCTTCGCTCGCAGGCACGGTCGAGATGATTGTTTGTAGGAGGATTCTTGACAAGGAAATGATTGACGAGGCGGACCGGGTGCGGGTGTTCAGTCGGCTGGCGGAGGGGGATGTCATGGGGTGGGACGTCGTTAGCGTGTGCGTGAGTTACTTGGAGAGGAATAGGTGGTTCGAGAAGGCCGTGATGGCGCCAGCGTCGACGAACGATAGTATCCAGCTCGAGCTTGTCAGAGTGGGGAGAAAGGTGTTCAAGAACGTCTGTGAGTTCACTTTCGGGAGCGAACAAGATGGCGAGGGATTGAGGGCGAGGGTTTTGGAGTTGTGTAGGGCGGTTATTAGGAGTGACAAGGGGATGGGGGATGAAGTATTCGTGAGTGGACGCAGAGCGGCGCGAGAAAGACAGAAAGAACGCGAAAGGCGAGGCCTTCCGTCTTCGCATCGCCTGTCGCTCGAACACTGCCTTCCAATGCCCCAAGTTCCTTCTCCGACACTCGCTTCGCTCGCCTCTCTGACCCTCGCTTTGCTCGTGCAGGACGTTCTTATGTCGCACCTCAAGCCCGATATCTTGCCTGTTGCTGTAATGGCTCGCAAGTTCCTGGCGCTTAATACGGAGGACATGGCGAAGGTTGTAAAGGTTTGCAAGAAGGGACGGGCGTGGGAGTGCGTCATTGGGGCGGCGAAAGATCTCAATCCGGGGCAGGTTATCCAGTTCGTCGTGTCTGTTTTGGGGAAGAAGGGGACTGGCTCGACCGCCGCGGGGATTGTTCTGACCGCGAAGGGTAGACTGGGCTGGGCCGCGATCCCGAACATGTTTGTGGGGCTGGGTGGGTGGGTGGCGGGGAAGGAGGTCAAGTGGCAGGTTGACTACATGGTGGGGTTGTGGGAGGGGGGCGAGAGATCAGTCGGCGACGATGCGTGGGGCGAGACGTTGGTTGGGGCTGTGACGGCCAAATTCGTTGCGAACGAGGATGGAGGAGTCGAGGATTTCAGAGGCTTGGTGAAGGTAGGGCTGGGACGTGCCGCTATGAGCAAATTAACAGAGGTTGGCGATGGGGCGGATCTGGGTCTAATCGACAGAGTGGTGCGGATGTTCAGAGAGCAGGCAGGGGAAGAAGGAGTGGAAGAGCTTCTGTTGCAGTGGGTGGGCGAGAAGGACAGGGAGCGCGTCCAGAGTATGCTGAAAGAAGCTGCAGTGGCTTAACGGTTAACTGTAGTGGCCAATCTCTATACATTACTATACTTTGACGGCCACGACTTCCCACGTTACTCTACGCCTCCACAAAGCTGAAGCTGTCGTACACAGACACGCCCTGCCCCTCGTAATTCTTGTACTCGCCGTCGGCACTGACGACCCACAGGCCGGTATTGCTCGCGCCGCCCGCGACTACATACACTCCGTCGGCGATGGCCCTCGCTCCGCCTTGCGCTGGGGTAACGAACGGCATGCTAACCCCGGTCCACTCGACGTCGAAGACCTCGTCTCCCACCTCTCCGACCACGTCCTTCTCGAATACCGGCTTGAACTCGAACTCGTGCACGGCGCTTCCGTCCCCATCGCTGTTCACAAAGATGCCGATCTTGCCGTTCCTGTACTGCGCGTTGTGCACGCCATTCCAGCTCCCTCCATCGACCTCACTGCCCATGCCGAACACGTGGTTCCCGTCCTTCTCGCCGGCAGCCGTGTAGATAGCCGGAGCTCCGTACCTTTGCACGATCTCCCCGCCGCCAGCAAGTTCCCAAGGATCGGTCAGAACGAAGCACTCGTTCAAGCTTCTGTGCGTCAGCGCGAGGTAAGGGCTGCCGTCGGAGCCCACGAACTTCGTGACGCCGTTGCCGTGCCACTCCTCGACGCTGCTACGAGGGAGGGAGTGAGTGTTGAGTTGTGGTGGAGGCGCCGTGTGTGAATGTGAGCGGACTTACCTGCTCGGTCCAGGACCGGGTTGCAGCCTCCCGCTCTTGCTGTAATGCTGGATCTTGAACACGCCAGCGCTGCTCTCGACGCTCGTCGTCTCCAAATTGTCATAGAGGCTAAAGTAGCTTAACCCGTCCGCCGTCTTGACAACCTCCTCCGTCGCCAGGTCCATGGCAACAATGGCGTCCACCTTTACCTCGCTCCCGAGAGCCGGCTCCTCGTACTGCACCATCATGTAAGCAATGCCATCGTACACGTCGAACGTGTGCGTCGCGTAGGCCCAATCAGTATCCTCAAACAGACCCGCAATGAAAGTCAGATCAATGTCGAGGGAGGTGCCGTCGCCAGAGTGCCTCCTGAGGGTGTCGGCGCAGCAGCCGGACTCGGAGGGGGCCACTGGATCAAGGTTAGATAGCGTGTTAGTATGATGCACAAGGGTGTCAAACCAGATAGTGTGAGCCAGGGGAGCACAAGGGGCGTCGCTGCTGCGCGTTCCTTGGACGATCTGCTGGGCGCAATGCATACCGGGCTTATGCAACCGGGCTTGCTTGACAAAGGTACGGTGCACCGATGCGCTTTCTCTGGCGATCTGCTGACTTACCGCCGGTGTTCGTGAGCGCGTAGTAGTACCCGCCATTGACTCGGCCTGTCAGCTGAGCGGCGTCCGACATGTACACCCCAGACAGGTCAAAGTCTGAGGCAGTTGCTGAGGTTAGAGTCACATCGGCGGCGCTCGTCACGTTGGCGGCGAAGGTGAGCGTCGCCCATTCCAAGCCTTGAGTCCCCTTCATCTGCGCGGCGGGCGCCATAGCAATGTGCTGAGTGAGTCCCAAGGTCCCCGGAAGGGCAGATACAAGAAGAATTACTGAGAATTTAAACATTACTGGGGGTAGAAGCAAAGAGGGTTAGCGTCCGTCTGACAATACTGAAGATGTGCGGGAGAGTGGGAGAACGATCTTGCTTTGACTCGCAGCTTGCTACCAACCTTGTTCGCCAGATCAGATTGTTAATGATCATCGATCGCTTTCCTCGCGAAAACTCTCGCGACGTGAAACCGCTCGCCCGATAACACCGCGCGATCACTGCGAGCAGTCTGTCTCGGCGAGCGGTGGCACACGCTCTTAGAAAATACAACCTTTCCTGGCATGTCACGACACCGGGCATTTGAACTTGTCGATTTATTGAGAGTATATAGAGCTCGAATCGGGGCATTCGACACACGCGATGGGGCCAGGGAAGTCGGCCTGCAAGCGCTCTGGCGATCCCCCAGCGGTCGCACTGAACCGCCGCCGGGTGCGTTGCCCTCAACCTCCCCCCCCCCCCCTTGCGGCCGTGTTCGCGCCATCAATAAGCGAAGCGTGTACTCGGTCTTCATAATCCCTGTTGAGAACTGTCCTACAAAATTGAGAAACTCTTGGACCAATCAAGGACCAATCAAGGTTAGCTGTGACTCGCCTTGACTTAATTTTTCGGTATGACCGACTCGGTGGCGCAGTCCACGCTAGTGCTCGGCGATGCCGACTTCACTTACTCCTTCGACCTTGCCCGATACTACTCCACTCTCCCTGTGCCTCCGGCCCTCACCTGCACCGGACTTGACTCTCATACTTCAGCTCACGTCAAGTACGCCGATCTCAAGAACACCCTCGCTCGGCTAACCTCCTGTTCCACGAATCCTATCTCCAAGTCACAGATAAAGAAGCGCAAGCGAACGCATTTTGCCATCCCAGCTCCAGTCCCAACAACTGTCCTGCACTCAATCGACGCCCTGGGCCCCCCTTCTACTATGCCCACCTTCTCAACGATCATCTTCAACCATCCGCACTTGGGAACCGAGTCGTTCCCTTCCCACCGCCGCTTCCTGAGCCACCTCTTCGCGTCCCTTCTCCCCCTCTCAACCGACCAAACGACTCTGCACATAACATTCGCCACGCCTTCCCAAGCAAACCGCTGGTCCGCGCTCACCCGCGCCAACCCGCACTGGAAGCCCGTGGACCGCCGCCCGTTCGTCCCGCCTCCCACAGACTCACCGCTGCTGGAATCGACTGGCCCCGCCAAGTACGTTACTTGGCGGAAAGGTCAGAGCGGCCGCGGATTCAACGGAAACGGCTCGTCAGAAACCATCTCTTACATCCGCACATCCCCCATCGACTCAACCGGTGTCTCCTCCGACGACGCGGTCCTCTCCGATGACTCGCACGCGCTCCCTTGGATGGTCAACGTCCCCGCCTCCTCCCTCGCTCGCCACCCGTGCCCGTCGTGCGCTCGCGAGTTCGACTCGGAGAAGTCGCTCGTGCAGCACCTGGTCGACAGCACCAAGTGCCGCGAGGTCACAGTCGAGATCGCTTGCTCACAGTGTGGCAGAGACGACTTCGTGGACGAGCAAGCGCTGGCACAGCACGTAGCCACGACGCACGAGGTTCCGATCGTCAAGCCTTCTTGGTACGACAAATCGCAGTCGAACGGCTGGGTCGACGAGAAGGAAACACGCGCCACCACGACCACCTCTTCTTGCTGCTCCATCTGCAAGGTCGACTTCACGCCCACCTTCACTGCCGCTATGCACGCCGTCGAGTTCACGATCGAGGAGGACAACAATGCGAGGTCGTTCGCGTGCGAGACTTGCGGCAAGAAGTTCCGGGAGCAGCGGAGCTTGCAGCAGCACGAGCTCGTGAAGTGCATTTGGTGAGACAAGTGAACAAGAGCAGACGCCAATACGAAGAAGGCGAAGCAGACTGTGTGGCTCGTGAACCCTCCCCCCAACATGTGGCTCGCCATGGGCTCACAAACGCCGCTGCCCCCTTTGTTCACACGAGTGTCTGGGCTCGCTGCGACATTCCCGACCGCTTTTATTCGCACCGCTGCCCCCATTGTTCACACAAGTGTGTGGGCTCGCTGCGACATTCCCGATCGCGTTTGTTCGCACCGCCGCCACCTTTGCTCATACGTGTGTGTGGCGCACATGCAGTAAAGCGACGAACCTTGATTCGGAGAAAGTCAAGAGTGTCTCGCTTATCGAGGGAGAGGATTGGTGGGAGGCGGCGAGGGAGGGGAAGCTGGATGTTGTGCGAGCGTTCGTTGAGGCGGGGAGAGACGTGGACTCGAAGAATGAGGATGGTAGGACCGCTCTGTTTCTGGCGGCGCGCTTTAATCGTTTTGAGATCGTTAAGGTCCTCGCACAAGCGGGGGCGGATGTTGATCTAGTGGACAATGGAGGTTGGTTCCCTCTGCTTCTGGCGTCCTACAGTGGTCATCTTGAGGTTTGCAAGTATCTCGTTGAGGACGGGAAATCAGCAAGCATCAACAAGGCCGAGAACAATGGCTGGACCCCCCTCAAGTGCGCAACCGACAACAACCGTGCTGCGACCATAGCCTACTTACAATCCAAGGGCGCCAAGTAATTAACCAATGCATCCAACCAGAGTACTTGTTGTAATGAAAGCTAGAATGCGTGGTCGGCTTGTGGTCCTTCCACGCAGCGTGCTGGCAGGACGAGTTGCAGTACCACGTGACCAGTCACTTACTGCACCTCAGAAGCTTGTTGCCGTCGGACTTGGGCGCCGAGCAGTGCGAGCACAGAGGGTTAGCAGTGCGGGCTTTCTGGTCGGAGCGAGCCGCATTCAACGTTTTCATGGCTTCGCTCATCGTTCGTGGGAGAGCATACGGCGAGCGAGGAGTAGGAGAAGACGTGTGGAGAGGGTGCAGGAAGAGCGGCGAAGGTGATCCTGCGGGATCGGCGAGTGTGAGCGTGAGAAGTGGAGGTGTCTGCTTGTCGCTCGTTTGAAGGTTTGCAGTATCGCTGAAAGGGGGCTAGGGGGCGGCCGCACCAGTTCCCGTTGGTTATCAAGGGAAGTAGGGGATGGTGGTCAACTAGCGTGTGGTTGGTGGGGATTGGCAGCTCTCGCGTAGATGCCTCACTCGTTGCTTAGCGGTGCTTGTTGAGCGTCGCGTTGGTTGTCGGCGCGATGGCGATTTTCGCCAATCATCAACAGCTGCGACGGTCGCTACTCACTACCCCATCCGCTCATTCGCTTCATTCAGACCTCCCCGAGCTACCGGTTATCCGACCCTAGTCGCCTACACCGCGCAGCTCATTCCGTCCCCCTCAACGTCCATTCCCAATCCCATCTCACTATCGACATCTACCTGCTCCTCCCAAATCGATGCGACACCAGCTTCACCTCGTCCTCATAATGCTCGCAGCACTCCGTTTCGCGCAATCCTTCCACCCCGCAATCCTTCCCAAACCCATTAGTCCTCTCTCTCGTCTCCTCTCCTACTCCTCCTCATCGGACCTCTCCACCCTCTCCACCCTCTCTGCCCAGATCCTCCACCACGACACCCTGTACTACGAGGAGTCATCGCCCACCATCTCTGACTTTGAATACGATGCTCTAGTGGCCGAGGAGCGCGAGTTCTGCCTGAAGCACCCCGACATCCTACGCCAACTCGAGCAGTCCTCGCCCCTCAAGAAGCAAGTTACACGGTTCGGCGGCCGCATCGGTCCCGGCTCGACGCCAACCGCTACAACCACCCTCGCCCGCGTCTCCCACCTCTCCTCCTCCCCCATGCTCTCCCTCGACAACGCCATGACGACCCAGCACCTTTCCGACTGGCTGTCCCGCGTGCGCAAAAACCTCAACTCCACGGAGCCTCTGACCATCGTGTGCGAACCGAAGCTCGACGGCCTCTCTCTCTCCTTGCGCTACGCGTACGACCAGCCCACGAACACGTACAACTTCGAGCGCGCTGCGAGTCGCGGCGACGGGTCGCAGGGCGACGACGTTACGACCCAGGCATCGCACATCAGCTCCATACCACGACGCTTCACCCCACTCCCCACCACCACCACGCCCCCCGCTCACATTGAAATCCGTGGCGAAGTGGTGCTCCCGCTCGCAGCTTTTTCTGCCATGAACGCCCCCGACTCTCCCACTCCCTCCCTCAACTACACCAATTGTCGCAACGCCGCTTCCGGCATCCTCCGGCGCCGCAAGTCCCTCGACTCTACCGACGCCGACCTGCAGTCTCAACTGCACTTCTACGCGTACGATGTAACCCATCCCACCCTCTTCTCCGATTCCCACGCCGCCCTCATAACCTCCCTCAAAGGTGCTCACTTCTCGACCTGCGAGCCGACATCCCTCGTCACCTTAACAGACACGTCCCTCGCCCCTGTCCTCGACTACTTCGACCGCCTCACCTCCTCGCGCGCTCTCCTCCCGTTCGAGGTCGACGGTGCCGTGTACAAGCTCGACAGCGCCGCCGCGCGCCTCCTCGCCGGCGCCTCCAGTCGCGCCCCCCGCTTCGCCATCGCGCACAAGTTCGGGACGATTTCTGCGCTCACCACGCTCACCGGCATTGAGACCAGGGTCGGCAGGACAGGCGCCATCACGCCGGTTGCGATACTCGTTCCCGTGGACGTCGGTGGCGTGACCGTCTCCCGCGCGTCGCTCCACAACTTCGTTTTCCTGAAAGACATTTTCGGTGGCACAGATATTGCCAGTAACTCGCAAGTTGAGGTGGAGCGCGCCGGCGATGTCATCCCGCAAGTTAAGCGGAAGGTGGACCCGCCCGGTGACGGGTCGTTGATCGATCTTCGGGCTCCCAAGTTCTGCCCGGCTTGCGGGGCCGGCACGCTCTTCGAATGGAGCGAGGAGGACTCGAATGACGACAGCGGGCAGGTGCTGCGGTGCACTAATTCGCGCCTGAAATGCCGGCCGCAGATGCTCGGCGCGTTGTCGCACGCGGTTTCGAGGACGGCGCTCGACGTGCCGGGACTGTCGGAGAAGAAGCTGGGGCAGCTGGCGGACGAGAAATTGGTTGAGCGGCTGGGCGACTTGTTTGAGCTTGACTTGGCGCGGATTGAAGCGCTGCCTGGGTGGGGCGCGAAGAGCGTGGAGAACTTGAAGGCCGCGATGGAGTCGGTGAGGACGAAGGGGGTCGCGCTGGACAGAGTGATCTACGCGCTGGGAGTCAGGCACGTCGGCAAGCATGCGAGCAAGCTATTCGCGGCCGAGATCGGTGGCGACGTGGAGATCTGGAAGCAGGCGGTGCGAGCGAAGGAAGTTCGAGAGAGGTTCCAGGAGGTGAAGGGGGTGGGAGAGACGATGATCCGATCGCTGGAGCAGTTCTGCGAGGACGAGGAGGCGGTGGCGGACTTGATGCGAGTGCTGGAGCACGTGCAGGTGGAAGAGGGTGGCGGCAGAGGGGTTGAGGGCGGGGCGTTCGAGGGACTGAGCGTTGTGTTCACCGGGGCGCTAGAGGGGATGACGAGAGACCAGGCACAGGAGTGGGCGCTGAAGCTGGGCGCGAGCGCAACGCCCAGCTCGCTCAGCAAGAAGACGGGGCTGCTCGTCGTGGGCGAGGGAGGGGGCGGCAAGCGAAAGAAGGCGGAGGAATTGGGCGTGAAAGTGATGGGCTGGGCCGAGTTCGAAGAGCTAATTAAGCTGCCCTGAGCTTAGGAATTCACTGTGAACAAAGGAGGCACTTTGAGCGAGAGCGCTCTGTTTGCGAGCGAGTTAGGGGCGGCCCCTTGTTCACTCCGACTTATGTGTGTGGCGATCGAATCACGTCGATTAAAACACTCCTCCCTTTGTTTACGCCGCCTTTCCCTTGTTCACACCGTGTGTATGCACTTTAAGGCGTTCTTTGATGCACTGGTCCCTGTCTAATGCCAGCGCTCAAACTCAGGAGTAAGTTGACGCGACGACGCATCCCCCCCCGCCGCCCACGCTGCGGTCTCTCACGTACCTGACGGCAGTCCTAGCCACCCTGGCTCTGTCCCTCCTGCTCAACCGCCGCTTCATGTCGGCTCTCTCCACCCCCTCTTCCCCCCCCCCCTTCCCCCTCCACTACATCATCACTCCCCCCCCCTCGACCCAGGAGCTCTCCAAAACACACGCGCTCACACACGAGCCGCCCTTTGCGATCTACGCATCGTCTCAGCTGACCGGTCGCGGCACAAGCAACCGCACCTGGTACTCTCCCCCCGGAAATCTCTACTTGACAATAGCACTTCCATCAGCTCCATACAAGCAGCCAGGTTTTCCGCTCACCCTTCTGCCCCTACACGTCGGCGTCGTTACCTATCACGCCGTCAAATCGGCGCTCAAGGACACGCCGAACGCCGACCTCGTCGAGCTGAAATGGCCCAACGATGTGCTGCTGGATGGCAAGAAGGTCTCGGGAACAATCATCGAGTACAACGGCGCCGACACTTTCTTTGTCGGGATCGGCATCAACGTCAACGTTGCACCTGTCATTCCGAGCACCGGCGGCGACAACGGGCGGGAGAGCACGTGCCTGGCAGAGTACGGGCTGCCCGTGTCAGACGCTGAAGAGGCAGTAGGCTTGGTGGCGCGTGCTGTCGTGGACGGCTTCTACGCCGATAGCACGCCCAATCCGGCGGACATTGTCGCCAAGTTTGGGGAAGGCATGCGGTTTGGGAAAGAGGTCAGGATCAGGAGCAAGGGAATGGAGATGGTCGTGCCGGTGGCGCTACAGGAGGACGGGCAGCTTGTCGTCGAGGTGGTTGGTACCAAAGAGGTGCGAGTACTGAGTGCAGAGTACTTGTTGTAATGAAGCTAGCTTGAATGAAGGGAATATTTGAGTTTCAACAGTATACATAGAGCTTACGTAAGGATTGCGCAGTTGTGTTAACCTCGTCTAGTTTTGAGGGTCTCTTGGAGCACCTGCTGCCTGCCCTCGTTCCGCTGCTGAAGCTCTTCTCTCAGGTTCTAAATGTGCACCGTCGCGTTCGCGACCAACAAGGCCATGTTCGTGCCATGCTCATGCTTGACGGGTAATATTGGTTATTAACTTACAGCCACAGCACACTCTCCTCCTCGCCGCTGCCTGCTGCTGCCCCCCCTTCGCCCCACCACTCGTTATTAATCACCCCGACACTCCCCTTTAAATAGCTCGGCAAAAACTCGCTCAGAACAGCCCGCACGCGCTCGCTCGCCCCGTGCCGCAACGACGAGTGAACCGCGACGACCTTCTGCGCCGCTTCTAACCCCTGTGGGAAGATCTGCTTGAGGTGGGAGGAGTGGACGTGGTTGCGGGCAGCCGCGAGAGCAATCGATTTTGTGTCGTCTGCGGGTCCGATGTAGGTGACTTCCATTAATATCAAGGAGCAGGTATAGGCGAGGAGGAGGTTGGGGTGGGAGTCTGGGGTTCTGCACGAGCGAGGCGCAAGAGCGAAGCGAGTGTGTTAGTATGATGGAATGGGGAAAGAAGAGCTGAAGCGGGCGGCGCTCTTTGGAGAGGCAGGTGAGGTGCAAGAATGAGCACAATTTCCAGGCGCGTCGCTTGGCGCGCGGTTCACGCGAGTGCCTGCACGGAACGCGCTTTCTATAGCGCTAAAGTTCAGAACCCTCGGTTTGCGAGCCCGCTCGCGCAGTGCCTCGCTCGCTGCAAGAACGAGCGCTCCAGAATGGCCGACGACGAGCGAACCCTCGCCCGTTCTGAGCCGCTCGTTCAGCGCGACGAGTAAGCCATCGACTCGCTTGCAAATCGCGCTTTGAGCAGCGCCGTCCAAACACGCTGCCCCCATGTTCACACCGCCTTATAAGTTCTGGGCCTGCGGCGTGTGTGTGTGTGGCGCCGCTCGCCTTCTCACCTGATGAGGCCGGTCGCGCACGTGTCCCCTGAGTACGCCACGAGCGCGTGCGAGTGCAGGGCGGGGTTGGTGAGGGGGACGTTGTTGGTGCGGAGGGCCTTGATTTCGGTCTTACTGAGACTCTTGTACTGGGGAAGGAGACCGGGCGTGCGGCTGCGGGTTGACACGACGTATCCAAGGGAGAGGGGGCGGCCAAGGGAGTCGTTGTCGATGTGTTTGACAGGGAAGCACTGGACAAACACGCCCTCGTCCGACTCATTGCTACCCTTGCTCTTGTTCTTCTTGACGAGATTAGTGACGTTGATCTCGTCGTTGACGTCACACGGCACGAAAACAATCGCGTCAATAGCCTCTCCCGGCTTGTCGTTCCCTCGATCGAGCTCCTTCACTATGTCTTTCATTCTCGTGAGTGCGTCAATGGCGCCGGAGGGGACGAGGTAAGTGGTGGGCTTGTTGTACGCGATCTCGCGGGCGCGCGCGTGCGAGAAGATAGCCATGGCGTGGTCCGTGTGGCAGTGTGTGATGAGGACGACGTTTGATGTGAGTGCGGTGGTGCATGCGGCTACTGTGCCTCCCATGTCGAGGGTTATGGTGGGGGAGGTGGGGGGGAGGGAGGAGGGGAGGGGGATGGAGGGAGTGGGAGAGAAGGAGATTGTAAGGCACGTGCCGACGCCGGCTGTGGAGGAAGATGGGAGGAGAGTGGCCGTCAGAGGCGAAGGAGGGGTTGGAGGAGAGGGAGGAGAGGGAGGAGAGGGAGGAAAGGAAGGAAAGGGAGGAAAGGAAGCCATGGGAGGGGCGAGAGCTGAATGGAGGGGCGGGAGGAGGACGAGGAGCAGGAGGAGGCGAGTCAGGAATGAGATACGTATGGTGACCAGCGCGGTGAACAGCTTGGAGAGCAGCTTGGTGAGCAGCTTGGTGAGAAGCTTGAGAGCAGTTGTTGGCGAGCAGCAAGACCCACTGCTTGCTTGTAAACTCGCTTGCCTTCAACCAAGTTCATTCCCACGAGTGCGTCTCTGTCCCCGCTATCTGTTCAACCCTTCCATGCTCTAACCCTCCCTGCTTCCCTCAGCTCGTTGCCATTGACATTGATTCCGCATGCTCTCTCTCCACCTCATCGCGAGCGCCTACCTGCTCAAGCTCACGACTTCGCTCGACGACCTCCTCTGGCTCTCACCCTTTCTCGCCATTGCTCCCTCACGCGCCAACAAGACAACCACCTCTCTCGTCTACTTCTCCGTCTGCGTTGTCGTCACTCTCGCCGCCTTCCTCCTCGGCTCCTCCCTCTTACACCTCCTTCGCCTCTCCAACTGTCCCGCCGGAGCGACCTACTGGACCGCCGAGCGGTTCCTCGCCATCGCGGCGGCGTGCGTCCTCGCGTTCTTCTCCGTACGAGAGTACAAAGAGTGGAGGGACGCAAGGGCGAGGACGCGCCGGAAGCAGACTGATAATCAGCTGGTGGAGGACGACCTGAGCTTGGAGATGCACGATCTAGACGAGCGTGTGCGGACCGCGAGCGGCGACTTTGCGATCGACACGCCGTCCACGTCCGTCTCGCCCGCCGTGAGCGACCTACCGACTGTCCTGTTGACGCTTTCGGCGACTGGCGCGGAGTTCCACGAGCTCGAGAGCGCGTCGTCTTCGGACTCGGCCGAGTCTTGCTCGTCCGAGCTGTCCTTGGAGGAGAAAATGGTCGACGCGTCCACCTCCCTTCAGCGCCTGCTCATCGTCTGCATCACAGGCACGCTGGACGACATGATCGTTTTCTCGGCGTTCGTGGCTGGGCAGGGACA
>Ga0307985_10001668_pt1 | contig 12503 bp, 8 predicted proteins | sample EllFjometageno80_FD_203155 | JGI IMG/M metagenome (GOLD analysis project Ga0307985, IMG submission 203155) | Marine microbial communities from Ellis Fjord, Antarctic Ocean - #80 | ecosystem: Environmental > Aquatic > Marine > Unclassified | place: Southern Ocean | collected 2014-10-09 | reverse complement strand
TTGAAACTCCAATTACAATAAACATAGAGAGTTTTGTTTCTGCAGATGATATAATAAAATATACAACATCATGGGGAGAAAGTGGATTTTTATTAGATGATGGTGATATTGATATAACATATATTTCACGAAGTGAAAGTGTACCATCTATAAATTTCACATCTGTTGGTATCTCTGATTTTACGCATACTGTAACGTTTGAATACAACACACCACAAACGCGTAGTAATACAACTAATAAAACAAAAGATTTTTCCCTAGAGTTAATTCCAGGACAAACTAATATTGTAGTTAATGCAACAAAAGTTGCAGTAGAGGATTCTCCACTTACACCAACTGTAAAGGCCGATATTACTCAAGTTAAACTTAACCTTGCTGATAAGAAAGCAATAAACATACCATATAGAAGTGTTAATGCAGATAAAGTAATTTACACTCTTGGTAAAACAAAACGAGAAATTGAACCCAATGGTAGTTTATCATTAAACGGTTCTGATTTTTATAATGGGGTTGGTAATTATATAATTTATTTACAAGCAATATCCAATAAGGGAGGTAGTAGTGAGAATGCAAAAATAACAGTAACAGTTGAGAGTAGAGAATTTCTACCTGGTCCTGATATTACAAACATAAACTATCCACAGAATATAGTTGGTGCAGATTTCAAAGGAAACAATGTTCCTTTTGAAATTAACTGGCAATCTATTAATACAAATTACATTCATATTTACGCTGGTCGTAAATCATTCATATCATCATTAGGTAAGTTTTCGGAATCTGGCCTTGCATCATTTAATATAAAGGATGTTTTACAAACGCTAGATAGATTACATATAAAACCAACTGAGGTAAAAGGTGTAATACAATTTGATTTAATACTAATACCATATAATGAAGAAGGTGATGAATTAACCGAGGGTAAGCATGAACTGATAAGTATTTCGTTTGATAAGGGTGATTTAAATCTACGAAGAGGAGATGTAATTTCAGACATTAGAACTGCATTCGTAAACAGATTTGATCCATCTATTTTTCAAGAATCAATTTCACCATTCTTAACTCATTATTTACATTTAGGTGAGGGTACTAATAAATTAGTTGCAACTTGGGGTATTGATACGGAAACGTTATCAACATACCAAGACAACGTAGAAGACAATAGTAGAAAAAAGATTACAGAAGAAAAATCATTAGTATTAAAACTATATGAACCACTTCCTAATAATGTTAATCTAAACGATACGTTGTGGATATCAAAATTACAGGCAATACCTATAATTGACCAAATCACAATAGTTGATGATATTTCACAAAACTGTACACCATTAACTCCAAACTTCGCATTAGAAACAAATGATGTAATTGGTTATCAAATATTAGATGATTTAATTGGAAGTGGATCCACAACCTCAACCGAAGTAATTGGACAATTCATATCATCATCTGAATTCTCTTTGGATAATTTGAATATCAATTTTGTTACATCTGAAATTGAATTAATAGACGGAACAGGAACTGGTACATACTATGAACACAGTTCAACTCAATCAATCGATTGGAAATCATTTATAAAATATTCATCGGCCGAAGAACGAGTTGAAAATTTTATTTATAAAGTTAAATTAATACAATCATACGAAGGAAGGTATGATGGATTGGTATCTGGAAGTTCTGTTAATTTTGGTGGTGGAACACCAAGTACAATTGTAGGAGCCGCATCAAGTTCAGTTGCAGTAACAAATGAAGCAAAACGAACTCTTGGTAAAATAAGTGAAGTTAAGAAAGGATTTGATTCTTTTGAAAAATTCCTATTTACGAGTTCATCTGTAAGTGGGTTATCATATCCAGGTGCAGGACAGAATGAATTATCAGCTTCTTCGGATGCAAGTGTATCGCTGTGGTATAAGAATACTATCACAGGTGCTTCTATATATGATGAAGGAAATAGTTCTCGATTAGTTAATAACTTACCTGCTCATATACAAAATGATGAAGAGGGATCTTCTTTCCCACTATTCTTTGATATGGTAGGACAACACTTTGATGTACTGTGGTTACATATAAAGGGCATAAATCAAACAAAGAAATTAGAACATAAATTCGAAGATGGAATTAATGATAAGTTAATTTATCATATGCTAGAATCTCTAGGTTGGGATGCCGATATGGGTGTACAATCGCAGGCACTTTGGGAATATGCATTTGGTAAAAACTCCGATGGTAGTGTAACAACAGAAGTGAGTGGTAAAGATAGACAACATGAAATATGGAGAAGATTACTTAATAACTTACCATACTTACATAAACATAAAGGTACACGAAGAGCAATATCGGCGGCATTAAGTTGTTATGGGATTCCACAATCATTACTTACTGTGATGGAATTTGGAGGACCTCAGCCTGGAAACGGAACTACTTCTTTTACATATGAAGATAGAACATCTGCAATTAATATAAGTGGAAATTCTTCTATAATAGTACCGTGGAAATTACATAATGATAAGTATCCTGATTCAGTCGAGGTTAGAATACATACCGACCAAAAAGTTGACCAACGAATAATCAGTGGTTCTGGATGGAATCTTCATATTGATTATCCAGATTCTGGATCACTTGGTAAGTTAACAATTAATGCATTAAGTAATAACATATGGGTTTCATCATCAACACAACAAGTTGCGTTCTTTAATGATGAATATACTCAAATTGCAGTAAATAGAACAACAGGAAGTTCAGAAGATACATTTGATGTTTATTTAAAAGAAGGAGCCCAGGGAAGAATTAGAAATTCAACCAGTACTTCATTAAAAGTATTGAATTCAAATAATGGATGGAATCTTGGACAAGAATTAAAAATTGGTGGTTCTACCTTAACAGGTTCTATTGATGAATTGAGATTGTGGTCTGCTCCGTTGAGTGAATCAATAATTTCAAATCACACATTATCACCAGAATCAATTAATGGAAATCATATCAAATCATCTACTGAGGATTTACTCTTTAGATTGGATTTTGAATATCCAAAAGATAGAAACTCTGATGTTGGTATAAAAAATGTATCCGTTGATACAACATATGGGTTATTTGCAACTGCTTCTGACTTCATATCAACTCCTACGTATCCACATCAATATGTTACATATGATAGAGATGTAACGGCAGAAGTACCATCAAGTGGTTTCTCAGCTGGGAACAAAGTAAGATTTGAATCACAAACTAAAATATTAGATTTATCATACAGAAATAGAGCTACTAAAAAATCATTAGATAATGCTCCTATTGATTCTGATAAATTGGGATTATTCTTTTCTCCTATGAAGGAAATTAATATGGATATCATGAAATCACTTGGTGGTTTTAATATTGATAACTACATTGGTGATCCTTCGGATACGTATTCTGATGAATATACCGAATTGGCAGAATTAAGAAAGTATTACTTTAAGAGATATGAATTAAATATAACTGAATACATTCAATTAGTTAGGTATATTGATAAATCATTATTTGATGTATTGGAATCACTTGTACCTGCGAGAGCAAAAGTTGCAAGTGGGATACTGATTGAACCACATATTCTTGAAAGAAGTAAAGTAGAACAACGACCAACTAGTGCATCAATGCATCATCATACTTCTACAATTGAAATACAAGAGGATGTTTTTATAAAATCAACCAATGATGGTATTCGTGGTATATTAACTGCATCGGATTCAACTATATTAGTTGGTGATACAAATGGATATGATGGGATTATCGATTCTACGGATGCTTCACCGAGTTTAATAGGTACGAACCAAGTATTAAGTTCAACAACAGTTATAAATGATGATTCAAATCAACACGGATATATCACAACAAATAGTGGTTCTGACATGGGAGGTATATCTTTTAAAATAGATGTATCACTTGATACACCAATACAGGGTGAATATGATAATACAGTATTCAATCAAATTGGAATGGATGAGAATTCATTAACAGTAGCTGGGTTCGGTGTGTTTGCAGAAAACGGACATGCTATTATTACTAAATTGGATAAGGATAACAATTTCACTAAAACAAGAAAAAGAGTTGATGTTATAACTGAGAGTTATATTGTAGATGTACCACAAAACATAAATCTATCAGACCAATCAATGGGAAGAGAATTCGTATCTCAGACATTTTTCCGTAAAAAGTTAAGTTTTAGAGATTTTGCTAATTCTGGTTCACTTGCAGCTGATAACGTTGTTAGTGTTGTTCCATTAAATGGTTATGTACCATATCATTACAGAAACGTAGGAGATTTAACAAGTGGATTGGAAAATTCATTCTCAAATGGTTCTAAGCAAACATCAGCTACAACATTAGATGGTGGTTCACCTGTACAGACGTTCACAACTAATCCTAATACGTTAAGAGTATCGGATAGTGGTAGGGGAAGTGGAGAACCAATATTAGAAGTAGATTAATAACAAAACAACGAGAAAAAAAAGGGTTTTATAAAATCCTTATATTTATATATTGAATAACAAAGGGAAAATTTAATTATGGCTTATTTAAATAACGCAGAAATAACAGTCGATGCAATCTTAACCAAAAAAGGTAGAGAGAAGTTAGCATCAGGCGAAGGACTTAATATATCAAAGTTCGCATTGGGTGATGATGAGGTTGATTACACATTATATGAACCTGCACATCCAAAGGGAAGTGCATATTATGATTCTGCAATCAAAGCAATTCCAATTACGGAAGCATCTCCAGATGAAACACAAGTATTAAAATATAAATTGGTAACACTACCAAAGGGAACTGTTAAAATTCCTAAAGTAGAATTTGGTATTCCGAGTATAAGTGTAAAACCTAATTCTGGACAAGTACAACTTTCTCCTACAACTTCACCAAGTGGTAATACACAAAGTGGATATACTATGATACTATCAAACAAGAACGCAGGTTCAATCGTTGGTAGTGGATTATCTGCTGGGGCCGGTACTACACCAACATTTTTGGGAGATGAAATAACAGCAACTGCTGCAATTGAAACAGGATTAAACTTCGTGTTTATTCCAAACCCAAATATAACAACAAGTATTAAAACAACTATTACTATATACGGAAATGAAACTGGAGGTTCGGAAACGATACCTGTTCATGTAACGGTACCAGTTGCTTTCGTAAGATAGTAATTAATAAAAAATAACAGAGAGATAACAACATGGCACAAATAAACGGACAAGCTGGAACAAACTTATCACAAGAGTTAGCAAACTATTTGGATGCTAATCAAGGTAACTTGACATCTGAACAAATAACACAAATAATTAACCAATATTTATCTGGTGGAGATAAGTTGGGTGCAACGGGAGGTTCAATCTCGAATGGTATCTATAAAAGGTTTGGTGAATTTGACCAAGTAAACGGAAAGATTGAAGTTGTAACAACCGGTCTTTGGAGTGGTGATACTGGAAGTTTAGGTACTTTTCATACTTCATCGGTACAATCAACTAAGAGTTTGAACTACTATGTTAATGTATATGATAAAGACCCATCTACGGTTACATCAGCAGCAGTACAATATGCAATTGCATACGGACACAAACATGCAAGTGGTTCGGTTGATTTAACAACATCAGATGCATCAACGTTAGCAAGTAAAGCAACATATGCACAGTACAAATCTATACTATTAGATGCTGGTGAAACAAATTTCACATTTCCAAATAGTGCTGGAGTTGAAACAAATTCAGATGATATCTATGTAGTAAACGTATCACGTGCACGTTACAAAGAGAAAATGGATGCAGGAAACTGGTCAATGGTAATAAGTGGTTCTACCGGAACTCATACATTAATTGATGATAGTGGAAAGAAATTCTCAGATACAGTAGGTAAATCGGGTAGAGTATTTAATGTAGCAAGTGGTTCACTAAATTTAGGAACTGAAAACTTAGCAACAATTAATTCAATAACTGCCTCAAATGGTAAAGGTTTAGGTAAATTCTATCCAGACCAAGGGTTGGTAGTACTTAACCCATCTGCAGTTCATGATTTAATCGGAACATCTATCGATAGTGGTTCTAATCAAGGAGCTGGTTTATATGCTGGTACATCATATGAAGGACAAAATCACTTCCTATTACACAACGCAATTGAAGGTGGTGGTGATTTCCAAGCAAGAAGAACGGAAAACATCTCAACATCTCATTATTTCGTAAGAGCAACTAACAGAGAATTTAATTTCTCAAACAATCCTACATTCGTGACTGGTTCTGATAATTCATTTGTTGAATCAACTTTTGAAAAAGACCCAAAAACGTTTATCACAACAGTTGGATTAATGAATGATGCTAATGAAATCATAGCAGTAGCTAAAACATCACAACCAATTCCTAAATCATACGATAAGGAAGTATTAATAAAAGTAAAATTGGATTTCTAATTATATTTCATCTAATTTATAAAAACCCCACTCATAAGTGGGGTTTTTTGTTTTAGTATATTTATATAGAGGAGTTAAATCTATATGTTAAAAACAATACCAAAATCGAGTATATCCAGAAGAACGTTTCAAGTTAATAAATCTTGGACTATTACGGATGCAGAATATCCTATAATATCAGGTTCATTCACAACGGAAGGCGCGTTTGATACATCAACTGCGAATAAACAAGAAGGATTATATACATATCCTTTATTTAAATCCATCAAATCAAAATATTACGATGAGGTATCCAATCCATTGTTGTTACATGGTACGATGGAAAATATCGGTGATGTAAGTGAACGAGTAATTGGAACAACTGGGTATGTTATTTCGATACCACAAAAAAAATACGGAGAAGGAATATCACCATCTTCTTTAATTTTTAGAGATTTAACAAACGAGGTAGACTATGCAGACGATGGGTATGGTAATATAACATCAGCTAACGCCAGATATAAACTTTCATTAATCGATTTAAAAACAAATGAAATTGTTATAATAGATTCCAAAAATAAATCATTCACAGGAACACTATGGTCATCACCTGGTCAAACTGCTATTGATTTAGAAAGTGGATTGATTAAAATGACATTTGGTGGAGATACGGATACTCTCTATATAATGAATATTGATTTACAGGAAGGAAGTATTCAATTTGAAATGGCTCTTGATTTTTCTGGAGTTGATATCGACCAATTGAGATTTGGTAATGTGATATATTCAGAAGGATTGGTTATATTTAATGATACCACAACACAGGCAAGTAGTTATACTATGGATTTCAAATCTACTAAAACTATTAGTGAACTGGAAGTATTATTAACTGCAAAAGCAGGGGAATTTAATTACTCACAATCACCTTCTGCAGTAGTAATGAACATTAGTGGTTCATATGAAACAGAAATAACGGCAGATAGGGGAATTGTATCTGGTACGAGGAAAATAACAGTAATAGATGATATCGAACAGACACCATATTTTAGTGGTTCTGTTAATCCATCGATAAGTGGTTCGTGGGAAGATTATCATACATCGGCTTCATATGACCCAACTGGTTCATATTTAGCACCGTTTATATCAACAATTGGAATATATGATACAGATGGAGATATGATTGCGGTAGCAAAATTACCACAACCAATAAAGAATTTACCAGATTATGATATGAACTTCATTGTTCGTTTAGATACATAGTCTATATTTATATTAACACATACACAAGGAACAAATATTATGGCATCAATAGAAGAATTATACAACGGATCTGATTATAAGAAACTATCAGGTAGTAGTAAGGACAAAACACCTACCTCTGCTGATATGACAAACAAACTACATAAAGACGATAAGGCGTTAGCAACTGCTCGTGGAGGTAAGTTGAATCAGACAAAGTATTCTGATTCAGTATCAAAATAACACAACAATTTGAGTTTACTGATAAATAGTTCTAATAAATGGGCGTTTATTCATATACCCAAAACTGGAGGAACATCACTTTCTTCCATTATAGGGGAAATTGATGGAACGGAACAAATTACAGGACATGATTCAATACGATGGGTAGATGATGATTCGGATTATTATATTTTTACAATAGTAAGAAATCCTTATACACGTATTGCCTCCGCTTACAATCATGAGCTTAGAAAAAACACACATACATATTCATTCGGTGAGTTTTTAGAAAAGTCTAATCCATTCCACCAATGGATTCTTCCCCAAAGTTATTATATTAATGCGGGAAAAACAGAAAATAGAAAAGTATCATTTGTAGCTCATTATGAAAATTATGGGAATGATATTAAAACAATACTAAATAAATTAAACTGTACTTCACAAATACCGCATCTTAACCGTAATCCAATTTACGATTCACATCCAACTTTAAATCAAGAAAATTATTACAAACATTTCTTTACAGAAGAATGGATGGTCGATTGGGTAAAAGAAAGATACGAAGATGATTTCAAACTTTTTAACTATGACATGGACTTACCAAGGTAAAATAATAAATGAACTATCCGATATGCCAGAAGGTACATATGGATTTATTTATAAAATAACAAATGGATATACTAATGAATATTATATTGGTAAAAAACAAGTAATATCAATTAGGAAGCGGAATTTCGGTAAAAGAGAAACTGCAGCTTTAACTGATAAAAGAATGAAACGATATGAAATGGTAACGAAAGAAGCCAAATGGGAAAGATATCGTTCATCAAATGCAACAGTAAGTAGTTGGTTCGATAAAACAGGAAATCCATCTTCTGCTGAAAATGATAAATTGGAATTAAAAATACTTAAATTCTGTAAATCTAAAAAGTCATTAACGTACTATGAACTACAAGAACAGTTTTCTCATAATGTATTGGCCGATACACATTCACTTAATGATAATCTTTTAGGAAAGTTTTTCAGAAAAGACTTGGAAATTACATAAATATTTCGTATATTTGGTATAACTGTATAATATTATACGGTATTCATTTGCACGCTTTAATATTTTTAATAATAAAAGTGGTGTATAATTAGGATATGTGAAATATTTTTCGTATATTTGTATAAATAAAAGTTTAAATATGCTTTCACACCACGAAAGACAAGAGGTTATTAATATATTAAACGAAGTTTTGGGAATTGGTACATCAATGAAAAACGATGAACAGGCCCATTTCTGTCCTTTTTGTCATCATCATAAGAAAAAGTTACAAGTTAACTTAACTACACAACAATGGCATTGTTGGGTTTGTGATGCAAAAGGAAAACGAATTCAACGATTATTAAAAAGACTTCAAGTTGATACTCATAAATGGAAAAAGATATATGAGATTTACGGTGATGATTATGTTGTATTTTCAGATAACAATGAAGATGAAAAGGTTGAGTTACGATTACCAAGTGAATTTAAAACACTTTTAAAAGAACCAATTGGATTCAATCCTACATACAAAAAAGTTGTAGAATATGCAAGAGAACGTAATCTTACTACTGAAGATATTCGTAGATACAATATAGGTTTCTGTGATGGAGGACATTATGCTGGTCGTATTATTATACCATCATATGATTCTGATAACAGACTTAACTATTTTATCGCTCGTTCGGTATTTGCAAATGAAACGTTTAAATACAAGAATCCACCTGTTTCTAAGAATGTTATAATGTTTGAAAACCAAATCAATTGGGATGAACCTATAACGTTGGTAGAGGGAGTTTTTGATGCAATGGCAGTAAAACGAAATGCAATACCAATTCTTGGTAAGTTTATTCCAAAAAAATTAAATGAAAAGATATATAAAAGTGGTGTCAAATCCATAAATATATTATTAGATGAAGATGCACAATCTCAGGCATTACATTATACAATGCAGTTCCAAAACCAAGGAATTGAAACAAAAAATATAGTTCCATCCGAAAAGGATGCTGGTGATATGGGATTTTCACAAGTCAATACTATATTAAAACAATCGGAGAAAACTAACTTCAACGATATAATTTCTCAAAAATTAAAAGGTTTATGATTTACATAATTAAACACCATATCAAAAAAGGAAGTTATGTTGCCTGGTATGATTTAATAACTACACAAAATGAATCCGATATTACGTATTGGGAATCTACTGATAGAGAAGATATTGAACGTGGTAAATTAAATAAAAAAGAACCACCATATGTAGATGCATTAGAACAACATATTAAAGAAATAAATCCAAAACCAATGGATATTATTATATTTGATATAAAGTATTTGGAGCTGGAGATTCCTAATGAATGTGAATCCTATCTTAATAAACTTGGAAAGAAATTGGGAATAAAATTAGTAGCAGTATCTGATGATGTATTTCGAGGGTATTTCGATTCTGATAATTATACATTTTTTTCTAACTTATTTGATACGAAATCTAGTTTCTCGGAAACATCAAACAACTTTAATTATTACAGATATAGGGCAACTAAAGAATCATACTTCAATAGTATACCAGAACTCATAACTCCATTCCAATATAATATTCGAGAGAAGAAAATGAATATGATAATTGGTGTTGATAAAAAAGAAAGGTTTGAAGTATTTAAATATACTCATAATATTGGATTAGATAAAGAATCATATATGTCGTATAGTGCATTCTGTTCAACTTATGATGATTCTGAATTAAGTGATTCTTTAAGAAAATGGAAGGGTGAACATATACCAAAAATATTAGATACACCGATAGAGAAATCATTAGAAGGTAATGTGAATCCACAAATACCACCATTTCCATATTGTATGAATAGCTATGTTAGTTGTATATTAGAAACTCAGATTCACCCATCTCCAGAAATACATTTAAGTGAAAAGTCATGGAATCCGTTTTTATCACATAACATACCATTGATATTAGGAAGTTCAGGGATTAATCAATATCTTAAAAAATTAGGATTTTGGATGGCAGGTGATTTGTTTGATATATCAAGACAAGAAACTGAAGAGGAAATCATCAAACAATATAAATCCAATTTGGATATTATAAACAAAATGAGTAATGAGGATTTACGAGAATATTACACATTACATTACCACCACATAGAACAAAATTATAAGATTATGAAAAAACAGAAATTTATTTATAATAAATTAAACTACAAACAACCCAAATCGATAATTTAATGATAATAAACAAAGTTTATCATTTGGCAGATTTACACATTCGTAATCTCCAAAGACACAAAGAGTACAGAATAATATTTCAAAAATTTCTAAAACAAGTTGTAAAAGATGATATCCAAGATTCGGTTATCTATCTTGCAGGTGATATTGCTCACGCAAAAACAGAGATGAGTCCAGAATTACTTCAGGAAATATCTTGGTTCTTTACGGAGTGTGCAAAATTACGTGAAACAATTATCATAACAGGTAATCACGATTGTAACTTAAACAACAATCACAGATTGGATGTATTAACTCCAATTATAGAAAACTTAAAGAATCCTCGTTTACATTATTTACGAGATACTGGTGTATATAATATTCATAATCTTACCTTCGTGGTATATTCTATTTTAGATAAGAAAGAGAATTGGCCGAGTGGAAATGATATTGAAGGTGAAAATACAATCTGTTTATTTCATGGACCAGTAAATAAAGCACAAACTGATATTGGTTATATTGTTTCATCTAATTCATTTCAAGTGGAAATGTTCGATGGATTTGATATGGCAATGTTAGGTGATATCCACAAAAGACAAACTTTTGGAAAAGGGTATGAACACATTGCATATGCAGGTTCGATGGTTCAACAGAATCATGGAGAGATGTTGGAGAATCATGGATATCTTCTATGGGATGTTCCTACACGAACTTTTACCGAACATCATATACATAATGATTATGGATTCCTTACAGTTGATGTAGTGAATGGACAGATACCACAATGGGTATATGATGAAGTTGGTACTAAACTTCCAAAGAATCCAAGATTAAGATTACGATTTACGAATACAGAAGCTTCTACAATGAAACTTCGTATTACAGAATTAAAGAAAATATTCAATGTTGCAGAAGTAACGGTTACAAGAACCGATACAATGGGACAACTTAAAACGAATAGTAAGTTAAATAAAAACATTGTTGGTAATGTAAAGGATGAAACATTCCAAAACCAATTAATACGTGAGTATTTAGAAAGACAGTATTTGTTAGAGGATGATGAATTAAATCAGATTACCGATATCAATAAGGAAATGAACGGTTTGATTGATGATTCTAAATTAGCAGAGAATATTCTATGGACACCAAAGGATTTCCAATTTTCTAATATGTTTTCATATGGAGAAGATAATTTAATTCGGTTTGATAAAGCAAGAGGTATCGTTGGTATCTTTGCACCAAATGCAGCTGGTAAGTCATCTTTGTTTGATGCACTATCGTTTTGTATATTTGATAAAACATCTCGTACAAACGTATCAAAGAACATAATGAACAATCGTAAACAAAACTTCTATTGTAAGTTTAACTTTGAGATTGATGGTGTTGATTACTTTATTGAAC
>Ga0307985_10001665_pt1 | contig 12510 bp, 9 predicted proteins | sample EllFjometageno80_FD_203155 | JGI IMG/M metagenome (GOLD analysis project Ga0307985, IMG submission 203155) | Marine microbial communities from Ellis Fjord, Antarctic Ocean - #80 | ecosystem: Environmental > Aquatic > Marine > Unclassified | place: Southern Ocean | collected 2014-10-09 | reverse complement strand
CCTCTTCGTTCCCCTCCTAGCCTTCTCCCCCACAGCCTATGCCTACTCCTCCCTCGCCACCTCCATCACGGTCACCGACAGCGCCGAACAAGAGGCTACAGCTGAAATCAAAACTGGCCTCTCCTGCTCCCTCTTCGACGAAGCGAACGCGCTCGTCACCACCTCCCTTCCGCTCACCCAGGATTGCGGCATGACGATACCCGGGTGCAACGGCGACGCGTGCCCCCAGGTTTTCTCTCTGCACGTATCCGTTGCAGGATACTACAATGCGAAACACACGGGACTTACCCTGAAGACGTTGGGGAAGAACCTTAAGGTGCAGGTGAGAGACGATGAGAGGAACAATGAGAGACGATGGGAGAGGTGGCCTGAATACGACCCCCTGAGCCAGCCAGACGATGAGACTTTCTTCTTTCTTTCCCCCCTTTCTCCCTTCTCTTCTACTTCCCCTTCTTACACCTTTTTCTTCTTCCCCAGCTCACCAAAAAGTTGACAAACTCTGATACTGTTTCGGAGCTCAGGGTCGTGCTCACGTGGGGCACCGGGGTTCCGGATCTGGATTCGTACCTAATCGTCCCCTCCACGGGCAAGGGCGTGGCGCCTTGCGAAGTCTCCTACGCCAATATGAAGCCAAACACTGGATGTCTAAGCGCCTCGCTTGACGTGGACGATTTGCTACACTATGGCCCTGAGACTGTCACGATCACGAATCCACACGCTGGCGTTTACTCGTACTTCGTTAACATCTATAGTTCGGATCATTGCTTCGATGGCGGGATAAGTGCCAACGTTGAGATTTGGTCGGGGAAGGACGGAGGGAAGATTGCTAACATTGAACAGGTGAGAATGACGCTTGCCCTCCCTTTGTTCGGATGACGCGTACCTAGACGATCGAATTGGACGACGAGCGCGGTTTGTAAAGACGCTCGTTAACGGCACGTTCTGGAGCCGGTCGATCGAGCCGAGCCGATCTGGCGTGACATGCTCGCAGACGGCGCTCTCCACGCTCACAAGTGGCGCTGACTCACCCGCCCCCTTTGTTCACACGTGTGTGTGGCGGTTCACTCCTGCTCCTCATTGCTCACACTGTCCCCCGGCAGCCGATGGAGAACCCTGTCGATCCTTGCACTGGGAAAGTTACCAGCAACACCTGCAACCAGTACTGGCACGTCTTCGACTTCGACTCCACCACCAACGAGTTCACGTTGGGTAACAAGATGATTGACCGTGCTAGGTAAAACCCCCCGCTGAAGAGAGCGAGCAAGCGAGAGCAGCTCAACGCACAACCCCAGACCCCCTCCCCCGCTTCCTCCATCCCCCCCAACCCCCTAACCCCCCTCCACCCAGCTACCTGGCTTACAAGGACGGGACGGCTGCGGCTGGGAGCGGCAACTCGTACCTTCCTGTGGTGGACCAGTGTTCGTGCCAAGATCACTCTGACAGTTCCTGGGGCAGCAAGATCTCGACCGCGTCCACCTCTTTCTACGAGGCACTCATGGGCCCCTCGGGAGTCGCCACGAAATCTATGTGCTTTGACGAGATCCAGGAAAAGTACACTAGGGCGTTGTCCACTTCCACCACGTCCACCGCGGTCGAAACGGCCGAGGAACTGGCCGAGAAGGTTGGGCTCAAGTTCAGCGCGAGAATCGCTCAGGCCGAGAAACTCCGTGACGCTGCCGTCGACTTCTACAACGAGGAGACCATTGGCCCTGTGTCCGCCCCCGACCTCTTCTGCATGGACACGTGCAGCTCGTGCACGTACGACTCGGCGTTCTTCTCCGAAGTGGACAGGACCAAGTACGGCGTGCGATACGGGGCGAGGGCGGACGAAGCGGGCACCGCAGGGCGTTTACAGAGCGAGGATGTTGCGCAGCGTCTCGGCAACAAGATGGTGCACCCGACCACGGGCATCTACGAAGTCGACCCGACCACGAAGTGGACGTTCCTGGGAACCGAGGAGGGCATCATGACAATGGCGCCGCACGGCGTCGGCTCCGAGGCCAAGTGCCGCAGCTACGACCCGCGGACCCGCCCTTGGTACAGCGAAGGGTACATGCGCGCCAAGAACTTGGTGGTGGTCATCGACGGCTCTAATGGGAACTCCGCTGCGGAATTTCTCACGCTCAAGCAGGGCGCTCAGGCTGTGATCGGGACTCTGGCCGCCGGCGACACGGCGAACGTCGTGTTCGCGCGCTCTAGCTCTTCCTCCCCCAGCGTGCCCGGCGGCGACTCGTCCGACTTGACCTACGACAGCTGCCACAGCGGCCAGATGCTGAGGACCGGCGTGGTGAATAAGGCGCTCTTGAGCAGGTTCGTGGACGAGGCTGTCGTGGACACCTCTGATGGAGCTGCGGATCTTGCTGCCGCGATCACCGTTGCCCAGAACCTCATCTCCGCCCAGCGCGACGTCTCCTCCGCGTACCCCACGATCGAAAGCAGCGACGTTATCATCGTGCTCGCCGCGAGCGACAGCGACCCCTCGACCGGGTTCGTCGCTCTGAAAGAGGAGCTCAAGCCCCCCGTGACGTGGTTCTTGCACACGCTTGCCAGCGGCCAGGTGGCGACCGAGAGCTTTGACCGGTTCGAGGTTATGGCCCAGCAGGACGCCGGATTCAGCCCGGCTCGGTACTACACACTCCCCGCCTTGGCGACCAACAGAGAGACGTTCGCGAGCGCGTTCTATTTGGACAGTAGCTTGGGGATGGTCACGTCGGTTGTGAGCCCCGTCGTGGTCGATGGCGCCATCAGGGCGATGGTGGGCACTGACGTCATGGTCCAAGAGCTGGTCGCGGATCTAGTTTTCGAAAGGGACTTCTCGAGCAGTTACCCGTTCATTGTGGACTCGGCCGGGCAGACCGTCTGGCACCCCGCGCTACCGGCGCCCGCGGATGGCGCCGTTGAGCCCGTGAATATTCTGGATCTGGAGATCAGCAGCGGCTTCAAGAACAACGTCGTGGCCGGGCTGATCGCGGGAGAGTCCGGGAGCTGGTCAGGGACTGTTTCGGTGCCGGTGCCGAGGGGCGACGCGACGTACTCCGGGTTCGCCCAGGTGAGCCGCGAGGTCACGTTCGCGTGGAAGCCGATCGCTGGGACGCCGTTCAGGATCGGTGTGGTCGTGACGGCGGAGGACGAGGAGGGAGTTGCGCTATCCAGCCCGCCCATCACTACCTCCGATTGCTCGACCTTCGACCCGATCGATTGCGACGTTTACCACATGCTGGACTGGGACTTGGCGCGTTGCGGTAACATTGTGTCCAACGGCATGATCAAGTACGTGAGCAGCGCGTTCTACGCGGCGAGCGCGTTCGGCGGGCCGAGCGAGTGGCTGCAGAAGGAGGAGAGGGAGAGGGACGTGAGGCAGCTGATCAAGGCGAGTACTTGCGGTAAACCCTCCATTCCCAGCTTCGATTACGGCGTGGGGTCTTTGAAGGAGGCGGCCATCAACGACAACATGCTGCTGAGGGGCGACGTCGACACGTGCTGGAAGACTAACGACAACGACAAGGTGATCTGGACTTACTTCGGGAGTAGCAACGGGCTGATGAGGATGATGCCAGCTACCCAGCAGAGGAAGAAGTACGACCCGACCAAGAGAAGCTGGTACGTCGGCGCCGTGGCCAACACCATGAGCAGCGGAGGGTGGGGTGTGACGATTAGCACGCCGTACTTGGACAGCAGCGGGGCGGGGGAAGTCGTGACGGTGAGCAAGGTGGTGGAGGGATCAGGAGGCGACGTGGCAGGGGTCAGCGGCGCGGATTTGACTCTGGGTGCGATTAAGGGCATGCTGGGGGGCGTGTGCGCGGAGGAGAATGTGGTGTGCATGCTGATGGACGAGACGGGGCATCTGGTGTACCACCCGGACTTCGCTGGCACTAGCCATGCGGACGAGAACGTGTTCTTGAGCGTTAAGGCCAGGGAGCTCGCGGGCGAACTGGTGCAGGCCGGGATGTTCGAGCAAAACACGTGCATGGATTACTCTACCGGGAGGCGCAAGACGAGCTACCAGCTGAGCGCCGACATCGGGGCGAGCCAGGGCGAGTTGGGCTGCGGAGGGTACGCGATCAGTCGCGTCGGCGACAGCAACGTCTACCTGGTGGGCGTGAGCAGCAACGGGTGCGAGGATGGTCAGCCGGGGGAGTCGGTCGATTGCAAGGTTTGCAGCTCGGAGAACTGCGCGAACTGGGACGCCAACGGCATGGACGATTCGCTGCTGTGCCAGCCGTGCCAGTGCAACATGGATTACGACAGCTGCGGATTGAGGTACGGGGAGGATAACGGGGCCGTGGTGGCGTGCCCCGCGGCGCCGCCGCCCCTGTTCGACGACCTTTGCGGTGTCGACGCCGGGGCGGGCGGGGCGGGCAGCGCGGCGCATCTTGGGGCGATGACGGTCGCGGTGGCGATGTTGGGCGTTGGCTTGGTCTGGTAAATGGGGTTGGGGTTGGGGAGGGTTAGAAGGTAGAGGGGGTTGATACACACCGACGAAGACATCGTAGGAAGTAAGTGAGCAATTCTGTGTTTTCAAGAACTTACCATTTACTCCTCCTACGAAAGCATCACTGCGGCGGTGACCATCAAGCGCGGGATGAAGATCACCAAAATGCCAGCGCCTACAAAAAGGGCCTTCTTCTTCAAGCTCGTGTTCCTCGTGATGCGCTTCGCCTTCGCAAACCTCCCCCCCTTCTTCTCCGCGACCTGAATCTCCCTCGACCCTCCCTCGTCCGGCCAGGACCCCGCTGCATGGCTCGGAGCGGGCGCTTCAATCCCCTGCACCCTGAGCCTGAGCTGCGCGACCTCCACCCCGCACGTGTTCTCCTGGATGTTCAGCGTGCACGTGCTGGTCTGCCTGTGCTCCACCACGACGCCGAGGAAGAATGCGATCGAGACGGCGCTGGCTATGGCGAGAACGAGCTGGAGCGTCGGGCCTGGCATGTCGCGATCGGCCGCGGCGGCCGAGGCCGCGTCCTTGAAGCTGGCGAGCTGGCGGTCCTTCTCGGCCAGCAGCGCCAGGAGAGCTTGCTCGCTGCCCTCGAGGCTGCCCGCCGAGAATTCGTCGCCACTAGTGTTGATCCAGCCCTCGTCGAAGCTCAAGTCGGCGCTCGCTGCGTCGGGCGGTGGGCTTAGCAAGGCGCCGCACTCCTCCTGAGGGCGGGGCAGCTGCTCGTCCAGCGAATCGTGGAGGTAGCTCTGCGCGTCGTGCTCGAGCTGAGTGCTGCCGAGCGTCTGCAGGAACGCCTCGAGGCGGGATCTCGTGCGGATCCTGAAGACGGTGGCAGACGGGGCAGTGCTGGGGCACAAATCCAGAGCCTGCATCGTGATGATGATGGCCTTGTACGCCTGCACGAACTCGGCGAAGGACACGGTCGAGCCGTCCGGCAAGTCGGTCTTGCGCAATGCGTCCATGACCATGCCCAGCTGGTCGTCGGCCGTGTACTTGTGGTCGCCGCCGGCCGTGATGGAATTCCACGTCTGCAGCAGCCGGCGGCGAGGAACGGCGCTGCTGTAGATGGGGTTCAGGGAGGTGGTGGGAGGCGGCGCTACGAGGGAGGGTACGCCGCCTTCGGACGAACCAGCACCGCCCTGTTCGCTCCCAGTAGCACCGCCAAGCCTCTCGAAGACCTCGAACAAATACTCCGTCGTCATCTTATCCTCGGCGTCTTGCCTCTTAACCATCTTCTCGTATTTCGCAAGGAACACGCCGAGCTCGTCGTGCGTGCTGGAGGGGGTTGGCATCTTTGAGAGGATGGGGTGAGAGGGGGAGGGGTGGCTGAATAAGCGTAAGTTGGCTAGCTAGGGGAGTTGGGGATGGTGGTGAACTAGCGCGTGATTGGTAAGGATTGGCAGCGATCACGTAGATGCCTCACTCGTTGCTTTGCGGTGCTTGTTGAGCGTCGCGTTGTCGGCGAGATGGAATTTTCGCCAATCATCAACACTGCGACGGCCGCTACTCACTACCCCAGCCGCTCATCCGCTTCCATCAGACCTCCCTGACCTATCGGTTATTCGAACCTAGTCGCCTACAACGCGCCGCTTCTTCCGTCCCCCTCAACATCCAATCCCAATCCTTTCTCGCTGCCGACTCCAGGCCAATCCTGCTAACGGCCGCTACGAGACATGGGTTTGAAAGTAAAGCGCAAATCACCCGCCTCTGCTCCCTCCTCGCCCCCTGTCCACCAGATAGTCCGGTGCCTCACCTGCCAGAAGCGGTTCGTTTCCCTCTCCAACAAGCCTGACTGCACCATTTGTCGACAGGGGGCGAGTGGAGAGACGAAGCAGGACGATGACGCTACTGAGACTGACGAGGGTACTGATGCGGCGCGATTGAGTGCTGCACAACAAGCGGCGGTGGTCGCAGCGGCTACGGTGTTGAGAGAGAATCGGGAACGAGCGACCGTTGTCGAAGCCGCCGAGACGGCGAAGCGAGAGAAAGCCGCCGCAGCCGAAGCCGCTGCTGCCAAAGCCGCCGCTGCCAAAGCCACTACAACCGAAGCCACTGCAACGATGCTGAGAAAGAAACCTCAAGCCGCCGCCGTCGAAGCAACCCTCCCACCCGCCCCCCTTCCCCAACTCCCTCCCCCGCCCTCCTATTCCTTCAACTTCTCCTCTCTCGCGCTGCCCGACTTCGCCTGCTTCGTGTGCGGCCACTCGCTGTCCTCCGCCGCAGCAACTGCCCGCGTCTCGCACGTCAAAGCGTGCGGCAAGAAGTTCGCTGTCAACGTGAACGAATTCTCCACTGCCGAATCCTCCCCCCCGCCCCTCCAACCGGTCCTCCCCCCGCCCCTCCCGCGCACGCTGAACTCGGTGTTGCTCGCCCCCCGCGCCTCCAACGCCCAGCCTGCCCTCCACAAGAACCCCAAGAAGAACTCATTCGCAAAGTCTGCGCACCTCAACTCGCTCTCTCGCGCCCCCGCCCACCTGCTGCACCCTCTGCTTCCCCTCGTCCTCGCCGCCTCCCCCTCCCACCTCCTGCTGTCCACCAACTCCGCTCCCGTCCTGTACCTCCTCCCCGTCTCTCCCCCCCCCTCTCTCCCCACGAACGCCAAGAACGTACTTTACTACACGACGCCGGCCAACGCCACCGTCCTCTCCAACGCCGCACCAGCGCACGGCAAGCTCGTTCGTCCCCTGTCCCTCAACCAAACCCACACGCCCTTCCCGCCGCCCCACCAGAACGTCACGATCGCGCTATATCCGACGGCCGCCGAGGGCTGCGTGACTGCGATCCTTGGCAACAAAAAGAGCTCCAGCGTCTGGCTGTACTGCCCCAAGCGGCCCGGACCCCTCCCTCCCATGGGGAGGATCACAGGCCTGATCCTCCCCCCCCCCGCGCCGGCCAAGAACGAGCTTCGACGGCGCGGCGAGGGCCTCCAAGAGCAGCTCGCGTCCGTTCTAACGAGGATCCCGCCCGCAACCGCAGTGTTCGTTGGGTGCACTCCCACCCTCCCCACCTCCATCAGGTCCTTTCTGGCCCAGGCTCGGGTCACGATCCTCCCGCTCAAGGAGTGCACGTTCGCCGCCGGCCACGCACGTGGTCGTGGCTCCGCCGTTTACATCCGAGTTTGCTCGGCCTCGGAAGTAGCGCATTCCAAGGCCAAGCTCGATATCCAAATCATCGCCGTGCCGTACGACGAGGGCGCAATAACCTTGAACGACGCGGCGGTCCTGCTGCTCAAGTACAGGCCGGAATGCGTCAGGTACACTGACGGCGTGGACAGACTGCAGGAAATTGCGGCCGTCGCGCGAGAGAGAGTGCAAGCACAGAAGTAAAAAAGAAGCTTGCTAGTAACAATGTTCGCTCACTTCATACATGTGCGAGAGCGCGTTTGTGGTTTCGACGAGGAGGGCGATGTGGGCGGTGGCGGTTGATGGCGATCTTCAGGGGAGTGTCGCCACCGGCAGTGGTTGCGTACTGAGCCAGCGGGTGCTCGGCAGATCTTCACTTAAAGCGCATCCATCGTTCTGCTTCGCTTGAGTGAAGTGCTTTCCAAAACCACTCCACCTCCCACAAGTGAGATGCACAGGATATTCGCCCTACCTGCCGCCCCCCCATCCACCGCCAACGGCTCTTCGTTCCTCTTCTCCTCATCAGCGTGGTCGTCACGCCCCTTCACCGCCCCCTCCGCCACTCCCTCCGCTTCGTTCCTCACCTCAACCCTCTCTCTCCAAATCACTCTCTCCAACTTGCGCGCCGGCGCGCTCATCGGGCAGCTCCACAACCAGTTTTTGCTCATCGCGTCCCCGCTCCCCAAAAACCAGATCCTCATCTCAGCGATCGACCAACACGCCGCCGCCGAGCGCATCCGCAAGCACGCCATCCTCGCCGCCATCTTCCCTATAGACAGGTTCGTTTTCGGCGATCCGCCGAAGCAAGTCGAGCGAGACGAGGATCTGCTTTATGTGAGGGACGGCAGGGCGGTCGTGGGGGCGACGGTGGAGCAGATTGAGTACTTCGAAGCGAACCAGGAGAGGATTCAAGCCGCGTACGGGTAAGACCGATGGACGCAAGCGAGGGGATGTTGGATGGTTCGGTGATGATATATAAAGTATGGCTATAATGCAGCGGCGACCAGCGCTACGCGTAAACCCCAGATAGAGAAAGGGGCGCTATTCGCGAAACATGAGGACCAACTCCATGCGCAACAACATACCATGTTCGCACGAGTCACACTAACCCGATAGCAGGTGGGAAGCCGTCGCCGACCCGCACGCCAAGACGCTGACAGTCACCAAGTACCCCGTCGTCTGCCACACGCACCTGTCCCACGACGCCCTCCTCTCGTACCTGACGACTCCCCAAAAGTGCCCGTTCAGGTCGTCCATCGACCGTCACTCGTGCCGGTACGCCATCATGTTCAACACCGTGCTGTCGAGGGAACAAATGAAGGAGATTGTTGACGGGCTGGGGAAGACGAAGAACTGGACTATTTGCGCGCACGGAAGGCCCACCATCGTGCCGATTAGCATTGTTCCGAGCTAGACAACAGATCAAGATGAGAGAGTAGACAATCGAGCTTATATGCGCCCAACACCGCTACTTCTCTGAATACGCTTCTGTGTTCAGACCATCAACAGCTATTAGTATGACTCCTATTCTGCTGGTCCATGACTGCTCTGGGCGGCTGATACTGTCCATTCTGTTGTCCATAATGTTGCACGTGTTGCCCATGTTGCTGCATTCCCGGCTCTTGTCCATACTTGACCTGCTGCGCCTCAATCCCCCCCTGATACCGGTACTCCTGCTCATAATTCGGCGGGTGCTGCACGTGCTGCCCGTGCTGCAGCTGCGAGACCGTGTGGAGCGGCGGCATGCCCTCGTACGAGTGGTAGACGTAATGTTGCGGCACGTGGATCGGATGGCTCACGAGCTGCTGGTGCTGTCCGCTGTGCATGATCGTCGGGAACGAGACTGGGATCTGTGGTTGTATCTGCGGGTGAACAACATGCTGCTGTATCTGCTGCTGCCCCGCTTCTCCCTCCTCCACCATGTCCTCTGCATTGAACTTGAACCCCTGCCTGAGCTTGATCATCAAGTCTCCCCCCTTCTCGCCGTCCACGATGAACTCGTACAAGAATCCACCGGGGTACGGCGGGTTGTTGTCGTATTTCGCGTGGCCGTCCTTCGTGTGGAAGTACGAGGCGGAGTCGTGGATCAAGCTTTTCTGGACCAGCACTGTTCGCGTTTTGGTGTCGCCGCAGGACATGTAGAGCCGCCCTGTGCCGCTGACGGAGACAATGCTGAGGGTCTCGTTTGGGCGGAGGGTGATGGTGTAGGGCGGGGACGTGCTGGACTGGTGGACCGCGAAGGACTTGGCGAAGTTGTAGTGCGAGGGCGAGGAGGGCGAGTGCTGAATCGGAGGTGTCTGTTGCAGGTGCTGCTGAAGTTGCGGAGGTGTTGACGCAGGCAGCGGCGACGCATGCTGTTTCGGCGGCGAAGAGTGCTGCTTCGGCGGCGAAGAGTGCTGCTTCGGGGGCGACGCCTGCTGTTTCGGCGGCGAAGAGTGCGGCTTCGGGGGGGGCGTCTGCTGTTTCGGCGGCGAAGAGTGCTGCTTCGGGGGCGACGCCTGCTGTTTCGGCGGCGACGACTGCTGCTTCGGCGGCGACGACTGCTGCTTCGGCGACGACACCTGTGTTCGAAGCGAGCGTGATTGTGAGTAAATGGGCGCCACACACACGCAAGCCTCCGGCCCAGAGCATATAAGTCAGCGTGAACAAGGGGGCAGCGTGGTTTGATCGGCGTGGTTTGATCGCCTTACCTGCTGCTTCGGCGGCGACGCCTGCTGCTTCGTCTGCTTCTTCGGCTTCGGTTTCCTATCGAACACAGGCTTGATCACCGGCCCGTCACTCCTTCCTTTCGGTGGACTCTGCGTCTTCTTCGGGTGTTTCGGCACCGGCGGCTCCTCCTCTTCCTCCTCAGATGCAGCGTCGGCGACGTTCGGAGGACTGGGGGGGGGGCTTGGCGGCGGCGATTCTTTCGGGTCCTGTCGCCCCCCGATCGCAGCGTCGGCGACCTCCTCTTCGATCGAGCCCGCACCAAAGTCCCCGCCATTGACGTCGACCCGTCGAGTCGTCTCGTGGACGAAGTTCTTCGACATCATGTTCTTTCGAAGGCTCTCGCGGCGGCTCGGTCCCTTCACTGCTGCCACTGTAGTTGCTGCTGCCACTGTAGTTGCTGCTGCCTCGGTAGTTGCAGCTGTCTCGGTAGTTGCAGCTGTCTCGGTAGTTGCAGCTGTCTCGGTAGTTGCTGCTGCCTCGGTAGTAGCTGCCTGGGTAGTTGCTGCTGCCTCTGTACTCGTTGCCACCTCTGTACTCGCTGCTTCTTCCTCGCTCCTCTCACTCTCCCTCTCCTTCCGCTTAAAAATCGGGAACATCTCCGCATAAATCCCAAAAAACTTCGCCTCCCCCTTAACCCCCTCCAACCCCTCCAACCCCACCTCCTTCACAACTCCCTCCGCCCTCAACTCCCCCGTCTGATACCACTCAATAATGAACTTAAACAAATCCCCCCGGGGACGCTCCAGGTTCAAGGTGGTGGTGCGGAGTAACGCGATTTTTGAGGGCGCGAAGATGCGGGCTAGGAGGCCGTCGGGGACGGACATGAAGAGGGAGGGGGCGATGGTGTAGGAACTGGCGCCGACCTTGATCTCTATTGTTTGTTCTGGAGGGGACCCTGGTGTACCACCAGCTGGTGTGTTTGAGGGAGGGGGGCGAGGGGAGGTGGTGGGACTTAGATGTGTGTGGGTTATTGCAGGAGTTGGGGCGGAATCGTGAGGGCGGGAAGGTCCGTGTATAGGCAGAGGTGCCTGCTGCTTAGTTGGTGAGATTGGCTGCAGCCTCATTTGTTGAGGGTGATTGTTTGGTGAGGTTGAGGGGGAGGGGATGGCAGTGGAGAGAGGAGTAGTTGTTTGGAGGGGAGGGGTTGTGGACATGGAAGACATGCTCATCTGCGTGATGCTGCCTCGTTGGCCTCCAACTACAGAGACAGCCTCAGCCATTGGAAAAGAAAAGTGGGAGTTTCAGAAGTGACAACGTTCTGAACGCGACTGAAGCGTATGGAAGGCCCAAGGCCACACCCGTACAAAGTTGCAAACCGTGTCTGCGGCACGGCACCAAGCACGTTCCTAGTTTCGTCCACACGCCTACCAGACTTCCAGACTGCTGCGGCTGTTGGACACGTAGCCCACTTCCAACTTCCGGCCGGAGATTTCGTCTGAGAGCTTCCACCCCCCCTCCATCCCCCTTGAGCTGAGCCCCCCTGAAACACTCCCGGTCTTTGTCGACCTCGAGCAAGCCCGCTTCGAACGTTTTTTCGGTCAGTGTTCCCGGCCACGATGATGCAAATAACATATGCCACGCTTCTGCAGAGAGTTATCCTCTGTCTCTTGTTCTGCTTCTGGGGGGCAGAAGGGAATTGTGGGTGGCCCGCGGGGGATGACGTTGGGACGTTCACGCCCAAGTTGGGGCTGAACTCGCACGTCCTGACGCCTGCGAATCCTCCTCCTCGTAGCTGTGGCGATGAGGTGAAAGAGAGTGATTATTCTCGCAAGGATCATGCAGCATACGAATTGAGACAACAGTGTATGGAAGATTACGAAAAGTCTCAGCTCAGTGTCATGCAAAAGATTATTGTTCCGGATGGCCACAAGTTCACCGTCAATGGGTATACTGGAGGAGCAACCCTTCGTGTAGCGAGTCATGATGAACATTGGTACAACCTACAAAATGCGCTACCAATGTCTGTCTCGGGTCCCAGCGAGTTTTTCATCTGTTGCGGCAGCAACATGAGTGGCGGAGTGAGATGCCCCCTCCTCGGCACGCTCGAGCGCACCAATGCCGTCTTATCCCTGCCGTTAACAACGGAGGGCGAACACAACGAGGGCATTGTCGCGGAGCTGAGGGAAGAGATCAAGCAGATGGTGGGCAAGATGGGAGGGATGCAGAAAGAACTCGAGTTGTTGAGAGAAATGGTGGGCGGCAAGACGGGCACGGACGACAAGACGGGCACTAACCCTGACC
>Ga0307985_10001662_pt1 | contig 12527 bp, 12 predicted proteins | sample EllFjometageno80_FD_203155 | JGI IMG/M metagenome (GOLD analysis project Ga0307985, IMG submission 203155) | Marine microbial communities from Ellis Fjord, Antarctic Ocean - #80 | ecosystem: Environmental > Aquatic > Marine > Unclassified | place: Southern Ocean | collected 2014-10-09 | reverse complement strand
AGGTAGTCAAGCAGGCGAAACTAATCAAGACCTTCACGGTATTGCTGTTGGTAAGTGGGCAGGCCGAACTGATCAAGCAAGCGAAGCGATTGCAATTGGATACCAAGCAGGCTATACTGGACAAGGTGCTCACGCAATAGCACTTGGTCAAGAAGCAGGTAAAACTAGCCAAGCGGCAAACTCAATTGTATTAAATGCAACAGGTAGTGCAGTAGACAACACCCAAGCAAGTAGTTTAAGAATTAAACCAATTAGAAGTGCTACAATGACAACCATACTTGGTTACAATGCTGGAACAGGCGAAGTTACACACAATGCAGCAATACCAGGATATACTAATACAGCAGATTTAAAAGCACTAGTAGCGGCAAGTGCAGACTTTGCAGACTATCAAACTAGAATAGCAGCATTATAATACTTCAAGCGGATACGATAAATATGTATAACAATAGGATTGATAAGAATGGCAAATAGATTTCCCCTAGTACTTGATACAACGGACAACAACAAGATTAAAGAGATCCAAACTGGGGATAACTTAAACCTTGCAGACAATAGTATCGTAGGTGTGCAGAACATAACTGCGCTAGGTACTATTAATGCCGCTGACATAAAAGTTAACGGCAACAGACTAGTTGCACAAGCATTTAATGATCTAACAGATACACCAAGTACGTTTGTCGGTTCTCCAAACTACTTTGTAAAAGTTAAAGCAGACGGTACTGGACTAGAATATAGACCACTAAGCGACCTAGGTAATATTGAGATCGATACTATTACAGTTGATACTAGTATTGTTCCAACTACTGATAATGTAGGCAACATAGGTACAGAGGTTAAGAAATTTAACGAGATTGTTGGTACTACACTAAAAGGTAATTTAGTTTCATATGCTGAAGAAATAGTATTTAATGCAACCACTGGCAAAATAAGTTATGCTGCACTACAAGGTGCACCAACTTTCCTTTCAGAATTTGCAGATGACGTTGGGTATCTAAGAACTACAGATTTAGACACAACACTAGCAGGATTATTTGATGCAGGACAGTCATTTGTCACAGATATTGTAGGCAGTGTATTTGGTGACGACAGTACAGTGTTAGTAGATGGTACTGACGGATTAATAAAAGGTAACATTCAAAGTAGTGTAGGTACAATTACTACACTTACAAGCTCGCAACTAGATACTACTGGAGTTAAAACAGTAACACTTCAAGGTAATACAAGCCACTTATATGTTAAAGGCGGTGGCGCCGCATATGATGTTGTTATCGGTGACGTAGCGCAGGCAGAAACTAAAGAAGTAAAAATTTATAATGCAGTAGTAGATGGATTAGGACAGGGTTCAGGACTAGGCATTGCTCAAATTTCTACATCAACTGACTTAGAAATCACAGCAGGTAATAGAGTTAAAATAAATGGCGGAGTTCCATTTAAATTCTCCTCAATAGATGCAACTAACCAGTTGGCAATTGCGGCACAAGAAGGTGATGTAATTTACAACACCACAACAAGCCGTTTGCAAATGTATCAAGGCAGTGCTTGGCTAGATGTAAACGGAAACGTTGAAGCAACAGCAGGAACATCAAACTTTAATAATGTTGTAATTGCTGGAAACTTTACTGTTACTGGCACAACAACTAATGTTGAAACCACTAACACAAATATTACTGATAATGTTATTACACTTAACCAAGGCGAAGCCGGAGCAGGTGTTACACTAGGCACATCTGGTATCGAAGTTGAACGCGGAACAGAAGCTAACAAGACATTTGTGTGGGACGAAGCTACTGACAAATGGACAGTAGGCGCAGAGACACTAGTTGCTGCAACAGTTGAAGCAGCATTTACCGGCGTAATTGGAGGAGTAACTCCAGCAGCAATAACAGGTACAACAGTCAACGGTGCAACAATTACAGCAACTACAGGCTTTGTTGGTAATGTAACTGGTAATGCAGCAGGCGCACACACAGGTACATTTGACGGTGATATGGCAGGTAGTGTATTTGGCGATGATTCAACAGTACTTGTAGACGGTGTTAATAATATTATCCCTGCAAGTGTTTTATCAGGAACTGCAACAATTGCAGTCATAGGCGATGTTACTGGCGAGTTAACTGGCAACGCCAGCACAGTAACAAATGGTGTATACACAACAGGCGATCAAACTATCGCCGGCGCAAAAACATTTAGTAGTGCCATTCTTGGTAACTTGGAAGGTAACGTTACAGGAAATATTACTGGTAATATAGATCAAGCAACACTAGCAATTGGTGCAACAACTGCAACAGTTATTGGTATAGGTAACGCAAGTAGCACAACAACAATTAATGGTATACTTAGTGTACCAGCTGTAGTTTCAGGAAACATTACAGCAGACGACAGTATGAGTATTACAACTGCCACAGGCGATGGTAATGCAATTAGTATTGGTCCAGGTGGAACAAATAGAGCTGTTAACTTAACCGCAGATGTTATTAGAATAAGCGGTGATGTTATTGTTCCAATAGTAGCTAAAGCAGGAGTTGTTGGAGATCTCAAAGGTAGCGTAGTAGGCGATGACAGCACAGTATTAATTGACGGCGTAGGTAGTAAGATTGTAGGACCTATTGCATCAGCTGATATTGCAGGTACTGTAGTCAAAGCAACAACTATTGAAAATAATACTACAGACGACTTAGCAGTTAATGTTGATGGCTTTATTAATATCAACGCAGGCACAGATGATGCAGGCATGAGTAAGATCCAGATGGATAAAACTGGTACTAACTATGTTGAAATAACTACAGAACCTCAAGTTCCAGGAAATGCTGCTGATGTAGCAAATGTTGCAATTCAAGCAACTGCAAACTCAGGCGATGTTGTAATTGGTACTACAGGAAGTACACGTAGCCAGGAAGTAACAATTTACAATGCAACAGTCACAGGATCACTAATTGGTAATGCACTTGGAGCACATGCAGGTACGTTCGACGGTGACATGACTGGTAGTTTGTATGGTGATGATTCAACTGTTATGGTTGACGGTGTTGCAGGAAAAATTGTAGGACCAATAAGTACAATTAAAGCAGATATGCAACAAATTAGTGGGCCAGGTGTAATTGATGTAACATCACTTATAACTGAAATTACAACAACTGGTACAGATGCATACTCATTAGCTAATGGAGTACTAGGACAATTAAAAATAATCTTAGCAGCAGATGTTAGCGGCGGCACTGGAACAGTTACTCCAACTTCAGTGCAAGGCGGTACAACATTAACATTTGATGCAGTTGGCGAGTCAATAACATTAATTTATACATCTTTGGGTTGGATGCGAACTGCAGGCGCAGCTGGCGTATTAGCATAATAACACATAACAACATAGGAAAAGTAAAATGAGCGAAAGAGAACATATTGTAAGCGTAAATAGGGGTGTAGATCTCGTTGCGTTTAATCAGGAAATGATAGCAAACACTGGGTCAGGTAATATTCCAAGTCGCACAGTTGGTGTTGCTGATCCACGTGCTACCAATATACGTATTACACATTATAGTTTAACTGATGCAGAAGCAGAAACATTAAAAGCTGATCCTAGAGTTTTTGGTGTTGACTTACTGCCAGAACTAGATCCAAATACTGGTATTGGATTCGACACTGTCCAATCAGGCGACTTTACAAAAACTACACTAGACCGTGGTAATTTCCTAAACTGGGGGATGCGTAGGGTAAATGAAGAAGTAAATATTTATACAGGAGTTAACCCAACAGCAGGTGGTTATAATTATACACTAGACGGCACAGGCGTTGACGTTGTTATTGTAGACAGTGGCATACAAGCAGATCACCCTGAATTCCAAGATGCTGCAGGCGCAAGCAGAGTACAACAAATTGATTGGTTCACTGCTAGTGGAGTTGCTGGAACAATGCCAACAGCACACTATACAGACTATCACGGACACGGTACACACGTTGCTGGCACAGCAGTTGGTAAAACATATGGCTGGGCAAAGAACGCTAAAATATATGCTGTAAAGCTCGCAGGACTACAAGGTTCTGCTGATCCAAACGGCGGTATTTCTACTGCTGCTATGGCTGACGTTATTATAGGATGGCACAATGCTAAAGGTGTTGACGCTACAACAGGATACAAACGTCCAACAGTTGTTAACCACAGCTGGGGATATTTAAGAGGCTACAATACTGTTACTAATCTTACATACCGAGGCGTAGTAAAGACCGGAACAGACATTGACACTGCTGCAAAAAGAAATGCTTTTGGACTTTACCCAGCACCCGGCAGCACTACAACGTATCGGACTAATATTAGATTATCTTCAGTTGACGCTGATGTACAGTTAATGATTGATGCTGGTATACATGTTTGTGTAGCAGCAGGTAATAGAAGTCACAAAATTGATATAAGTACAGGCGATGACTTTTCTAACTTTATAGCTGCTAACACAGGATCAGTAGAGTACCAAAAAGGTTCAAGTCCTTCAGATGACGAAGCACACATTGTTGGTAATATTGATAGCTCAGAACACTCAGGCGGATTAGAGCAAAAAGCACTTAGTTCTGAAACGGGTCCAGGTGTTAGCATATATGCACCAGGCACTGATATTATGAGTGCAATGAGTACTACTAATGCATTTGGTGCTAATACCACAAATAATCCATATCCGGCAGATGCTGCATTTTTAATTACAAATATTAGTGGAACAAGTATGGCATCGCCGCAAGTATCAGGCGTGTTAGCATTATGGTTACAATTAAATCCAGGTGCTACACCTGCACAAGCAAAAGCATTTATTGAATCAACTGCTAAAACTGTAACTTTATATGACACTGCTAGTACAGTTGATTACACTGACAGAAGAAGTTTATTAGGAAGTAATAAAAGATATTTGTTTAATAAATTTAATAGTAATGTTCAAATGAAATTAGGAAACTAAAATGGCAGTACAATTAATTAACATAGGTAATATTGCAAACGACGGAACAGGTGATGATCTTCGTGAAGCAATGATCAAAATTAATACGAACTTTGAAGAGTTGGATCTACGTGATGATGAACAAACAACAGCCAGTAACTTAGGTTCAACTGGAGAAGGTCTATTCTTCCGTAGAAATGCATATGATTTAGAGTTTAAAAAGATTAGTGCAGGTTCAAATGTAACTCTAACTGCTGATGCAAGTAAAATTGTAATTGCTGCTGATAGTGGAGTAAGTGATTTAACAATTACTGCTGATACAGGTAATGTTGTACTAGACAATAGCGCAGCATTAAGTATTGTTGGTGGAACAGATATTACTACAAGTATTACAGGCAGTGTGCTTACTCTTGCATATAATGGTATAACCGACTTAGTATCTGATACAACTCCGCAATTAAGTGCAGATTTAGATGCACAAGCTAATAATTTGTTAAACGTAGGAACTATTGCTACAACAGGAGTTACAGGACCTGTAACGGGCAATGTAACAGGTAACACTGTTGGTACACATACGGGTGACGTAACAGGCAACGTAGTTGGTAGTGTGCATGGAATTGATATACGCACGTTGCTTGGAAATGATGCAACAGACTTTGGTGATATTAATCCTACAGTAAATAACTTACTTGAATATATTATATTCAATACAGATTTTGAAATGGGATCATTTACTGCCCCTAATGCTGCTACGTTAGACTTAGGTGCAATTGCAGTATAACCTAACTCCGATAAATACGTTGTATTAAGGAAACTAATGAATGGCAAATTTATGGAACGTTACAACCGGATCTCGACTACAGACACTTATTGAAAGATCTCTGGTAAACATATTATTACCGTTATCAAATAATGTAGCTGCGGAGGTAGTGCTTATTAGCGGCAGTATTCCAACAGGAACACGTTTAGAAGGCAAAAACATAGTTGGGACAGTATACGAAGTTGCATACGACACTACATTTAATGCAGTTTTTAGAGCAACAACAGATGATCACTTCCAAGATTGTACTATTGAATTTGTAGTAACAGGACCTGATTCACCTAATTGGATAACTAATACAGGACTATTAGCTGTTGGATCAAACAACAGCTTGTTTATTCTCGATAACGAAATTATAGATTACCAACTAGTTGCTGCTGACACCGATTTAAGTGCAGGCGACACACTTAGTTATTTTATTGCAGACGGTGACGGACAACTTCCATTAGGTATTACAATGACTGATGCCGGCAGGCTACAAGGAACTACTGAGCCGTTACTTAGTTTAGACAAACGTAATATTGGTGGTGGGTACGATAGTGCTGTTTATGCAGGTGTACCTATGGATTATGCAGTAGTAAGTTCAAACGGTTATGGCAGTTTTTATTATGATACTGTAGACTTTGATTATAGCGAAGCAACTGCAAATTTAAGAAAATTAAATAGATATTATCCTTTTGCGGTAACTGTAACTGATGGTGAAAACTATGTACGCAGAGAATTTAAAATTTATGTAGTTGGCGATGATTATTTAAAAGCTGACAATACTATTATGGCAGCAAGCACAGGCGTGTTTACTGCTGACACAACAAACGTACGAACTCCGGTATGGATAACTCCTAAAGACCTAGGTTATAAACGTGCTAACAACTATACAACAATATATTTAGAAATTGTCGATAACTGGACACTAGAAGGTGTTGTAGTTTATACATTAGAAGATGTAAACGATGACCTTACGCCTAGTGAATTACCACCAGGAATGAAACTAGATAGTCAGACTGGTGAAGTTATAGGACGTATTCCTTATCAGACTGCTATTACACAAAATTACAAATTTACAGTTAAGGCAACTAGACTTACTACTGACTTAGAAACTGTTACCGTCTTTGCAAACTTTTATGAAGACGTAATGCTAGGCAAGAATAGTTTTAAAATTAATAAAATTGACTTAACTGGTGCTATAGATGGACTTAATGATCTGTTTGAGCTAGTTGGTAAGAAAATATTATTAGGAAATAGTCAGTATACTGTTACTAACGTTGATGACAGAAATACGCTATATGATATTATATTTGTACAAGAAGCACTTGCTCCTAAAATTAATTTGCTATTAAGCCAAACTGCAATAGTTGGACAAGATCATATATTTGTTACTCGGTTAAATGAATCAAGTAAAACAAAGTACCAAGGAAGAAAGTTAATATTTTCAACTACTGAAAATTATACTATTAGTACATTTACTCCTTACATAGAATGGCAAGTTACTCAAACAACATCTAACGATCCGTTTTTGCCAGCAGATGCTCCAAGAGTAATGACATTATCAGAAAATTATTATGTAGGTGACTACGTTATTCATACAATTGAATCAGGCGGCGATGGATTTATATACAAGTGTGATGTAGCACATGCTGTAGCTGCACAAGTAGATGGATTTGGCGAACCTGTATTAGTTAACAATATTACACAATTAAACTTTATAAATGCTAACTGGACACAAGTAGCAGAAACATTAGAAGGACTTAGTGTTGCAGATAGGGTAACAGCTACTAAACAATCACTAGAAGCACAATACAACGGTACTGCATATATTACAGTGGTAGATCCATTAAACTGGAAAGTAAAAGTACCTAGTACTGCTTACTCAAGAATAAAATCAAATATACAAAGCTTCTTTAGTGGAGCAGATAGTAGTGATGTAGTTGCAACACTACTACGAGATAACGAAGATAAAATAACGCTTAGTACAAATTTAAGTTCTCAATTAAACTCTGGAAGAAACATAGGTATTGCATTATTTGCAAAAGACAGTTTCTTTAAAAACATAATTGTTGCATCAAATGATATTATTGATATTCCTAGTACAGTTAAAACATTTGAAGTTAAAGTTATTGGGGAAATTGACAGTGTTATTAAATGGATAACACCAGCAGCACTAGGCAATATTAATGCTAACTTTACAAGCACTTTAAAATTAGTTGCACAATCTACTGTTCCTGATACTGCAATGTTGTATTCTATAAAATCAGGTAAGTTACCATATGGATTAGAACTTAACTACGATGGTGAAATTATTGGATCAGCACGTCAGTATGGTACTGCATCATCACTCGGACTAACTGTATTTGAAAACAAAGCAGTATCATGGGACGGCTCCTTGCCTGGCGATACTACGTTTGATAGAAACTACAAGTTTACAGTACAAGCAAAAGATAGATTTAACTATAGCGCAATCGAGAGAGAATTTACGTTAACTGTTATAGATTTAAATAAAACACAATACACTGACATTTATATGCGTCCTATGTTATCTAATACGCAGCGTAAGTATTATAAAGACTTTATTAGTAATTCAGCAGTGTTTACTCCTGATAAAATTTATAGGCCTGGTGATCCAGTATTTGGAATACAAGGAAGTTTAGATATGCTTGTATACGCAGGTGTTGAAGCAACTACTATGGATAAATTTGTAGCAGCAGCAGCTAAAGGTCATAAGCGTAAGAAATATGCATTAGGTGAAATTAAAAGTGCAGTTGCTAAACTAAGTGCAACTAGCGACACAATATACGAAGTAGTATATATTGATGTTAAAGATCCTGCAAACTCAACTGTAGCTAATAAGACAACAGCAGCTAGTTTTAAAACATCTAATAAAGAAAAGATTACTGTAGATAGTATTCAATATTCAGTAATAGATGATGCTACTAGATTTAGAACAGGTGCTAACCAACTACCAGTTAGTTCTAGAGGAGCTGCAAAATTTGTAATTAGTGAAATTGACGAAATAACAATTGAAACTAGAGCAGGTGTTGATCAAGAACTTAATGTAGACAATGCTGACTTTGAAATAACTATAAAAGCAGGCGGCTTAATAACAGTATTATTACAAAAAGGCGACAGTGAACCATTCCGCTTTAGACCTAATACTAATACTATTAAGACAGATAGCAATGCAATTAATATTAGTCAATCAACTGACTCAGTTAAATATATATCTAGTATAGATAATATGAGAGCAAATATTAAAACTATTGGTGAAGAAGAACGCCAATATTTACCGCTTTGGATGCGAACTGCACAAACTGGGTTTCGAGAATTAGATTACGTAACTGCTATACCAATATGTTACTGTAAACCTGGAATGAGTGCAGACATAATTAATAATATTACTAATTATGGATTTCTACCAAACACAATTAACTATGATATAGACAGATATATTATAAAGAGTACACAAGAATCCGATGTTGAGAAATTTGTCCTGTTCGCAAATTACCAATACAATGTATAACATCGATAAATATATTAAAGAGGAATAACAATGGCCAGCAACATAATAAGCTCAACAATTGACGGAACATATCCAGTAGCAGGTGTCGATAACGACACTCAGGGATTTCGTGATAATTTTACAGTTATTAAAACAGGATTAGCAACAGCAGAAAGTGAAGTTACTGCTTTACAGTCTACTACTGCTAAACTAAATGCATCAAATGATTTTAATGGTAGTGCTGTTACAGACGCTAACTTTTCATTAAACACTGAAAAATATCATAATATTGGTACTGTTACTAGTGGAATGAATATTAGTTTCTTAAACGGACATTATCAAAGTATGACTGTTAACCTAGCAGAAGGTGTAGGTACTATTAACTTTGCACTAGCAGATTGGCCAGCTAGAGATCATGTTGCTAAAATGACAGTACAATTATCAGGTAACGATACTGCTAAGACTGTAACATTTACAGCAGCAGGCGGCGGCACAATTAAATACAATAATAACTTTCCGGCTGTATTAACTATAGATAGTAGTGTAAATCCATTGCTTATTGACTTTTGGACATACAATCAAGGCACAACTATATATGCAGAGTATAGAGGCCAGTATACTTAATGCTTAATCCGCTAGTTGATAGTTTAGATCATTTTACTGTAACTGAATTAGAAGACAAAATAGTTGTACTCCAACGTAGATACTTTATGACTGGTAATCCTGGAGTACAATCTCAAATACAAAACTTCTTACAAATCTACCAAGAAGAAGTACAAACTCGCCGTGCAATCGAATATAATCGTCAAAAAAATGCAGAAAATGGCGAAACAGGACTTGACAAACTCATAAATGTAAGTTAAAATAAGTGTATGCTTATGAAAACAGACAACCTCGGTGTTCCGCGTTTTACAAATAAAGACTTAGTTGATATGATCTATACCGGTCATGTTGACAAGTGTCACGTTGTATTATGCGATCCCTCAGATGATATAGATAAGTTTAATGAAGCAATGCGTGAGCAATACTTACCAGAACTTAAACAATATATCCCAATAGACGTAGATCAAAAAGAGTTTGACACAGCGTTACAGTCTGAATGGTTTATGCCTGATGAATATAAAAAGATGGATCTCTATAATTACGTATTAAATAAGTGTCCAGACGATCCTGCTAAAATGGCTAGAACATGTGAAGAACTAGCAGAGTACGATAGACGTAATATGTTCGATTTATTAAAGTACATGGTATATTTAATAGACTTTATGCGTGAGAATAGCATTGTATGGGGTGTAGGCAGAGGATCAAGTGTAGCAAGTTATGTGCTATACTTAATAGGAGTACACAGAATTGATTCAATCCAGTATGACCTGGACTGGACCGAGTTCTTGAGATAAGTAAGTATATAACTAATAGGAGACGAATATGTCAAAAGGTAACCCATCAAAGAAACAGCATAGAAGTATGCGCGGCAAGCAAGTAGATATGGACCTACTTAGGAAACGTAACGAACTAACTCCAGCAGTAGGCAATGCTCGTGTAAATGCACGTGGCGACGAACTAGGACCTGGTGGACAAATTATTAAAAAGCGTGAAGATGTTGTAGCAGAACATTATGCAACAGCAGGCACAGCGTCAGAAGCAACCGGCAGAGCAATTACAGCAGGTCTTGTTCCTGATGATGCACCAGTAGCATCACCGGCTCCAGCAGCAGCTAAAAAAACTACAACACGTACTAAAAAAGAAGAAGTAGTAATTGATGCTCCTATCACAGCAGCAGAGCAAGAAATGCTTGACGAAGCTGACGATTGGGTTGAAGACACTGACGGCAACTTTGTAAAAAATGGTGATTAATGTCTAGTAATATAAATGCAGTTAAAGGCACGCCTCGGGCGTTCGGCGACAATGTATTAGTAACAGATATGCACTTTGGAGAACAAGTAACTGAAAGCGGAATCATTATTGCAGACGATGATGGTACTACTAGAGGTATCTACCCTCGATGGGCTAAAGTATACGACAAAGGTGCCACTAACAAAGACCAATTCCAAATTGGTGACTGGATTTTAATAATGCACGGCCGATGGACCAGAGGTGTTAAAGTTGATACACCAGCTGGGGAAATTGAACTACGCAAGGTTGAACTTGATAGTATTTTAGCAACAAGTCCTAAGAAACCAACAGGTTTGCGTCTTGGTGCAGAATACACTGACGGACAAGCAGCTACTATTGATCCTGGCTCTTTTATTAACTAATTAAAAAGGTAACATATGACAAACGTATTTAAAGACATTGATACATTCGCTACGGCATGTGATCAACCAGCAAGTGAAGCAAACTACAATATGTACCTTGATCTAATAGACGAAGAGTATATTGAACTTCAAAAAGCACTTAGAACGCACGACAAAGTAGAACAACTTGATGCACTAGTTGACATCTTAGTTGTTACTATGGGTGCCATTCGTGCAGCAGGTTGGGACGGTGAAGCGGCTTGGAAAGAAGTTATGGATACTAACTTTGCTAAGATTGACACAACAACTGGCAAAGTAATCAAACGTAGTGACGGGAAGGTCCTTAAACCAGTAGGTTGGACTGCGCCTGAACTATCGCAGTTTATTGACAAATAATATATAATACTGCTTGACTCCTTAGACTTTATATGTTATAATATATATAAAGCTAAGGAGACTTCATGAAAATATCAGCACAAACAGCAGGCGTTGGAACTACCGGATTAACTGGTGTTGCGCTACTCGTATTACACACAACAGGATTCTTAACAGGATGGGCTTGGCCTATACTGTATGTATTGCTTATTATCTCAGGTATCGGACAAGAAAACAGGAAAGGCTAGTAAAATGGCAAAAGTAAAAAATGACTACACAGTAAGCGAATGGCATAATGTAAAAGGTGAACAACGCTGGAGAGTGTTAGTTGGTGGTGGGGACGTAGTCACTGTATGTCACTCACTAGAAAAAGCGCAGCATATTGCAAAAAATATGAATATTGATCCTTGGTTCTTAGATCGAGGAAATACTCGTGCAGATAGAGTTGCTGCATATAACAAGAACTATACATCATAAGGAATAACTATTATGGCAACTCATGGCATGATTGACTTAGAAACACTAGACACGTTACCTAGCTGTACAGTGCTAAGTTTAGGTGCAGTTAAATTTGATCCGTTAAATGACAGCGAACCGCATAGTGAACTGTATCTTAAAATTGACATCGACGAACAAGATCGTCTAGGTCGTACAGCAAGTGACAGCACTATTGAATGGTGGGGCAAACA
>Ga0307985_10001661_pt1 | contig 12529 bp, 13 predicted proteins | sample EllFjometageno80_FD_203155 | JGI IMG/M metagenome (GOLD analysis project Ga0307985, IMG submission 203155) | Marine microbial communities from Ellis Fjord, Antarctic Ocean - #80 | ecosystem: Environmental > Aquatic > Marine > Unclassified | place: Southern Ocean | collected 2014-10-09 | reverse complement strand
GATGGCCAGCTTTGGCGCATCACCATCGCTAGTCGATGCTGAGTCGCTGTCGTCGCTGCCTCCACATGCGGCTGCGAACAAAGCGAGTGCGGCGATCAATACCGCGACCGCGCGCAGGGAGCGACAAGATACGTGCTGATTCGAATACATGTCGGCGAATGGAGCACTTCCAGCTGGCACCTTCAGGATTGCTTAAGATGAACTGGTGAGCACAGAATCTGACGTATCTGATCCTGTTGCCAGAGATCTTTGGCACCCGATCTCGGGCACCGACGAGATCGCAATCGAAGTCGTACATGAGACACAGTTGCTCGGTGTCAAAATTAGCTATACCCGCACTACTGACGGACAGCCTGTTGTGTGGCGGTCGGTGCCCTCGTTGCGCAAAGGTATGGCCGTCAAACCCTCGACCATCACAAATCCACTACCAACCATCGACCGGTACTGCTTTGTGTGGACCTGCCTCGGGACACCTGCCAAACAGCTTTTCTCGATTCCACAATTCGACGAACCGGATCGTCGATCGGTCGCGTCAGGCTCATTCGGCGTGCACACGTCGGCACCACGAGCCGTCGAGAACTTCCTTGACATGGGACATTTTCCCTACGTTCACTCGGGCATTCTTGGGGTCGAGCCCCATACCGAGGTCGCCGACTACGACGTCGAGATCACGGCAAACACCAACGAGATCGTTGCAACGCGATGTCGCTTTTACCAGCCCAAAGCAGCCGCAACTGCAATTGGCGGGCAGATGACCGACTACATCTATCGGGTCCCGCATCCCTATGTGGCGATCCTCTACAAGACTGCTCCACCCGACCCGAGTCGAATGGATGCGATCGCTATTTTTCTGCAGCCCATGACACCGGAACACACCCGAGCGCACAACTTCTTGTGCATGCTTGACGACGTTAACGAGGACACCGCTCTTAAGGCATTCCAACAACTTATTTTCTGCCAGGACAAACCGATTCTCGAGAACCAATTTCCTCGGAGGCTGCCTCTCGACATGCGGGCCGAAACACCGATAAGGGCCGATAAATCTGCGATCGCCTATCGCCGATGGCTACGTGACCTCGGCCTGACGTATGGAGTAATTCCGGCATCCGGGTAGTCCGGCTTTCAACTCGTCCCTCGTCGAAACCCTGTTTTCGAACTCCCAGTTCAACGATCCCGACAATCCCTTACGTTCCCGGGTAGTCCGGCTTTCAACTCGTCCCTCGTCGAAACCCTGTTTTCGAACTCCCAGTTCAACGATCCCGACAAGCGTGGATCAGCCGCTATCGGCCGAAGTCGAACGCCTTTACCTCGGCCATCGCCTCGCAGAGATTGTCGACTGCGCCATCGAAAAGCTGTTTGCCGAGAGGAGCGTTCGCTCCAGTCGGATCACCGATATATCCGTCGGCATGAAAATCATTCGACAGCCAACCGAACGACGTCGACCCGCCGAACTTCACATGTTTGTTCTGCGCAAGTGCCTCGGGTACGCGGCGCTCAGCAAGGTCAAGGTTGACGAGGTCCGGACGTAGATGCATGAACATCGACGTCTCATTGCGACCGCCGTGGATCCCCATCCCGAGTTCTTCTTCAGTCGAGACTCCGCCATAGGCCGGCGGAAGTGATGGGTGCATCAGGAAGGTCTTGAGACCGAACTCAAGTCGCAGTTCGCGTAAGGCCGTTCCTAGATGAGTGGTATTACCCCCGTGCGCATTGAACAACACAAGCCGCTCGGCACCAGTAGCTGCGATCGAACGTGCAATGTCCCGTAAGACCGACATCATCGTCTCTGGCGACAACCAAAGTGTGCCTGGCGACCATGCGTGTTCGTTTGACTTGGAGATGGACAGTGTCGGCAATTGCCAGACGTCGAGTTCTTCGCCACATTTATCAACGACCGCAGTGGCAGTTTCGTGGGCGATGACGGCGTCGACAGACAGCGGTAGATGTGGCCCGTGCTGTTCCATGGCGCCAACCGGCAACAACAGGATCGAACTCGCTTGGATCTCCTCGAGTATCGCTGGTCCCGTCAGATCTTCGTAACGTCTGCTCATCGCCTCACAGTACTGTGCGCCACAGCTTTCACCGGGCTCACGACATCAAGTCGTCGCACCGAGCCTGCGTGTGATTGGGTTAACGTCTCGACGTGACCACGTTGGTGGTGCAGGCGCACCCACTCAAGCAGAGCTACAACTCGGCACTGCTCGATGCTGTCGTCGCGCAGGCACCCCAAGCCCGCGTGGTGCGGCTCGGTCAGGGTGACCGTTGGACGCCCTATTCCTGCATCGATGCAACTCGACTCGTTGCGGTGTATCCCACGTGGTGGGGTTCACTTCCGGCGATGCTTCTCGACGCGTTGAACGACCTGATCGGGCCATGGGTCGACGGTGACCAATCCAGACACACGAGCCCGTTGCGCACCATCGAGTCGCTCACGGTCGTCACATCACATGGCAGCCCAAAGCGCATCAACATGCTGCAAGGTGAACCTGGCCTTCAGCTGTGGAAGCGCACCATCGTGCCGCTGTGCGCTCCTGGCGCCAGGTTCAGTTGGCAATCGCTCTACAAGATCGACAGCGTCGGTCCCGCCAAGCGCACCGCGTTCATCGACTCGGTCACCGTCACCTAGCGATAGCGCGCAGACGCGTCTGCCCGCTCGTCCCTCGCTCCGAGCCAGGTGCCTTCTCAAGTGTGGCAACGCCGAACGCAGGTGTGCCCCTTCTTCTCAGGTCATCAGCGCCAGGACCGAAGGCTTCGGCCAAGACGACCCGTGTAGCGGGCGGCTGGAGCGCCGGTCGGCATGCGGACAAACGTGCCGCGACACAGCGGGTGGCAGTTCAACCGAAAGGTTCGCATGAACGTGCGATACCCCAGATCGCGAGCTCGCATTGTGGCGCTGCGAGAATGCGGGGTGGTCGTAATCGCTCCGATACGACGCACATTGGTCAGGCCTGGCCGCACCCGGTGCTTCTTATCGAAGACGAAGGCAACCCCCATCACCATGACCCGTTCGAGCCAACCCTTGAGCAGGGGCGGCACGCCGAACAGCGTCGTTGGGTAACAAAACAAAAGCGCATCGGCACTCTGCACGCGGGCTGCGCTTGCCTTGGCCTCATCGGCGATCAACGGTTCGTCAGTCTCATAGGCGGTACGTTCGTCGGCGGTCATCGTGGTGCCGAACTCGTCGATCACCAACGACAAGTAGTCGACCTGATTTCCCTGGGTTTCTAGCATCGCGACGGCCTCGCCAACTATGGCTGCATCGGGATGTGTAGCGGGATACGCATCGACAACGAGCACTCGCATGACGTGAACAATACAATCTCCGTCACCGGCTCAACGCATGGCGTTCACTCCTACCGAGGCTTCGTAGCCAGCCCGCCCTGATCTATCGCTGTTGAGAATCACCATGGTTTCTGTCTCCCCACTGCCCGACCGCCACATCGCTGGTGGTCTTCTTATCATCAACGCGGCGGTGGTTACCGTCGATGACACTGCCACTATTCATGACCCGGGATGGGTCCACATCGTTGGTGACACCATCGCCGGCGTAGGCGACGGCGAAGCGCCAGGTGCGCTTGTTACCCAAGCCGAGCGGGTGATCGATGCCGAGGGCAGCGCCGTGATGCCGGGCATGACCAATGCCCACACACATCTCTTCCAAACCTTCTTTCGTGGTCTGGCCGACGACAAACCACTGCTCGACTGGCTCCGCCAATGCATCTGGCCTGGCGCCGTATACCTCGACGCTGAAGCCGGCTACCTAGCAGGCCTATGCGGCATGGTCGAGAATCTGCGGACCGGTGCTACTTCGGTGCTGGACCATCACTACATACACGTCGATGACGCCATCGATGACGCCGTGCTGCAGTCGGCGAGCGACTCGGGCGTTCGTTACATGTTGGCTCGCGGTTGGGCCGACCGGAACTACCCGCCTGAGATGCAAGAGACGCCCGAGCAGGTGCTATCGCACGCAGCTGGTTTGCGGGAACGCTGGCAGGGGCACGACGACGATCGCATCCGTATCGAGGTCGCTCCGCTTCTGCCGTGGGGTTGCACCGACGAAGCGATGAAAGAGACGGTGGCCAAGACTCGCGAGTGGGGCGCCGGCACCCATATCCACATTGCTGAATCGGAGGAAGAGGTCCGTCTCAACCTCGAAGAGCGCGGCACGCGCCATATCGAATGGCTCGACGAACTCGGGCTACTTGGCCCCGACATGCAGTTCGCTCACAGCGTGTGGCTCGATGACAATGAGCTCGACCTGATCGCTGCATCAGGTGCCTCAGTCGTGAGCTGTCCAGTCAGCAATATGTTCTTGGCATCTGGTGTACCGCGCATCTTGGACATGCGTAGCCGCAATATCAATGTGGCGCTGGCAAGCGATGGTCCTGGCAGCAACAACCGCCAGGACATGTTTGAAGTACTGAAGACGACCGTGCTGCTGCAGAAGGTCCATCATCTCGACGCCATGGCACTACTTCCTGGCGACAGCATCGAGATGGCATGCCGTGGTGGCGCTAAAGCGTTCGGCACCGAAGACAGCACGGGCATGATCGCCGCGGGTCGCAAGGCCGATGTGGTTGTCGTGGACCTGAATTCCATCTTCATTGCGCCTGTGCACAGCATCGAGAGTGCTCTGGTGTTCAACGCATCACCGGCCAACGTGACCCATGTTGTTGTCGATGGCCGCATCCTGATCGATGACCGCCAGGTCACCTTCGTCGACGAAGACGAACTACTCGCCGAGTCACGCATCGCTGCAGCGCGTGTGTTCAAAGCCGCCGGCGTCGAAAGCCGCCTCAACCCTTAAGGCAAGCGGCGCTGGACCCAGCGACGGACCTCGGTAACTGCAGATCCTGTATGTGCACGAACGGTCTGGGCCTTGATGCGCACCCGTTTCGCAACGTCGATTAGCGGGCTGCGACGATCGCTATCTCCATGAGCCATTCGGGGCGAGCGAGTTCGGGTACGACAACCAAGGTCGATGCGGCGTGATGGTTGTCGAGGGCCTTGTCCCGGGTCGCCATGATGGGGCCGAGATCATGCCCGGGTGTGACGTAGGTCGTCACCGAGACCACATTGTTCGCAGCCATCTTCGCGTCGGCCAACATGGCTGCGATGTTGGACCAGATCACTTCGGCTTGAGCGACAATACCGTTCGGCACTGACCCGTCCGGCGCGATTGGGACGACGCCCGATGTGTGCAGCCATGCGGTCGGGTTCTCGGTCACGATCGCGTGCGCATAATTCGCTGCGGGAGCGCTGACCGATGCCGGGTTGACCGGCCGAGAGACACCGCTCATGCGTTCGGCCGGAAATCGAAGTCCACGATGCCTGGCACGATTGCTCCGATTGACACGAGCACCATGGCGTCGTCACCAAGCGAAGTCGCTGCTGCTGGTCCGGTTCGTTTTTCGAGTCTTCCACCCACGTTGCTGACTCTAGTCGCCGGTGATGTCCGCCCGTCATGGGCCTGATCGTCGACGAGCGACGTCCATGGTTTGTCGTTAAAACCCGCGCCGCGAACCTGCGTGTTGTACCGGAGGTAGTACGCACACCCGCGCCGCGAAGCTGCGTGTTGTACCGGAGGTAGTACGCGGTGGCGACGGCCGGTTAGCTGGCGAGGAAGAGGTGAAGCTGGTCGGACCAGGTGGCGAAATTGGCGCGAGTGGACGCGACTGACACCTGCACGTTTGGCAGCGTGTCGCGCAGACGCTCGGCGGTCGAGACAGGGTGGCCGGGATCGCCGCTCCAGGCAAGAACCAGTGTCGGCGTCGTGATCGTCGCGATGTCATCGGATGCCGGAAGGTCAGCGAAGGCGGCGCCTCGGAAGCAGGCGGCGAGCCGAGCGGGGTTATAGCTGCCAAGGCTCCCCACGCGACGGTCGAGATGTTCGCTTGTGCCAACAAAGGGATCCGGAGGCGACATTTCGGCTGATGCTGCGACCAATGCCTTGGGGCCTCGCTCTTCGACAACCCGTGCCATCTGCTCGTACAGGCCGACCTGGGGCGCACGTTCCTCCCAGCCAGTCGGCGGAATGACGAGCACCATTTTCTCGAGGCGATCTCGCAACTCAAGTGCAGCGTGCAGCGCCGTGCCAGCCCCCATCGAAACGCCACCGATGACCACACGCTCGTAGCCAAGATGGTCGATCAAGCCGATCTGGTCCTGCGCCAGTTCTGCCCAACTGCCCTTCGTAGCGTCCTCGATCAGACCCGACAGACCGTGTCCTCGAGCGTCGTAACGCACAACGGATCGACCGACTTCGGCTGGTTTCAAATTGACCAACGGATAGGCGGCCGAGATGCCACGGCTACTCGTCAGCCCATGCCCCCAGATCAGCGGCGGTTGCTCCCCGCTTCCCGCGACGTCATAGTCCAGGTCGAACCCTCGGATGGTCAGTTTTGGCATTGCGGAATCGTACGGGCGGAGAGCACCTGCGACGAAACTGCCGCCACAGCGCAAATGGCCGCGCGGCTACATCGCGACCTCGAGATGAGCTGTGTCTAGCGCAGGCCCAGCGATACTTAGGCCATTCCATTGTCTAACGCACTCGCTGCGTTCGCGGCACTGGCCTTTGCCCTCATTATCGTCCGCGGACCCAGCGTGACCGCCGAGGTGCCGAGCGGCAGCAATTGGTTTGCTGGCTCGGCATTCAGCTCGCCTTCGTTGGTCGCAACGACTAGCGCATAGGTTGCAGCAGTGGTTTCAACAACCGACCTGACGAACCTAGCCAGCGCCTTGCAGGTCAACCAGGGTGAACTGATTTCGCTGGTTGGGGGTGGAGGCAAGACAACCACACTGTTCAACCTTGGCGAGCAACTCGCTGGAACGACCGTACTGACGACAACCACCAAGATGGGTGCAGAACAATCGAGCGGCTATCCGGCGCTGATCGACCCAACCGATGACGAACTACGCAGGCGGCTGTCGCAGGAAGGTCGAGCCTTGGCGTGGAAGGCCGCTGACCAACGGCGCGCCATCGGCGTGAGCGGTGCGACCTGTGATCGCTGGTTCACGATCGCCGACAATGTCGTGGTCGAGGCCGACGGCTCTCGTAAGCGGCCGTTCAAGGCCCCCGCGGGGCACGAACCCGTCATTCCTACTTCAACGACATTACTGGTGGCATGTATCGGGGCCAGCGCCTTCGGACGTCCAATCGCCGACAGCTGCCATCGTCCGGAGTTGGTGGCCGCGCTGGCGGAGTGTGCCGTCGCCGATCTGCTCACGCCGCATCGAGCAGCTGCTGTCTTGCTTAGCTCAGCCGGTTCACAGAAGGACCGGCCCCCAACCGCCCGCTTCGCAGTAGCTCTACATCGTGTTCGCGACGTGGATACCAGCATGGTCACCGAGTTAGCTGAGGCGCTCGGCGATCGAGCCGAACTCATCGCCGTTCGCGAACGAGTGTTATAGACGAACGCAAGCCGGTCCATCCACGAGTGTGTCCAACCAGCGTCGGAACCCTGACTCGCCGAAGAGCGACGAGATCTGGCACCTGCGTCTCAGTCGCGTGTGACAAACAGCCCCTGCCCGCCAAGACAGCGCCGGGCCATACGGTGGCTGGTGTAGAGAAGGCCGATGTTGGGTATCGGCGGCCAACCCGGGCCTCCCGGATGGCCGCCTGCGTCCTGCTAGCTCAGACCAGCGACTGCTGCGATGACTCGTTGCGGATCGGCCATGGGGTTCGCTGCAACAGAGCGCAACCAGGGTTCGCCGTCAATCATGGTCGTCGAGATGAACACGTCGGCCGGAAGGCGCCGCTGCACCTCGCCTGCGTCGACCGACTTGTGTCGCCAGTTCACGACCCCTGCCTGCGGAACCGTTCGAACTTCCAGGTCCGGCTCAACGTCGATCTGGCGGGCCAGCCGCGCCGCGAGCTCCATGGAATGATCAATCCATCCGACGACACCTTGGCGGCCGTATGCCAGCAGGGTGGCCAACAACGGCACGGCGCTCGCTCCATGGCTGCCTAGAAGGCCCACGTTTGGCACGGCGAGATAGTCAGCGCCGAAGCTCACAGAATGGTGGGCTGCCGCCACATCAGCGAACAAGACCATCGCCGACTCTTTCGGCTGGAACAGCCATTTGTGTGCCGACACCGAGATGCTGTCCGCGTGTTCGATGCCATCGAGCAGATGTCGATGTGTGTCACTGAGCCGAAGCGGACCGGCCCACGCTGCATCGACATGACGCCACAGTGCTCCTGACGCTGCATCGAGGGGCTCGATCTCGCCAGTGCTGGTGGCGCCGGCGGTAATAACCGCGCAGCAGCCCTCGAGTGAGACGACAACATCCCAGTTGCGAACCGGCCGATGGAACATGCCAAGCAGATGGGCCGCCTTGGCCACGCTGAGATGGGCATTACCCGTTGACACAACCGTGTGGGCGCCCGCCTCGCGCGCTGCCCAGATCGCTGTCAGGTTTGCAAGCGTGGAACCCGGTGTCATATGGCCACCGGACATACCAAAGCTCGGCGCTAACCAGTCGATGACCCGAGCTTCGATCTGGCGCGCTTCGGGAGCGGTGTCGGGGTGTAGCAGATTCTGATTTCGACTCGACGTCCACAACTGCATCGCCCAGGTGATCCACGGTGTCGGCGGATCCATATGAGCAAAGAAACCGGGTGCTCCGAGATCGCGTGCTCCGGCCAATACCGACGGCGCCAACGCGTCCAGTGTCTGCGCCGCTCCCAGTCCAAGATCGGGCAAGCTCGACGGCAGGCCCGTCGCCGCTGCATTCGGAACGCTCGCCATCAACGTGATGGCTCGATGTAGCTGCTCGGCATTGACGGCGAAGGCTGCGTTCAGGTCAGTCGAATCGGTCACCGCAGCATCGTAGATTCTCGCGAAAGGCAACAGTGCGTCCGTCCCTTGACGACCATTCATGTCGAGCCTGGCGGGCCCCCAGGATCTCGGACCCATCCAGCTCTAACAGGATGAGCGCAGCGAATCCGGACTACCCGGCAACGTATAAACCCCCGGGACCTCGAACCCAACCAGCTCAGACAGGATGAGCGCAGCGAATCCGGACTACCCGGCGGCCGCTTTGGCGAGGCGTTCGAGTACGTCGGCGACCAGAGCGCGTTCGCTCGGCTCGATCAGGTCAATCAGGGCGACACGGACATCGCGCACATGCTGGGGCGCTGCTTCAACGATGAGCTCCATGCCGTCATCGGTCAGAACAGCGAAGGTTCCCCGACCGTCTTCGGGACATTTCTCGCGACAGACCAAGCCACGTTTGGTGAGTCGATCAATGCGCTGCGTGAGCCTGCTTTGCGAATGCAGGAGTCGGTGAGAGAGTTCGGTCATACGCAACCGATGTGGGTCGGCTTCAGACAAGTGGACCAGGACTTCGTAGTCGTCCATGGTCAAGCCAGTCTCCTCTTTGAGCGAGTCGCTGAGTTGGGCAGAAATAAGTCCACTCGCGTGAAGGAAGGAGCGCCAGATGCGGTTCTCTTGCTCGTCGAGCCATGGCGTGTCGTCCTGCACAACCAAAAGTGTAGGGCAGAGGTTGACATAGTTCAACTTTTAAGTAGTCTTGTGTTCACACCAGTACTTCAAAGTTTAAATATCCAAGCGATCAACTCGCTTCGAGCTCAGGAGAGCATTCACATGACCACCCCAACCACAGAACTCACCGGACTTACCGCAGGCACGTGGGACATCGATCCAGCTCACTCTGAAGTTGGCTTCACGGTTCGCCATCTTGGCCTGTCAAAGGTTCGGGGCCGCTTCAACGCATTCTCGGGCACCGTCACGATCGCCGACGATCAGACCGCCAGCAGCGTCACCACCTCGATCGACCTGTCCTCGGTCGACACCAACAACGAGAAGCGTGACGGTCACCTGCAAAGCGCCGACTTCTTCAATACAGAGGCCAGCCCCACGATGACCTTCGTGTCGACTGGCGTGACCGAGACATCACTGTCGGGCGATTTGACGGTTCGAGGCATCACCAAGCCGGTCACGCTAGATCTGTCCTATAACGGCGTTGCCCTCGATGCATACGGGACCACCCGCGCCGGCTTCAACGCCAGCGGCCAGATTTTGCGCAGCGACTTCGGCATCGAGTTCAACGCTCCCCTCGGCATCGACGGCATGTTGCTCAGCGACAAGGTCACCATCGAACTCGAGATCCAAACCACTCGCCAAGGCTGACCCCCGAACCCGACTCAGCCCGCCCCAAGAGGAATCGCCATGCTCAGCACGGTCGTCATCGGCCCCGCAGCTGACCGATACTCCACTGAAATGGGTTGGCTCAACAGCCGCCACAGCTTCAGTTTCAGGCCCCACCAGGAACCCACAAACAACGGCCATGGCCTGCTGATCGTCTCGAATGATGATCGGGTGGCACCCGACGGCGGTTTCGGAACCCATGGGCACCGAAACATGGAGATCGAGACATGGGTACTCAGCGGTGGTCTTGAGCATCAGGACTCAACGGGAAATCAGGGCGTGTTGTATCCCGGCCTAGCGCAGCGCATGGCCGCTGGGTCCGGGATACGGCAGAGCGAGATGAACGACGCTGGTCGCGTCACCATCACATGCAACGATGCAAGCGAAGTCATCGTGTGCGAGTCTGACAACGAGGTACAACGATGAGCGACACAGACAAGACCACCGGCCCCGCAACCAAACACGGCGAAGACGTGGACCGCAGCGACGAATGGGAGGCCCTGCGGCACAGGTATCTGCGCACCGACCGACCTACCTCGTCAGCGCGCGGGGTGCATCACCTGGCGCTACTGTCGTCGAGCGTGCCCCGCACGATCGAGTTCTACCAAGATGTGCTCGAGTTCCCGTTGACCGAGTTGTTCGAAAACCGCGACTACCAAGGATCTACCCATTTCTTCTTTGACATGGGCAACGGGAACGCGCTGGCATTCTTCGACTTTCCCGGGCTTGACCTGGGGCCATACGCCGAAGTACTCGGCAGCATGCACCACCTGGCCATCTCGGTGACTCCCGAAAAACTGGCCCACTTGCGAACCAAGTTGGAAGCCGCCGGCGTGCCCATCGACTTCGAGCACGGAAGCTCAATCTACTTCAGCGGCCCCGACGGCGAACGCTTGGAACTGCTGGCTGACGAGCTAGGCGAGATGCACGGCGAGACCATCCTGTAACAAGCCGTTGGGCTGGGCACATTCGGTTCCGTCGCGGTCTCCCATGACGTTGCCGGCTGACGCCACGAACGCCGCCAGCCAGACTTACGAGGCTTCGCCCACGATCTCCACATCGAACGTGCCAGTCTCGGTGTCGGTCACGGTCACAACAGCGTCGAACACCACACCATTATCGGGGTTTGTAAGCGCGCATGGCATTTGTTGGTTCGCATCCAAGATCACGGAACTGTCGCCGCAGTCCATTGCGTCTTCAGTCAACGCGAAACCGTTCTGGCTGTTTAGTTCCTGCGCCGCAGCAGTCTCTAGCAGCGGCAGGGCGGCGCTGTCGATCACATTGGTCGGGCCGGCAAAAATACGGTCATCCTCTTCGAGCACCACGTCGAAGTTCATCGTTTGACCTTCGCTCTGCGCCGTGCACGTAAAGACGGTTCCCACGTCCTGGTTCAGCGGGGCCTGGCAGACCGCGTCAGCGATCGGGCCGACACCTAACTGTTCCGCCATGGTGTCTCCCTCGATGAGTTCAACCGCTGCCTCGGCCGGTGTCTTACCGCCGAAGGAAATATCCACACTGCCGGTACATGCCGATGCCACAACAGCAAAAAACCAACAAGACAGGACTGAAGCCGCATCACGTAATGGTACTGGGCGGCCACCTCAGCCATGCCACCTCAGCCATGCCACCTCGGCCGATAACCGGTGCCGCGTAACCCCTGGTGTCGGGGAGCAGGGGTAAACCAGTTTGGGCAGAAGAACTCAACTTTGGCAACAAGAACTAGGCCAGGCACTACGCGCTGAGGACGAACGAGCCTGCCGGGTGCGACGCGCCGTTGATCATGATCTCAACCTGGTGCTCACCTGGATAGTGGGTGCGAGTCGAGTGTTGAGCCACCGACACCGACTTGCGCACCAGGCCGGTCTCGCCGGGAGCGATGTCGAGTTCGGCACCCTTGAACACCTTGGGGCTGGTTGAGCCGTTTGCCTTCACGAAGCGCACTCGTAGATCAACGAGGGCTCCGGCAGGTGACGAGCTCGGGTTGTACACATGGACCTCGATCTTGACCTTGTCGCCAATCCTGGCCACTGTTGGTTCGATCGAGACGGATGCAACAACAGCCGGCGAATTCGGTCCATAGCCAAGGATGTCGAGTGCGTCGGAATTGGCGTCCTTGATCAGAGTGCGCAATGCATGCCGAACAAGGCGGCGCCGGTTGCGATCGCCGTCTGCCCACCATCGGCGAGCCACCGCGATCACCACGTCGGGATGATCCTTGGCGATGTCATTCAGATTGTTTGCCACCGAACGACGCACGTACTCGACAGGGTCGTCTTTCAAAATCTCAAGTAGCGCTACAACGGGCATCGGGTCTTGCTGGAAACTCTTTAGCCGAAACGACCACGGCAACCGAG
>Ga0307985_10001657_pt1 | contig 12545 bp, 9 predicted proteins | sample EllFjometageno80_FD_203155 | JGI IMG/M metagenome (GOLD analysis project Ga0307985, IMG submission 203155) | Marine microbial communities from Ellis Fjord, Antarctic Ocean - #80 | ecosystem: Environmental > Aquatic > Marine > Unclassified | place: Southern Ocean | collected 2014-10-09 | reverse complement strand
CGTTCAACCAACTATGCGGGTGGTGGTAAAGGTGGTAACGCTTATAACTACACTGGTAACTTTGTAGGTAACTATGCCAGAAACCTGTACTACGTAGGTAACTACACGGGCAACTTTGTAGGAAATTACACGGGTAACTTCGTTGGTAACTATTCCAGAACAAGAGCAACGGCATACAATAGAACAAGAGCAACTGCATACGCAAGAACTCGTGTTACAAACTATGTTGGTAACTACGTAGGCAACTATACTGGTAACTTCGCAGGCAACTATGGCACTAACTTCCAAAGAACTCGCATAGGTAGCTTCGTAGGTAACTTTGCTGGTAACTTCCTTGGTGACTACACAGGTAACTACGCACGAAACTTTTCAGCAAACTATCAGAGAACACGTGTTACCAACTATGTCGGTAACTTCCTTGGTGACTTCACAGGTAATTATGCCCGTGCATTTAGTGCTGCCTATACTCGAAATAGTGTTGCAACATTTGCTGGTGACTTTACAGGTAACTACACAGGTAATTATGCCCGTGCATTTAGTGCTGACTATACTCGAAACTCGTTACAGGACTTTGCTGGCAACTTTGTTGGTGAGTACACTGGTAACTATTCGAGAAGTTTTACTGCGGATTATCAAAGAACGAGAGTGTCAACATACTCAGCTGTTTATTCCAGAACACGAACATCCTTGTACAGTGCAAACTATCAGAGAACTCGTGCATCTACATACACAAGAAATTCTACCAGAAACTCTCTAAGAAACTCTGTTGCAACATTCACTAGAACTAGTGTCGTGGTGCGTTCGAGTAACTACAGTAGAACACGAACGAGTGTTACAACCTTTACTGGCGACTTTACTGGTAACTTTGTTGGCGACTTTACAGGTAACTATGTGGGTAACTATGTGGGTACAACAATTGATTCTGGAACGTCTACAATTAAGACCTACACCCTCTATCAAAGAACAGCATAAACATCGTATATATAATAGTGAAGAAGACATAGGAGACTTAACATGGCAAAAAATTGGTTAGATAATGCATTCTGGGAAACCCCCAAAAAACAAATATTGAATGCAATCAGTGAAGATGAAGTTGGAAACAAACAGGTTCGTCAAGTTCATAGATTGGACAAGGTCAACGAAGATGGAACAGACAATGAACTGTTCATCGAAGCTGTTGCATTCCTTGGACAAGATAAGATTGATGAGTCCAGTAAGAAACGATTGGAAAAGAAACAGGGTGAAGCTGAACTTGAGAAACAAAAGAAACTAGAACACGAACGTGCAAAGAAACTAGAAAAATTGTTCGAGTATAAACTAGAGACTTTTGAGATTGAAGAGATTAAGGTTTCTAAGAACCGTCTTTTAAAATCTAAGTTAAGACGCTCCAAATCGATTCCTGAAGTGAATCTCTATGCTATGATGATTGTGAAGGAAACGTTGGATGAAGAAAACACCAAGTAAAGGTTTTGTAATTGTTGCATCAAAGAACCAAAACTTCTATACATATGCCGTCAATCTAATAGAGTCAATCAGAGACTACTACCCCGAAGCTAAAATCTGTCTCGTCACGGAAGAACATTTCCTTGATGACCGTGCGGATGAAGCCGACAAAATTATTCTGTGTGATGACCACTACCGTGCAAAATTGTGGGGTATGGCACAATCTCCGTGGGACATTACAATGTATGTCGATGCTGACATGGATTGTGAACACGAGGACATTGCAAAAGTTTGGGATGAGATGAAAGACTATGATATGGTCTTTCACGCATTAACTCCAGAACGTGAGAAATATTACGCAATTCGTGAATTCGCTTATGGTGGTGGTACTGAGAAGTTCACCCTATGTGGTGGTGTGTGTCTTTATAATAGTGCCAAACCATTGGTACGTGAGTTTATGGAAGACTGGTTCGAGTTGTACAATAAACAACAAAGAGATATGTGGCGACCAGAAGGTTTTAACAAGGAACAGTTTGACCGTGACCTAAGACATTTTGACCAGACAACACTTTGGTGGTTGACTGAGAAAGAAGAGAAATACAAAGACTTGAAGATTGGTATCTTCTACGATGACATTCGTTGGAACTACTTTACTCAATATGCGTATGAAGGACTTAAATCTATTGATGGTAAACCACCTATCCTGAGACACTACTCTGGCTCTCTCAAGAAAGATGTATTAATAGTATGAAGAATATCCCGATAAAAAACAAAGAAATCTTAGATGTCTTGAACGAGTTCTTGTGGTATTATGATAATAAGGATTTTATTCAGAAAAACCTACACCTACACGGTAAAGCAAAGGATAGAGATTTCTATGTTGGTGCAGAGTATCGGGACGAAGTTATCGCAATGGACGAGAAACATGAGGGATTTCCTGACGCTGGACACTCTTATGCATTGAAGGCAGACAGATTAGAACATCTTAAAGGTTCTGATTCTAAAGCGGCCGACCTTATCGCACGATACAGTAACTTAAACGAAAAACTTTGTACACTATTATCAACACGAAACAATGCATTGACTCAACTGTATCCACCCAATGGGTTCATTTCGTGGCACAACAATGCAAACGCATCCGCATATAACATAATTTTCTCTTGGTCTGAGACTGGTGAAGGAAACTTCAAGTATGTTGATGGACACACTGGTAATGAAGTTGTCATGCAAGACGTAAAAGGATGGCAGTGTAAAGCGGGATATTTTGGTGCATATGGAGAACCTTGGCACAATAGGGTCTATCATGCAGCTGAAACTGACTGTTGGAGAATCACGGTATCATATATATTTGACCGTACCGATATGTCGTCTGGTCTACAAGATGACATTCTAGAAGAAATAATGTCGGATTACTAAAAGGTTGACGTTGTAATCCTTATAAATAAAGACAAGAAGAAATTGTTTTTATATGGGTAATTCTCAATGGCAGCACCAAACTACGAAGATATTGTTATCAACCAAGGCACAGATGTTGCGATAGAAATACATCTGATGCATGACAGTGGCAGCGCATATAACTTGACCAATAGGTCTGTTAGCGCAAAAATGAAACGTTCGTTTTCTGACTCTTCAGGAGACCCAACTACTATATCGTTCAACTCCACTGTAATTAATCCAGCTGAAGACGGTATCCTAAACCTTTCTCTAACTAACACCCAAACCGATTTGCTAAAGACTCGTGGTCGTTATGTTTACGATGTAGAGATATCTTACGTTGATAGCGATAGCAACACAATAATTCAAAGAGTCCTAGAGGGTCAGATTGAAGTGTCGCCTTCGGTCACGAAATAAAAGGGAAACAACATGGCTGTAGATAAAATTATACTGAAAAAGATTATAGTTGGGACTCCCGTAAAGAGAGTCACATCTGGTGCTTTTTCTATTGACAATCTATCTGGTGTTAATACTGATACTACAGAATCTGATGGTTCGATTCTTGCGTACAAATCGTCTACTGGTAATTATGAAGTAACCGCTCTTCGTGGTTCTAATAATTTAACAGTTAACTATGATAGTAACAATCTCGTATACAACTTTGGATTTACTGGTGGAGAATTTACTGGCAGTTTAGTACCAGATTCTAATGAAGTCTATGACCTCGGTACGGCATCGAAAAAGTGGAGAGATTTATATCTTTCTGGACAAACTATCACCCTCGGAACACTACAACTAAAAGATAGTGGCGGTAAGTTTGTTTCTATTAATGATAGTGGGGTTAAACAGGCGTTACAGATATCTCTGGTTACTAACAACAGTGATATTTTGGGGTTTAATACTCTAACTGGTGTTGCAACATTTAATGACTCTGATATCGCAAGAACGGATATCAATGATACGTTCCACCAAGGTGTAACTGTACTTAATGGTGCAACGATTGATAGTGCGACCATTGTTAACCTAGCTAGTTCAAATTTAACAGGAAGTCAAGCGACTTTCGATAGTGCAAACATTGGTTCTCTACGAGTAACTGGTAATACCGTCCTAGATGGTAATCTGACCATTACTGGTACAGAGACAATATTAAACACCGAAACGATTAACCTTGCTGATAACACAATTGTTCTCAACTCGAACGCAACAGGAACACCCACCGAAGACGGTGGTATTGAGATTGAACGTGGTGACCAACCAAACAAATCATTCTTATGGGATGAGGGTAATGAGTATTGGACATTAGGTAGTGAGAGTCTTGTAACTACTGGTAAAGTTCTATTCGGTAACATGTACAGTGCGGAAGGTGACTTACCTAGTGCATCAACCTATCATGGTATGTTCGCACACGTACATGGAACTGGTAAGGGTTACTTTTCACATGCGGGTGCATGGCACAAACTATTAGACGAAACATCGTCAACCACCGCAAGTTTAACCGAAGGGTCAAACCTCTACTATACCACTACTCGTGCCGATAGTGATTTTGATGTCAGACTCACAACTAAATCAACAGCGAATGTTGCCGAAGGGACAAACCTTTATTACACTACCACTCGTGCTGATTCTGATTTTGATGTCAGACTCACAACTAAATCAACAAGTAACGTAGCAGAGGGTACAAATCTCTATTATACTAGTGCGAGATTTGACTCTGCACTGGGTGATGCAAACACTGGCCAATTGTCAGAAGGAAGTAACCTCTATTATACAACCACTCGTTTCGACAGTGACTTTGGTATCCAAACAACTAATCAATTGTCAGAAGGTGGTCTTAACCATTATTTCACTCTTGCTAGAGCGTATAACGCCTTTGATGCTAGAATTGGTGGTGCTAGTGCTATCGCAAGTATTCGTAGTTACCTAAGCGCTTCAGGTGACTTGTCATATAACCAATCGACTGGAGCATTCTCATTTGATGTAGAACAAGTCTACACCAAAACAAACTTTGATTCCGATTTAGGTGACGCATTAGATGGTGGAACAGGAATCACATATGATTCCGCAAATGATACTATCTCTATTACAAATACTGGAGTAACTGCGGGAACATACGGTAACGCATCTCAGATTCCAGTATTTACAGTAAACGCACAGGGTCAATTGGACAGTGCGGGTACAGTTGCAGTTGCGGGTGTATCAACATTAGCATTTGATTCCTCTGGTGGTAACCTCACTATCGGAACTGCTGATGGGAACACATTCCTTACTACTATCACGCTTGACCCATATACTACTACAAATCTAACAGAAGGTGCAAGAAAATATTATACTACCGCAAGAGCGGATAGTGATTTCGATATTAGACTTGCAACCAAGACTACTACAAATCTAACAGAAGGTGCAAGAAAATATTATACTACCGCAAGAGCGGATAGTGATTTCGATATTAGACTTGCAACCAAGACTACTCAAAATGTAACCGAACATAGTTCTAATCTTTACTATACAACTGCAAGATGGGACGCACGTCTTGCTGAGAAAGACTTAGACAATATTGCAGAAGGTTCAACGAATCTATACTACACTACCGCACGTGCTGATAGTGATGCAAAGGCATCTCTACTTGTTAATGATGCGGGCGGAGACGGTTCTCTCGCATACGATAGTGCGACTGGTGTCTTTACATATACAGGGCCGAGTTCAAGTGACGTTCGAGCACACTTTAGTGCTGGCGGGGACATGACCTATGACAGTGCAACTGGTAGATTCTCTATTGATGTAGAACAAGTTTATAGTAAAGCAAACTTTGATTCTGATTTACGACAACAGATTGCGGGTGGTACAGGTATCACCATCCAACGTTTGGCAAAAGAAGTATTTAGTATTTCTAACACTGGTGTAGCTGCTGCAACATACGGTTCAGCAACTTCAGTTCCTCAGTTCTCAGTAAATGCACAAGGTCAGATTGACTCTGCACGTAATGTAACTATTGCGGGTGTTACTGGTGTAGACTTCGATAGTTCAAACGCAACTATTACAATACAAACAACTGGTGGGAACTTTACGGATGTCATATCACTCGACCCATTCACTACTGCAAACTTATCAGAAAATACTAACCTCTACTATACAGACGCAAGAGCAAGAGCGTCCAACTCTGTCACAGATGCGGGTGGAGATGGTTCACTGGCATATAACAGTACTACAGGTGTTATCACTTATACTGGGCCCAGTGCTGCTGAAGTAAGAGCGCATTTAACCGCAGACAAAGGACTCTCTGTTACTAATGGTGTGTTTAACATAGATTCCGCAAATGTCAAGGGAATGTTTAGTGCAAGTGACGCTGGCGGGGATGGAAGTTTTGCATACAGTAATGGTGTCTTTACATATACAGGGCCGAGTGCGACAGAAGTAAGAGCGCACTTAACTGCAAACAAAGGTCTTTCAGTTTCAAGTGGTGGTGAGTTTAATATTGACTCTGCTAATGTAAAAGCAATGTTCAGTGGTTCGAGTGGTGTAAACTACTCTAATGGTGCAATCTCTGCTGACACAAGTGAAATCAGAGGATTCTTTACTGCAAACAAAGGTCTTTCAGTTTCAAGTGGTGGTGAGTTTAATATTGACTCTGCCAATATTCGTGGAATGTTCTCAGGTGGAACAGGAGTAACCTATAATTCAGGGTCAGGTGAAATTGCAATCGGACAGGCAATTGCAACATCCGATGATGTAACTTTCCAAGACGTAACAGTCAGTGGTAACCTAAACGTAACTGGAACAACCACACAAACAGGTAGTGTTGTAACAGAAAATAACTTCACAGGTCTGACTAACGCCAACACAGGAAACAGTACAGACTTTGGTTTCTATGGTAAGTATGTAGAAGGTGGAACAACCAAATATAGTGGTGTATTCTACGATGCGGGTAACGATAATACATTTAGATTGTTCTCAGATACTCAGACAGCTCCATCATCAACAGTAAATACTGGTGCTACAGGTTATTCAGCTGCCAACTTGATTGTTAAAGATATAAATGCCGTAGACTTAGTTCTATCTGGTAATCTGACAGTCAATGGTACTACTGTAACCAACAGTGCAACCAACACAACAATCGCAGATGCATTGATTGAACTTGGTTCTGGTAATACAGGTTCAAACGCTAATGACCTTGGTCTTGTTCTCGAAAGAGGAACAACTGGTGACAATGTGTTCATTGGTTGGGATGAGAGTATAGACAGAGTAAGATTTGCAACTACAACTGCTACAGGTGCATCAACTGGTAACTTAACACTCACAAATGCAAACGTTCAAGCAGGAACATTTTATGGTAGCTTAACTGGTAATGTCACGGGTACAACTTCTGACATATCTAATCATACAACTGCAAACTTAACTGAAAACACTAATCTTTACCATACCACTGCACGTGCAAGAGGTGCCATATCGGTAACCGATGCGGGTGGGGATGGAAGTGCATCATACAATAGTTCAACAGGTGTCATTACCTATACAGGGCCAAGTGCATCTCAAGTAAGAGCACATCTGACTGCGAACAAAGGTCTAAGTGTATCATCTGGTGGTGAATTCAATATTGACTCTGCCAATGTAAAAGCAATGTTTAGTGCGGGTGGAGACATATCATATTCGAATGGTGTATTCTCTTATACTGATTCAGATAGAACTGCGGCACAGATTAAAGGATTGTTCTCTGGTGGAACAGGTATCACCTATAGTAATGGTGCAATATCAACAACCGATGGAGATATCGTTCATGATAATCTATCAGGATTTGTTGCAAACGAACACATAAACCATAGTGGTGTGTCGGTAACTGCGGGAACAGGTTTAACTGGTGGTGGTACTATTGCCGCAACCAGAACAATAAATGTAATCGGTGGTAAGGGTATTACCGCCAACGCAAATGATATCCAAGTTGACTCCGCAAACATCAAAAGTATGTTTAGTGGTGGTACAGGTATCACATATAGTAATGGTGCAATCTCTACTACAGATGGAGACATTGTCCACGATAACTTGAGTGGATTCGTAGCGAATGAACACATAGACCACAGTGGTGTAACAATGACTGCGGGTACTGGTCTTACTGGTGGTGGTACTATTGCTGCTACTAGAACCTTCAACGTTGTGGGTGGTAAGGGTATTACCGCAAATGCAAATGATATTCAGGTTGACTCAGCAAACATCAAAGGTATGTTTAGTGCAAGTGGTTCGTTAGCTTACAGTAATGGTGCATTCTCATTCACAGAAAGAACTGCTGCACAGATACTAACTGCACTAAAGACTGTTGATACAAACTCAAGTGGACTTAACGCTGACCTATTAGACGGTCAACAGGGTACTCATTATAGAATCAATGTATATAACAATGCAGGCACGTTGTTAAATTAAGGATAAATAGATAAATGTCAAGTTATACAAGATTACAGAACAGAAGTCAATTTATCGAATATTGTTTGAGACGCCTTGGCGCCCCAGTAATAGAAATCAATGTAGAAGATGAACAGATTGATGACCGTGTCAACGATGCGTTACAGTTGTTTAGTGAATATGGCGCTGAAGGTAGTGCAAGAGCATATGTTGGTTTCACTATCACACAAGCTGTTATTAACCGTGGATTCATTGACTTTGATATAGATGACTTTGGGACGTTGAATGTTGATAACATTCTTAATGTTGTTAGAGTTCTTCCAATCAACGACTCAGCTTCAAGTGTTAACTTCATGGACGTTAAATATCAGATGCGTCTTAATGATATGTGGGACTTACAAAACGGTGGTAGTGGTGGACTCGTACAGTTCGAACAGATGCAACAGTTCTTATCGACAATCGACTTGAAGTTAACTGGTCATCCACAGATTCAGTATGTAAAAGCTGGTAATACATTAAATATATTTGGTGATATTTCTGGGACGACTGGTGACCTACAAGTCGGTTCTAAGATAATGATGGAGATGTACTTGACAACCGATGCTAATGCCAACGGTAAAATCTATAACAACATGTTCCTAAAAGAATATGCGACTGCCCTTATTAAAGAACAGTGGGGACAGAACCTAATCAAATTCGAAGGAATGATACTTCCAGGCGGGGTTCAATTGAATGGGCGTCAGATATTAGAAGACGCCAAACAAGAAATTGAAACAATTAGACAACGAATATATAATGAGTATGACACTCCACCAGACTTCTTTGTAGGATAACATAATGGCAACGAACCCGTATTTCAAACAAGGTGTTCGTTCTGAACAAAACGTCTACGAGGACATCATAATTGAAGCCCTCCAGATGTATGGACAGGATGTATATTACCTCCCACGAGAAATTGTTAACAAGGATAAGATATTCCTTGATGACGTTCCTTCACGTTTTGGTTCCGCATATAAGATAGAAATGTATATCGAGAATACCGAAGCGTTTGATGGAGAGGGAGACCTGTTCACTAAGTTTGGTATCGAACTCCGAGACCAAGCAAACTTCATTGTCTCTAGAAAGAGATGGAAACAACTTGTCGGTACACGTCTAGCCGAGAAGGCAAACTTCCGTCCCCGTGAAGGTGACCTAATCTACTTGACACTGTCACAATCTATATTCGAAATTCGTAAGGTAGAGACCGAGAGTCCGTTCTTCCAACTACAAAATCTTCCGACATTCCGTATGCAGTGTGAACTGTTTGAGTACAATGACGAAGACTTTGATACTCGTGTTGTTGAAATCAACGATGTCGAAGAAGAGTCTGCATTCCAGTACTTCGTAACTATGGCGACTGGAACTGGACTATCATATCAAGTCGGTGAAATTGTCACTCAGACATTCGATGATTACGTCATGAAGGGTGAAGTCACTGATTGGTCAGACTCCGATGGATTCCTACAAATCGCACACGCTGGTGCAACTGATGGTAAGTTCCACACGTTCGTGAATAATACAGCATTAGTTGGTTCGACATCATTAACGAGTGCTACACCTACCTTCGTTGAGGAATTAAACAATATTCAACGTGACGCACAGAACCAAACCTTTGATGATTTTGAATCAGACTTCTTAGACTTTAGTGAGTCTAATCCCTTTGGAGACTTATAATGTTTGGAACATGGTTTTATCATAAGAGAGTAAGAACTGCGGTATCCGTATTCGGGTCGATGTTCAACAACTTACACGTCCTTCGTCACAACAGTGCTGGCGAGACTATATCGCAAGTTAAAGTGCCATTGTCCTACGCACCAAAGAGAAACTTCATCTCACGTATAGAAGAGATGAATAGGGGTGAGGATGCGGAACGTAGGGTTGCTATCAAGTTACCTCGTATGTCTTTCGAGATTACGAATATGGTTTATGATGCGACACGACAGTTACCCAAGACAAACAACATATCCTCGGTAGTGACCAATAGCGTTACAGCCAGACGTAAACTCTACACGTCCACTCCGTACACAATATCGTTTCAGTTGAACATCTATGCGAAGTCACAGGACGATGCATTACAACTTGTTGAACAGATTCTACCATACTTCGCACCACAGTATACGTTAACGATTAAACCTTTTGCTGATATTGACACATTAACCGAAGACGTTCCTATAACACTTTCAGGTGTAACCTTCCAAGACGATTTCGAAGGTGCTGTAGAACAACGTAGAACAATCATATATACATTAGACTTCGAAATGAAGATTGCCTTATATGGCCCTGAGTCTAATAAGTCTATTATCCGTGATGTACGTAATAACTTATTCTTAAAAGAAGCGGGTCTAAACGACAGTGATGTTTATATCAAGACTATGCAAATCACTCCTAATCCGACTACGGTCAGTGCGGACAGTGATTACGGCTTTATAAATACTGACATAGACAGTAGTGGATAATATATGAGTGATACCAGTAACGATAAGAATATCAAAGATGACTATACAACCTCCCGTGATACCTATCATGATATAATCGAGAAGGGTAGGGAGAGTATGGATTTGATGATTGAGGTGGCACGTGAGAGTGAACACCCCCGTGCCTTTGAAGTACTATCTGGTATGATGAAGAACATGGCAGATGTCACTGACAAACTGATGGACTTGAATAAGAAACACAAGGAAATCAACCAGACCGATGAACCCAAACAAATTGGTGGTACAACTACCAATAACCTGTTCGTAGGAACTACTACAGACCTACAACGTCTTATACAGAATGAAAAACAAGTGGATACCATAATAGATGTCGAACCCGAACAGGAATGAATCCTATCTAGGTAACATTAATGTTAAGCGTGATGGAGTTCAACATAGTTTTACCGAATGGGAAATCAAAGAATACTTAAAGTGTTCGAGTGACCCTGTATACTTCTGTAAGAATTATCTAAAAGTAATCTCTCTGGATGACGGTCTAGTGCCGTTTGACTTGTATCCATATCAAGAAACGATGTTTGACCACTTCAATAACAACCGATTCTCTATCGTACTTGCGTGTAGACAATCAGGTAAATCTATTAGTTCGGTTGGTTACATACTCTGGTTTGCGGTCTTCCACAGTGAGAAAGTCATTGCTGTACTTGCGAACAAAGGTTCTACCGCAAGGGAGATGTTGGGTCGTGTTACACTCATGTTGGAGAACCTTCCGTTCTTTCTTCAGCCAGGAACTAAGGCACTCAACAAGGGTTCTATCGAATTCAGTAACAACTCACGTATCATTGCCGCATCTACCTCTGGTAGTTCTATTCGTGGTATGTCGGTTAACCTATTGTTCCTTGACGAGTTTGCGTTTGTTGAACGTGCAAATGAGTTCTACACTTCTACCTATCCAGTAATCTCTGCGGGTAAAGATACTAAGGTTATCATTACATCTACCGCAAATGGTATCGGTAATACGTTCCATAAGATATGGGAAGGTGCGGTACAGAAGGTAAATGACTTCATTCCGTTTACAGTGAACTGGTATGATGTGCCTGGCCGAGACGAGGCATGGAAGAAACAGACGATAGGTAATACATCCCAACTACAGTTTGACCAAGAATTTGGCAATACTTTCTTTGGAACAGGTGACACCCTAATTAATGCCGAGACACTATTGGGGTTTCGTGCAACACAACCCTCATCTCATCGTGAAGGGGGTGACTTTTTAATATATGACAATCCAGAACAAGAACACGAATATGTTATGTGTGTGGACGTATCAAAAGGAAGAGGTCAAGATTATTCTACGTTTAACGTAATCGACATTAGCACAAGACCTTTCAAACAGGTTGCCGTCTATCGCAATAATACTATTTCTCCATTACTCTTTCCTAATATTATATATAAGTATGCAAATTTCTACAATGAGGCATATGTTGTTGTTGAATCAAATGACCAAGGTACGGTTGTATGTAATGGACTGTATCAAGACCTAGAGTATGAGAACCTTCATATGGAGTCCGCAGTCAAGGCAGACCGAATTGGCATAGAGATAAATAGGAAGACCAAGAGACTTGGTTGTTCTTCTATCAAGGATATACTAGAAGAGAAGAAGTTAGATATTGTTGATGAGAATACCATCATGGAGATATCAACCTTTACTTCAAGAGGTCAGTCATACGAAGCTTCTGATGGTAACCACGATGACTTGATGATGAATCTGGTTATGTTTGGATACTTCGTAACGTCACAGTTCTTTGCTGA
>Ga0307985_10001652_pt1 | contig 12565 bp, 9 predicted proteins | sample EllFjometageno80_FD_203155 | JGI IMG/M metagenome (GOLD analysis project Ga0307985, IMG submission 203155) | Marine microbial communities from Ellis Fjord, Antarctic Ocean - #80 | ecosystem: Environmental > Aquatic > Marine > Unclassified | place: Southern Ocean | collected 2014-10-09 | reverse complement strand
TTTGGCATAAATGTTCACAACATCTCTCATATGAATAGTGCCAATAATATTATTTTCAGAACCATCAAAAATTAGCAGGCGAGTGTGTTGGATTCGTTTAAGCTGCTCAAATAACTCCTCTTCATTATTAATGTCTGCACTTACGAGTTCGTGATGAGGAATCATAATGTCTTCAACTTTAACTTTTTCAAGGTCAATAATATTAATGAGCATGTTTTGGTAATTCTTTGATAGTACTGATTTTGAATCTATAACAGCCATTCTGAGTTCTTCAGAGTTGAGGATATCTTTACTTATGTTCTTTAATCCAAGAAGGTTTAGAATGGATTTTGATATAAAAGATATTAAATATATTAGTGGCTTAAAAATTTTTATTAGAAGCTCAAGAGTCCAGGAGGCAGGTAAGGCAACTTTTTCTGGGTTTTTAGCTGCAAATGTTTTTGGCGTATTTTCAGCAAAAATTAAAATAACTACCGTTAAAACTAAAGAGGCAATGATTACTGAACCTTCTCCCCAGATTTTCAGAGCAAGAAGGGTTGCTATACTTGCAGCAAGTATATTGACAAAGTTGTTTCCTAGTAAGATTCCACCAATTAAATAATCAATATTTTTTAGTAATCTTTCTACTCTTTGTGCCTGAAGGTTGTTTTTTGAACTAAGAGTTTTAAGGCGATATCGATTCAATGCCATCATCGAAGTTTCAGAAGCAGAAAAGAAAGCCGAAGCTAGAATTAGTACAAACAGTAAAACACTAAGCCAAAAAGTGGAAAGTGATTCCAATTAGTTATCCATAATAATCATTGAGATGTTATTTTAACCTTAAATTAACTAAAAGTCTTAAAACAACATGCTTAAGTATTTTATGATTGGTTATTAAATGCAGCTAGTCCAGGATATTTAGCATCATCACCAAGTTCTTCTTCTATTCTAAGGAGTCGATTGTATTTAGCCAGCCTGTCCGATCTTGATAATGAGCCCGTTTTAATTTGACCGCAATTTGTTGCTACTGCGAGGTCTGCAATTGTCGTATCTTCTGTTTCACCGCTTCTATGAGACATAACGCATGTATAGCCAGCACCAAGAGCCATTTTCATTGCATCAAACGTTTCTGTTAGAGTTCCAATTTGGTTAACTTTTATTAGGATTGAATTTGCTATGTTATTTTTAATACCTTTAGCTAGGATCTTGCTATTTGTTACAAATAAATCATCACCAACAAGTTGAACAGTGTTTGATAATTTTTGAGTAAGCATATCCCAACCCTCCCAATCATTTTCATCCATACCATCTTCGATTGAAATAATAGGGTACTTTTCAACCCAAGATGCAAGGTAATCTGTAAATTCAGAGTTAGTAAGTTTTAAGCCCTCTGAAGTTAAATTATAGGTGCCATCTTTGTAGAACTCTGAGCTTGCTGCATCTATACCAATAAATATCTCTTTTCCGGGGACGTATCCTGCATTATTAATCGCCTCAATAATAACTTCTAAAGCTTCTTCATTTGACTTTAAATCTGGAGCAAAGCCACCTTCATCACCAACTGCAGTGTTGAGTCCTTTTTGATCAAGCACTGCCTTTAAATGATGAAAAACTTCAGTGCCATATCGCAATGCTTCTTTAAAGCTAGGGGCACCTGCAGGAATTATCATAAATTCTTGAATATCAACACTATTATTCGCGTGCTCACCACCATTGATAATATTCATCATTGGAACGGGTATTTGATAGGTTTCTGAAAAACCAAATGAGCGGAATAATGATTGGTTTGTGTTTTGTGCATTCGCATGAGCACAGGCTAAGGAGACAGCTAATATTGAGTTTGCGCCTAACCTAGATTTAGTATCAGTACCATCCAGATCTATCATTTTTTGATCAATAGACTTTTGGTTTGATACGTCCATACCTTGAAGTGAGTCACTAATCTCAGTATTAATAAAATTAACAGCCTTTAGAACGCCTTTACCTAGGTAGCGATTTTTATCACCATCTCTTAGCTCTAATGCTTCTCTTTGACCAGTAGATGCTCCTGACGGGACAATTGCCCTTCCAAGAACACCATTGGTTAAAATAACATCAGCCTCAACAGTGGGGTTACCTCTAGAGTCCAATACTTCACGTGCAATAATTTTTTTAATCGTCATTTAAGAGTTATTATGTTTGAGAAAAAGAAAATTTTATACTTGAGTGGTTAATACTTTGTGTCAAATTGTTTCAGGTTTACTCAAAGAAAGACTTCATTTTACCAAAAAATGAACTTGACTCTGGGTGATGCTTGGCCTCGCATGAGTCTGAAAAGTCTTTTAATAATTTCTTCTGTTTAGAGTTTAGACTGACAGGGGTTTCCACTTTAACTTGACAGAGCAAATCACCTGAACCATTATGCCTCATAGCAGGCATCCCTTTCCCGCGAAGCCTAAATAGCTTAGCAGTTTGTGTTCCAGCAGGAACTTTAATTTTTAGTTTGCCTTGTAAGGTTGGCACTTCTATCGAGCCACCAAGCGCAGATGTTGCGAAGTCAATAGGAACTTCACAATACAAGTCATTGCCTTCACGCTGAAAAATTGAATGCTCTTTGATATGAATTTGAACATAAAGATCACCATGCGGGCCTCCGCGTAATCCAGCTTCACCTTCACCGCTTAATCTAATTCGGTTTCCAGTATCAACTCCGGCAGGAATTTTAACGGAAAGCGTTTTTTGATTTCTTACAACGCCCTGTCCTCGACACGCACCACAAGGAGATTCAATTTTTTCACCTGAACCATTGCATTGGTTGCAAGGTCTTTGGACAGCAAAAAAACCTTGCTGCATCGTTGTTTGTCCTGTTCCGCGACAATTTCCACAAGTTTTTACTGAAGTGCCTGGTTTAGCGCCACTTCCAGAACATGTGCTACAGGTATCATTTTTAGGGACTCTAATTTTTACAGTATCACTTTCTGCGGCTTGCTTTAAATCTATTTCTAGATCATAACGAAGGTCGGATCCTCTATTGTCTGGCTTTGAGTTTCCGCCTCCAAAAATGTCACCAAAGATATCACCAAAACCGCCTCCAGAACCACCAAATGGGTTTCCACCTCCAAATCCATTACCACCTTGCTCAACGCCTGCATGACCGAATTGATCGTATGCTGATCTTTTTTGAGGGTCTGAAACGACATCGTATGCTTTACGGACTTCTTTAAATTTTTTCTCGGAACCAGCTTTATCATCAGCATTTCTATCGGGATGATATTTCATTGCAAGTCGCTTGTAGGCTTTTTTAATTTTGGCCTCGTCTGCACCTTTATCAACACCTAAAATTTCGTAATAATCTCTTTCTGCCATGGGTCCCTTATATTATTAAACCTCCCAAGTGCAAGACAAGGGAGGTTTTATTTTTCGTATTAGCTTCTTATATTGCCTATTTTTCTTCATTAACCTCTTCAAAGTCAGCGTCGACAACATCATCATTGCCTTCAGATTTATCAGTTTCCGCTCCTTCTGCGCTGGCTTTTTCTTGAGCTTTTTGAGCTAGAACTTGTGCTTTTTCACTTAGATTTTGAACTTGAGTATCGATTGCTTCTTTATCATCACCTTTGATGCTTTCTTCAAGCTCACTAAGTGCTACTTCGATCGCACTTTTTTCATCATCAGAAATTTCATCTTTTAACTCTTCTAGGGACTGCTTTGTGGAGTGTACAAGAGAATCAGCCATGTTTCTTGAAGTTACAAGCTCATGGAACTTTTTATCTTCTTCAGCGTGCGCTTCAGCATCTTTAATCATTTTATCAACCTCTTCATCCGAAAGACCACTTGAGGATTTGATTGTTATTGATTGCTCTTTACCTGTATTTTTATCTTTAGCGGATACATTTAAAATACCATCAGAATCAAGATCAAGTGATACTTCAATCTGAGGCTGGCCTTTAGGTGCATTTGGAATACCTTCAAGATTAAACTGACCGAGTGATTTATTGGCACTAGCAATCTCTCTTTCTCCCTGAAGAACATGAACTGTTACAGCCGATTGATTGTCTGAGGCAGTAGAAAAGACTTGAGATTGGTTCGTTGGAATTGTTGTGTTTTTCTCAATTAATTTAGTCATCACTCCACCCATAGTTTCAATACCAAGTGAGAGAGGAGTTACATCAAGAAGTAAGACATCTTTAACGTCTCCGCTTAGAACTCCAGCTTGAATTGCTGCGCCCATAGCCACAGCCTCATCAGGGTTCAAATCTTTCTTAGGCTCTTTTCCAAAAAAATCTTTTACCATTTCTTGAACTTTAGGCATCCTAGTCTGACCACCCACAAGAATTACTTCATCTACGTCACCACTTGATAGTCCAGCATCTTTAAGCGCAGTTTTGCAAGGGTCAATTGATCGCTTTAATAAATCAGCAACTAGAGACTCTAGTTTTGATCTTGTCATTTTGATATTAAGATGTTTTGGGCCCGAAGCATCGGCAGTAATGTAAGGCAAGCTTACTTCAGTTTGCTCTGAAGAAGATAGTTCAATCTTTGCTTTTTCAGCAGCTTCTTTAAGTCTTTGAAGGGCCATCGCATCTTTCGAAAGGTCAAGGCCTTGCTCTTTCTTAAACTCTTCAACTAAATAGCTGATTATTCTATGATCAAAATCTTCACCACCTAGAAATGTATCGCCATTCGTGGAAAGAACTTCAAAGTGTTTTTCACCATCAATATCTTCCATTTCAATGATAGAAACATCAAATGTTCCACCACCTAAATCGTAAACTGCAACCTTCTTATCGCCCGTAGACTTGTCAACACCATAGGCTAGTGCAGCGGCAGTTGGCTCATTAATAATTCTTTTTACAGTTAGTCCGGCAATTTTTCCAGCATCTTTTGTTGCTTGACGTTGAGAGTCATTAAAATAAGCCGGAACAGTAATTACCGCCTCAGTAACCTCTTCCCCTAGATAATCTTCAGCCGTTTGTTTCATTTTCTGAATTACACGAGCAGAAATTTCTGGAGCCGCCATTTTTTTACCTTTAACTTCGACCCAGGCGTCACCGTTTTTAGCTTTTATAATTTTATAAGGAACAAGATCAATATCTTTCTGAACTGCCTCTTCATCGAAGCGACGACCAATTAATCTTTTGATAGCATAAAGCGTATTCTCAGGATTGGTAACAGCTTGTCTTTTAGCTGGTTGACCGACTAATATCTCATCAGAGTCTTTAGGGTAAGCAATAATAGAGGGGGTGGTGCGATTTCCTTCTGAGTTTTCAATTATTTTAGCAACACCACCATCCATCACTGAGACACATGAGTTTGTTGTTCCTAAATCAATTCCAATTATTTTTGACATTTCATATACTCCTTGTATTTTTATATAAACCCTATTTAGGGATTTAAAAAATTAATTCAAGGTATTAAGGAAATTATTTTTGAAGGGTATCTAGGAGTATTGTTTTGACTTGAGTAGGAACAAAGGGACTAATATCACCACCAAGAGAAAGAATTTCACGAACCAGAGAGGATGAAATATTTGCAAATTCTTCTGACGGGGTCATAAATAAAGTTTCAATTTCAGAATTAAGGCGTTTATTCATTCCACTAAGTTGAAATTCATATTCGAAATCTGAAACTGCTCTTAAGCCTCTAATAATTATCTGCGCATCATGGTCTCTAGCAAAGTCAACTAGTAATGAGTTGAAGCTAAGTACTCTAGTGTTGTTTAAAGATTTTATTGAACTCTCAACTGCTCCAACCCTTTGTTCTATTGATAAAAAACTGGATTTATTTGCATTTTGAGTAATTGCAATAATTACTTCATCAAAAATTTTTGATGCACGCTTTATTAGGTCAACGTGCCCATTGGTTATTGGATCAAAAGAGCCAGGATAAATTGCAATTTTTTTCATATTGATTCTAAGCTTATCAGACAATAGTAAACATTGCCTGATTTTTTCTGTTTTTTGACCATACAGTCTGATCCAAGATGTTTTTTTAAGATTTCAGGCGTCATTTCATATTCAGATTCAATATAAATTTGTGTTTTATGATGTAAGTAGTTTTTTTTGGATAACAGGCCAAGTACCGATGCTAGTAAATTTTGATTGAAGGGGGGATCTAAAAAAACTAAATCGAAAGGAGTGGTATTTTGCTTATCAAGAAAGATAATTGAATCATCATTGTTCAGTTGATATTGATCGCTATTTAGCAGTTTAAAATTAGATTCAAGATTTTTAAAAACTTTTTTATTTTTTTCAACTAAACATACTTTTTTAGCTCCTCTAGAAATTGCCTCAAGGCTAAGGGCGCCACTTCCAGCAAAAGGATCAAGAATTGTTTTGTCAGCAATATTAAATTGTAGCCAATTAAAAAGTGTCTCCCTTGTTTTTCCAGGAGTAGGGCGCAACCCTTCAGCATCAGGAAATTTAAACTTCCTGCCTTTAAGATTTCCTGAAATTATTTTGAAAGTGTTGTTTTTGATAAGCTTGAGGTAATTAAATGGTACGTTAAGTTTTTGGATACAATTATAGTTTAAATATTTTTGACCTCCATCCGCTATTAACAGAAACTTCTTTATCGCCTCTAATAAATTTAACAAGATTTTTTGAAGAGCAAATAATTTCAGGAGCAATGTCATATTCAATAGACAGGTTTTTAATGTGCTCTTGAGCTTGATTTTTTTTGAGCTTTTCATTAACAGATAAAGGTTTTTGAATAGCTAGTGATCCCTCAAAGTTTTTTTCAGTTTTATTGATATTTAAAAATTTTTCAAAATTTTTATGAGAGTCAGGCGATAGTTTATTTTTTCCTATGGCATAGTCTATTAATCTCTCATCGGACATTATCCATTTACGAGGTTTATTTTCTTTCATCGCAGTGTCCTCTCGCCACATTACTAAATTGACAGCCTTTTTTTGAGATTGTGAATCTATTTTTGAAATGCCGCTAGTCTTTTTAATAATTTGCTTGAAGTTAGGCTCATAAAGACTTTGATCTAACAAGAAGTCTACCTCTTCACTAAGCCATTGAAGTTTTTCATTTTTAACAAGTTCGGCTTTAAGTATTGCGTAATTAGGAAGTAGATATTTAACATCATCAAGTGCATACTGCAATACATCGCTTGGGAGCGGTCTTGTTTTCCAGTCAAATCGAGTGTGCTTTTTTTCTAGATAAATGCCTTGCAAAGTCTCTGTTAATGCTTGATACGAGACTTGCATCGGGTAATTTAATAGTGAGGCGGCAATTTGAGTATCAAAAATTGACCGAGGCGTCCTTTTAGATAAGTAAAAAAGAGCTTCAATATCTTGCCTAGCAGAATGAACAATCCAAATGGTTTGAGGGTCGTATAGTTTTTTAAAAAGAGGCTCTAAATTTTTTATAACAAGAACATCTATGCATTCTAAATGATCACCAACTGCAAGTTGAATTAAGCAAAGTTCTGGGTAATATGAGTTAATTCTTTTAAACTCAGTATCAATTGCAAGAAGGGAGTCATTTTGGATGCTTTGCAGGTATTCGTTAAGTTGTGACTCGCTTGTAATCAAAGGAATTGTCTCAAATAGATTGTTGTATTTTATCAACAACTCATGCTAGTAATAATTCATTTATGAGATAATCAAAAAACTTTAATATTTTGTCAGCAAAATTTATGTTGTTAAATCAAGCTTTTTCTTCAAAAGAAACACCTCGCGCCTTGTTTTGGGTAGGCGTTTTTTTGATTTCATTTTTTGGAATGTTTTATCTTGGCCTAAATCCTGATTTAATTGAGAAATGGTATCTAGTTTTAGTTGGATTTAATGTTCTAATGAGCATAGTTGCAATATATTACATTGCGCTCTCGATGAGGCGATTAAAACAAAATACTGAGCAAGGCCTAATTGGGTCAAGATTTACCTGGTCTTTTATAAAAATTGTTCCAGTTTTGGTTTTGCTGCCCGTGCTATCGTTTTATTTATTTTCTTTCGGATCAATCAGAGATAACTTGCAAATTGCTGAGGCACAGTTTGATGAGTTTAATTTAAAGGTTATTAATGAGGTTGATGCGCTCTCTAAAAATACTACTAATTTTGCTGTTAAATATTATGAGGATAAAACCCGTAATATAGGTAAGCTTGTTAACTATTTTGAAGCTCCTAGGTCGTCAAACGAGCAAATGCAGTCAGTGCTTAACCTTCTAGTGAGTGACTTTTGGGCCTGTGAAATCAAGCTGTACGACTCTCAAATGAACCTGACAGCATCGAGCAAAAGAGAGGGTTCAATTTGCTTAAATAATGGCTATAAAGCTTCAACTGATGGATTTACTCTAATAGCTTATTTTTCTAGGGATGTTAATGTTGGAAGTCTTATCTCAGAGATGGATAGTTTCCGTAATGCCGCAAAAGAGGCTGAGTTGACGCTTAATTCTTCAATTATTAAAACACGCTTTTTAATAGATTTTACTTCAACAATTTTATTGTCAGTGCTAAGTGCATTGCTTATTGTTTTTCGAATGATTGATCAGTTAATGAGACCAATGCACAACTTATCCGTTGCTACAAGAGAAATTTCTTCTGGAAACTATGACGTGGAAATTGACCAAGATCCTAAAAATAAAGATATGCATGATTTGATAGGACATTTCAACGAAATGATTAGACGAATTAAGCTGTCTACTGAGGGTTTAGATACACAGAATCTTTATTTAGAGACTATTCTAAAGTACTCTTTTGGAGTTATTGCACTTAATCAAGACAGGGAGATACAAATTATTAATCCAGTTATTGGAAAAATACTTCAAATTAAAGACGAGTCGAAATTTATTGGCCAGTCCTATGATTCTGTTGTTAAAGAGAATGAAAATCTTGGTCCACTTTTTTCGTTTATCCAACAAAAGATTGAGCAAAACTCATTGGGCTGGAGTCAAGAAATTGAATTAACACTTAATGATCGAAGTCGACTTGTTTATTGTCAGGGCGCAATTCTGGATGTGGCAAATAAAACGCTTGGTTATGTAATCATAATAAATGACATTTCTAAATTACATAGGGCCCAGAAGAAGGCAGCATGGGGAGAGGTTGCAGTTCGAATGGCACATGAAATAAAGAATCCACTGACCCCTATATTGTTGTCTGCTCAAAGGCTAAGAAATTTGTTTTTAGAAAAGCTAGATACGAAAGACTCTGCAATTATAGATAAGACAACTCAAACTATTATGGATCAAGTTGCATCTATGGATTCTATGGTTAGTGCGTTTGCAAATTACGCAAATACTCCTGAAATTCAGAAGAGGCCATTATCCCTAAACTCCTTAATAAATAAGTCAGCCTCTCTATATGATAACTATGATGGAGTTCGGGTGGACTTAGATTTGAGTGGAGACTTACCTAAATTGCAACTTGATCAAGACGCTATTTCTAGAGTACTAATTAATTTAATTAAAAATGCAATTGAAGCTAAGCAAGAAAAAAACAAGTTGAGTATAAAAATTACATCAAGTGTTAGCAAAAAAGAGGGGTTGGCTCGATTAACATTAGTTGATGACGGTAATGGGTTTCCTGAAGATATTATTGATAAGGTTTTTGAGCCATACATTACAACAAAGGAAAAAAGTGGAGGGCTGGGGCTTGCAATAGTTCAAAATATCATTGAGCAGCATGATGGGCAGATATTTGCAAGTAATGTTAAGCCTCATGGTGCTAGAATCACTATTGAATTCAGTATAATTGACGCTCTAAGGGAGATGAAATGAAACAAGACTCTACATTTGGAAAAATATTAATCATTGATGATGAGAGAGACAATACTGAAATTATTAAAGACATCCTTGAAGACGTAAACTATACAACTATGCTCGCAAGAGGTGCTATCGAGGCAAAAGCAATAGTTGCTGCTAATACTTTTGATTTAATATTAATGGATGTTTGGATGCCCGGCCAAGATGGTATTTCACTTTTATCAGAATGGCACTCTGAAGGCTTTTCAACTCCTGTAGTCATGATGTCTGGGCACGCTGAGCCAATTGATATAGTTAGAGCAATGAAGCTTGGCGCAGTAGATTTTTTAAAAAAGCCCCTACATGATTTCTTGCCAATATTGAGAAATATTATGACTCGTAAAGAGCCAGAAAAATCATCTCAGCAAGTTAGCGGTATAGATTATTCTCTCAAGCTTAAAGAGGCTCGAAATATTTTTGAAAGTCAATATTTACTTCACCACCTCTCAGTTAACGATAATAATATTGCAATTGTTGCAGAGATTGCGGGCTTAGAGAGAACAACCTTGTACAGAAAACTTAAAGATTTAGGGATCGATAAGAAATGAAGATATTAATTTTAGGCGCTGGCCAAGTTGGCTCAACCCTTGCAAAATACCTTTCTTTAGACTCTGATAATGACATAACGATTGTTGATCAAAAAGAAGAGATGTTGACGCCTTTACAAAGGCATTTAGACATAAAAACTGTTATAGGCTATGGTGCATATCCTAGCGTTCTAGAAAAAGCTGGCATTAAATCTATGGATATGGTTATTGCTGTAATGCGATCCGATGAAAGAAATATGGTTGCTTGTAGAATGGCACATACCCTATATAACGTAAAGAAAAAAATTGCAAGGATAAGGACCACTGAATACTTGCTTAGACCAGAGATATTTTCTAATGAGGCATTACCAATAGATTTTCTAATTACTCCTGAGAACTTAATTACTGATTATATTCAGGGCATTGTTGAGCAACCGGGCGCTTCTCAAGTATTTGATTTTGAGAATGGTTTGGTCCAACTTGTCGAAACGCGTGCTTTCGTCGGCACTCCAATCGTTAATAGGCCAGTGAAAGAGCTTCATGAGCACATGCCTGATATACAAATACGCATCGTAAGTCTTTATAGAAATGAAAAAGCAATTCCTGCTAAGAGTGATACAGTTATAAGAGAAGGTGATCAAGTCTATTTTTTAGCTAAAAAAGATCATATTCCAAGAGCCTTAAAAGAGTTTAGGCGCGCCGAAAATACTTATCACAAGATTTTCATTGCTGGAGGCGGAAGTATTGGTCTAAATGTGGCCAAACTTCTTGAGGACACTCACAATATAAGGATCATTGAGTTAAGCGAAGATAGAGCTAAATATCTAAGCGAAAAGCTGAACAATACTTTGGTGCTTCAAGGTAATGCTTCTGATGAAGACTTACTTAAGGAAGAGGGCATTGAAAATACAGATTTATTTTTGGCTTTAACTGACTCAGATGAGGTAAATGTTATTGTTTCAATTCTAGCTAAACGTCTGGGTGCTCATAAAACTATCGCACTCGTTAAGCGTGATGTTTATGCAGCCCTTGCTGAGCAAAGTGGAGATGTAGATATTATTGTTTCTCCTGATCAAATTACAGTAAGTGGCATTCTGTCTCATCTAAGAAAGGGTGACTGTATGAAGGTTCACTCTTTGCAACATGGGAAGGCTGAGGCGATCGAAATAGTTGTTCATGGAGATGAGAAAACATCTGAGGTAGTAGGGATTCAAATTAAAGATTTACCTTTGCCTGAAGGGGTCGTTATTGGCGCTATAGTAAGAAATGATGAATTATTGATGGGCTCAAAAAAACTAGTTATAGAGCAAGGGGACCACGTTTTGATGGTGCTAATGGATGTTGGAAAAATTCACGAAGTTGAGGCCTTGTTTCTAGAGAATGATCAGTAATTACTTCAAATTAAATACTAAAAAGGTATTGGCTAAATGCAGTTAAGTATTGTTGCAAAGACTTTAGGTCTTCTTTTAATGGTTTTCAGTTTAGCGCAGGTACCTCCAATATTGGTGGATTTAGTCTATTCAGAAGGGGAGTATCTAACTTTTGTATTTTCATTTATTCTGACAGTATTTGGAGGTCTTCTCCTTTGGTGGCCATTTCGATCAACAAAAAAAGATTTTCGACTTAGAGAGGGCGTCTTAATAGTTGTTAGTTTTTGGGTTGTTTTGTCACTTTTTGGAACACTGCCTTTTCTAATTACTGAGTCAATTAGTAATCTTTCATTCTCTAATGCATTTTTTGAGTCAATGTCTGGCTTAACCACAACAGGCGCAACGGTTTTAAGTCAGCTGGATGATTTACCTAAAAGTATTCTTTTTTATAGGCAACAACTTCAATGGCTTGGCGGCATGGGAATTATTGTTCTTGCTGTTGCAGTCCTTCCTCTTTTGGGTGTTGGGGGAATGGAGCTTTATCATGCAGAGTCTAGCGGCATTGCCAAAGACAGGCTCACGCCTAAATTGCGCAATACTGCGATAGCTCTTTGGAAAATTTATCTGTCTCTGACTGTCTTATGCACATTAGCTTACTTCTTTTCAGGAATGTCTATTTTTGATGCTATTAGTCACAGTTTTTCTACGGTTGCAATTGGAGGCTTTTCCACTCATGACAGCTCCATTGGCTATTTCAATTCGATACCGATAGAAACGGTTGCTATGTTTTTCATGTTTTTAGCAGGTATTAATTTTTCATTGCACTTTGTGGCATGGAATAACCGGTCACTTGTCGACTATATTAAAGATTCTGAATTTAAAACCTACGCAACGGTTTTAATTATTGCTTCTATTATTGTAGCAATCGCTCTTTCCTTAAACAGCGAATACAGCTCAACTTC
>Ga0307985_10001650_pt1 | contig 12574 bp, 3 predicted proteins | sample EllFjometageno80_FD_203155 | JGI IMG/M metagenome (GOLD analysis project Ga0307985, IMG submission 203155) | Marine microbial communities from Ellis Fjord, Antarctic Ocean - #80 | ecosystem: Environmental > Aquatic > Marine > Unclassified | place: Southern Ocean | collected 2014-10-09 | reverse complement strand
GCCCCCCCCCCCCCCAGGGTGTTCGCAGCCGCCTCGTGCTCGCGCTCCATTCGCCAAACCTCGTCGGCCCGTCATCGCTTTTTAATTAGTTCGGTATAGCATTTCTTCACCACAACCAGGCCCCGCCGTACAGTTGCAAGCAACTCACCGCGCCACCCCCGTCCTGCTTTCCTTCCCCGCTCTCCTCGAACCCGGAGTCGTCGCTGAGTGACTCGTCGTCGCTCTCTGATGCTGACATGCCGCTGCTTAAAGGCTGGTAGGTTTGTAGAGATTGTTTTGGAGTTCATGAGTTTGATTTCTGTGAGGCCTCGAGTGTGGGCAAAATCTGGCGCCGCGATAAACAAATAGCAATACCCAACGGTTTACCAGACAGGTAACAGGTAACAGGTAACAGGTAACAGGTAACAGGTAACAGGTAGGCACAGACACGAAGCGTCGTGGCACCAGAAACGCCAAGAAACGCCGCGAGACCACATGCGCGCCATCCTACTAGCCCGCCTCTCGTGTCTCTTCTTGCCGGTCGCCGCCCATCTGCACCCGCGACGTGGGAGATGGCATACACGATGAGGCGGCGTTTTTTTCGGGAGGCCCCAATTATTTCAGGAGGCGGTTTCAGGTTGGCGAAGGGGAAGAATTTGAGACTCTGTACTTTTTCGCAACCATTTTTCAAAGACTGCTGCCAACCGCCGTCTATTCTCTTCCGCCCGTCAAAGCCACGCTCCCCTTCTAGCCCAACGACCCCACCGCCTTCAAAATATGTCTGTCGAACTGTTCCAAGAACCCATCAGGCGCCGCTACTACGCTCCCTACTTCTCCTGCAGCTACCTCTTTTTCCTCACAACAGTCTGGATATTAATCGCCCTTCCCTTCTTCCTTTCCTTCGACGGCACCTTCTGGAAGAAGACCGGCACATACATGGAGCAGCCGTCGCTCGCGTTCGAGTACAAGACGGTCCTCACGGCGTATGGCGACAACACTGCCCTCACTTACTCGTCCATGCCCAACATCAACAAGCTGCAGGAGGACACGTTCAGGGCGTGTACGGTCAGGACTAGGAAGATCGACGACAATCTGGACGGGCTGGCAGACGAGTTCGTCGTCACCATCACCATGCCGACCAAGGTGGACGAGAAAATTACCAAGATTGATGCAGGTAGGGAGCCCCACACACACATGCCCCACGCACGCCCCCCACACAGCCCCCCCCCACACAGGCCCCACACACAGCCCCCGCACACAGCCCCCACACACAGCCCCCCCACACACGTGTGAGCAAATATGACTCCAAATACACCAATTACTTTAATTCATTGCCGGCCAATTCGTTCATTGTTCATTGAAGAGGGCGAGGAGCGGTGTGAATGGCGCAGAGCGGGGGCGCAGATCAGCGCGAATGGCGCACGACAAGCCAGCCATCCACGGCGCCTCATTGTGAAACACTGCGTAGTATTTATAACCCTGCTTGTATCCCGCTCGTGCTGACCCCCCCCCCCCCACAGTTCTCTTCTTCCACACCCAGCTCCGAAACCGAGCCAAGATCGTCATGGAGAGTTTCGTGCACTTGAGCTACGATAGCGGGGTCCCCGGAAGCAAGCTGTTCGCGGTCGGCGACGTCCACTTCAGGCAGACCAACGCGCTGCCGGTGAAGGGCGGGTACAGCACCTTGTCCACCGACACGGACATCTTTGACGCGCAGACCGTCAGCAGGTGAGGCGAGCGACGCGACGCGACGCGACTCGTGCATTGCTGCGAAGGATGCGAAGACCAGTGAGGAACATACGGCGAACGCCGACGCGCAGCTGACGACGAACACCGCCAAACACATGCCACACACATGCTTGAACAAAGGGACGCCACACACATGCGTCAACAAGAAAGCCCACACGTGCTGCTAGCGCCGCCCTCTTTGTTCACACCGACTTATAAGTTCTGGACCAGAGGTGTATGCCATCGATGTGTGTGCGTGGCGCTGTGTCCTTCCACTGACACTCCTTCACTGGTGCAGCGTTGACGCCGTGAGCATCCCCGCCATCCTGGAGAGCATGGGGAGCAGGAATGAGAGCCTGGCCTACGATGGCTTGTACCAGCACTGGACGCCGGCAGGGCTCGGGGCGGACGGGAGCGAGGGGTTCGTCGTCGAGGCAAGGCTCAAGATCCCCAAGAGCGAGATCTTGTACATCCCCACAGCGACCGAAGTGCTCAGAGACGCATGGACCAAGTACCTCAGCATGTTCATCGTCGTCGGATTCTTCCTCGAGAAGCTGTGCAGCTACGTCTACTTCCACCAAATCGTCGAGACCAAGATGCTGGTCGAGACCGTCGGCAGTCACCAGGGCGTGCCGCACTTCAAGAAGTTCTAGGGGGAATAGGGGACAAGTAGAATGTACTATAGAAAACAAAGTTGAATCGAAGACGGGGAGAAGGGGTCAAGACACAGCTTTCCGCAGTAACCGTTGCGTCTCGTTATCTCTTCCTACTCCTCCCCCCCCTCTCTCTCCCTCCTAATCCTCCAACGCCAAGCCCTCGCACGGGTTGCTCGCGCACCCGTCGCCGTTCGGGTCGAAGCTCAAGCACGGAATGTGGACCATCCTGTACAGCGGCTCCTCGTACATGAACCTGGTGTTCGCCCCGAACTCTTCGATGTACCCCACATCCTCTGACTTGCCGTCGAAAATCTCAGGCAGGACCTCGTTCCAGCAACTCGCACTTTCCTCGAAAGTGCCAACCTTCGGATCAGGGGCGCTGCACATGGTCATACCCGCCTTGTACTCGCTGCCCTTGACGAAACTGCTGGCCCAGTACTCGTACTCGCACACACTCCAGACCTTGATGCCCACGTTGCAGTAAACATAACCGTTGTTCCAGTCAGCCCCGTCGCCGTCCACGATGTTGTCCAGCGTCGCGTCCGCATTGACAGTATCCATCCGCTCTCCTCTCGCGACGAAATCTCTGTCGTCCCCGCCCGACGGGCAGAGCGTAATCCTGTACCTCCTCCTCTCGTCGTCCATTAGCATGTCCAAATGCGGCATCAGTACTCCATCGGCCTGCAGCTGCAAACCCGTGATGTCGTTATCGCCCAGACTAATACCACTATCAGTGCCCGCCACCAGCTCCATCAGCAGCTCCAAGTTGTCACCGTACGGCGACTCGTTGACCACCTCCACGTACGCGCTCGCGCAGCTTCCCACCCCCGCCCCATTCTGCCTTTGAATGTTCCTCGCCTTCTGGTAAACATCGCTGCCGCTCATGTCCAGCTTGTTCTCCGTCATCGGGAACACCACGTCGAACGCCTCCCTCGCATCGGTCCCGGGCTCGTGAGGGCACAGACTTCTGCCCGCCATGGTCTCGAACACAGGAGTGCCGTACACTTTGTCTCTGCGCACCTTGACGTCAAAGAAGTCTCCAATGTCCCCGTCACTCAACGTGAACGTGATCTCCTTAACCTCCTCTTCCTCCCTAGTCGCCTCCTTCTCCAAAGTCGGGATCACATTGCCACCCCAAATGCCGTCAGAATCGCTCATGCCAAAGTTCAGGATGAATGCAGTCAGATCAAAGCCCCTTTCAACGGTCTTCTCCGCCCCGCTATCCGTCCCGAACATGATGTTCAAACTCTTACTAGTCTCACTCTCCGTGCTGTACTCAGTCTCGGTCCCTCCGCCGGTGAACGCAATGATGGTCGCGCTGGCCTTCTTCTCCTTCAAGTACGCCCTGTACTTGGCAACAGTAGCGTCCCAGCTCTCAAGCTCCATCGAGTCGGGCCCTGTTGGCCCGTAGCCGTTCGTTGTCTCCGTCATGCCGTGTCCACCCCTCATCCTGTCATTCATGTCCTTAAACAGAGCATCGGGGCCTTGTTTGCCATATACCTGGGGCCAGTACGTGTCCGCAAGCTGCTGGATCTGCGCATCAGAATACGTCTCGAATTTGACCGCTTCAGCATCCGCAAGACTCCCAAAGCTCATGGGCAAGTCATTCAATGCAGACGCAACCAGCTCGTCCGCACCGAGCGCCACGGCGGTTTCCTTGAGATCCGTGTTAAGCCTGAGCGCCTTGCCCCACCCATTGATGCCCTCCAAGCACGCGTTCAGCCTGAGCGCACTCAGGTTAGAGCTGGTTTCCGTAGTGGCAGACACAAATGTACAGTCGTGATCAGCATGGGTGGACTCCACCACGCCGCACCACTCAAGAACCTGCGTCGCCCCGAAGTGAGTCCTCGCATCACTCAGCCCTTCATTCGCCCAGTTACACTTCAGGTTGTTCCACTCCTCGAAGCACCGCGCCTGCAGCTGCGGGATCCTGCCGTGCAGAATGTCGTAAACCGTGTGCACAGTTAAGGCGTTCCAGTTGCTGTCGCCCACCGCTTCCACCGACTTCGCCTTCAACTGTGCCGCGTCGGTAGTGTAATCCGGCTGCCGGTCTCTAGTCCTATATCCCTCAGCACTTCCCAGAACATCTTTCATTGATTCAGAACTGCCGTCCAAGAGCTGCCACGTGCTGACCTCTCCCATCTCCTTGCCCATGCACATTGCCGGATCGTCATCGTCATCATTAAACTCGATCGGCAAGTTAGTAATCGTCCTGATAGCCAAAGTAGGCGTCACGAACAGATCCGCGTAAACTCCCGAATACTCCGGCGACGTGCTGTAAGTAACGCCCGCCTCGAAGTGCACCGCATTCCCTCCTCCCCACCTCTTCGTCGTACTCGCGAACGTCTCCTCCCCTTCTCCAATATTCGCCTCGGAATTAAAAACTTCGTCCTCCACCCCCGCAATAACGAATGCGCCTAGTCCTATGCCCACCCCTGCGGCGGACCCATACGATAGCGCTGCACCACCGTGCATCTCTTGGGAATGGTAGTTTCCGTTCTCGTCCTCGATCGAGATGTCGAGCCCCATGCTCAGCGAGGATCCCTTGTGCCACGTCGAGAAACTGGCATCTCCTGGCGGATCCCTCAATATGACGAATGGGACGTACTCGGGCAGCTTGATGGCCTGGTTGGCAGTCAGTGGCACCAATCCCGTCACTACGATCACCACCTCCTCCTGATCCGTTGCGAGCATCGCTTGCTGCGCCGCATCCGGCAAGAAATGGGTCTCCAGGCTCGGTGTGAAGCTGTACCTCAAAATCTTCTGGTACGGCGTGTACCTCTCCGGCGATCCCAAAGCAGTGATGCGTTCCTGGTACAGACTGCCCGCCATGGTTTGCTTTCCCCCAATAGTGCACTCATTCTTTACCAAGACATTTTCGACCTCTGCAGCCTCCGGAATACACACCGAGTACGTGTCCGTCATCTCAGAGGGCCCCGCCAACGCGCAGCCTGTGCTCAACAAACACGGCTCCATTTCATCTTCGGTAATCTGTCCAGCCAGAGCATATTTGGTGCTGCCATCCGCCGTATAGTCCATGTGCACCTTCTGGCGTGCGCCCGTGTGGGCCGCCAAATTGTCCTCCGTCTTGACCTCTCCTGGCACCAAGAACATCGTCGCGTTCGCGAATACGGTGCCTTGCGTGTCTTCGTAGACCTCCGTGACCAAAACACTCACGTCCAACTGAGCCGGTAGCCCACTGTCCGCATTCTGCTGTACCACGCCGTACAGCATGTCTCCGTTGAGATCCAAACATCCCATCAACTCAACGTCTGCCTCCGCTACCACAATCTCCATGCTTGCCTTGGTCCTGAAGAAGAACATCCCGCTCGGACTGGGTTCATCCTTCAACAACTTCACAGCCGGCAGACTGTTTAGATAGTGCCTGGCATCAAGCGCACCTTGCAAATCCAAGTTGTCATCTCTCACCGAAAGCTTCAGATCGAAAACGAGGTCTCTCGGGACCGGGATCTTGAACAGCCTGTTCTCCTCGTAATCCTCCTTCTTGTCGAACAATTCCTCCGAGAACAGAGTCATCAAATCCGTCATGCCTCTGCAACCCACTCTCTCAGAACTCGTCAGCTCGAACTGGGTGTTAGCCTGGATATCGTTGCTCAGCATGAAGAAGTTGGCCCTTGCCTTTCTCTCCGCCGCCATCTTCTCGTCATCGCCCAACTCTGAAGTCTCTCCAGTGCCTTCAACGGTGAAGTCCAACCTTCCCGCGCCGTACACTACGTCCACGAACCTCGAGTTGACCTCCACGAAGAGCTGCTCCGCGCCCTTCAATATCGAGTCAGCTGCCACGCGCTTGATCTGCGGCCTCCTCTCGTACAGATCTTGCTCGTACTTCTCAACAGTCCGGCCCACCTTCACGCCTGTTACCTCCGAGCACGCGGAGATCCTGTCCCACCAGTCATACGGGCAGCCGTTCCTGACATCGACGTCCACGCCAACAGGGACGTTCAAGGACGCGAAACCGAACTCGTCGGTAGTGTCGCAGTCGTACTTGGTCATACTCCCGTCCACACTGAAGGCGCACATGTAGTGCCCGTCAGCTCCGCAGCTCAGCCCCGTGCCGACCTGCGGATGAGTCACGAACACGTTGACCTCCACGCTCGTGACATCCGCAATGGTAAAACTCACCAGGCCTGCCGAACTGATCACGCTAGTGATCGCGCTCTCTGCATTCGCCGCGCCTGTCGAGCCACCGGCGGTTCCGGTCTTAACGAAGCTGTGCAAAGTTGTGTTCACGGAGCCCTCAATCTCGTCAGTCAGCGGGTTGAAGTCCATGTTACTACTCAGCAAGAACTCGCTCGCCGCAAAGGGCAGCACGTCTACGGTCCTGACGAGCGAGTCTCCCCCCGAACCGTCACTGAGCGAGAACGCGGCAAAGCCGTCCCTGTCTGTCCTGGTCGTGTAGAACTTGTCGATCGCGCCGACGAACGCGTTCGCGACTTTGATCTCCTCCCTCACCTCCTTGCACTCCAAATCAACCAACGTCACGACGCTCTTCTCGTCCTTGTCAGTCTTGTCTTTGCCCACCGTGAACGGGAGCCAGCCCGGTTCCGGATTGTCCCCCGAGTTGGGGACGTTCGATCTTCTACCACTCCACAGACCATCTACGGGTACCGGCTGGGCCGTGTCGAGTTTGATGTAAAACTGGCGATCGGGAGTGGGTGCCGAGAATTCCGCGACGTTACCGGTGACAGGACTGGTGTCGCACACCGTCCAGTGCCTCGAGCAGCTGTCCCATGCCGAGGGCTTGAAGTTCTCGCAGCACTTGTACTCCTCGTGCTTCTGGTCGAAGTATGCGAATTGGTTCTTGTACGGAGAGCACCTGATGTCCCTGTCCCCGTCGTCATCCACGTCACTGCCGAAGATGACGGCGCCCTTGCCCTCCGGCGTTGAGGACATTTGCCCCAACGCTGCGAGTGAGGGACAGCGCCCCGCCTTTTGCCAGTCCGAGCAGAACTCGGGCGACTTGAGGTCCTTAACGTAGGGCGTGCTGAAGGTCTCGCCGCGAACGCTCACCGTCCTGCCCGTCAACGCACACGTCTCTCTGCAGTTCTTGGCCATGAAGTGCCAACTGGGCGCCCTCTTGATCTGGATGTGGTGCGCGAAGCCCAAAAATGTGTCTTTGCGCTGCACCCCGCCCGTGCTCACCACGTCGAAGTACGCGGCCGTCTTAAAAGTGCCGTCCTCAGTCAAAACCGTGCCCTTCTCTTCATAGTTCGTCACGTGCAGGAAGCAACCGGGAGTCTCGGCGAACCATGCCAGGCCTTCCTTGCCATCAACGAGCGCGACGAAGTCGGGCTTGTCCTTCTCGACCTTCTCATCAGCCCTGTACTTGCACGCCGAGGCGGCTTCGGCGTTGTACTCAACCAACTCGGAGCTCGCAGAGTAAGCTGAGAAGGCAAGGATCTCTCCCTCGTCGCCGATCTCGTGAACAAGGTCGGTTGTCTTGGTGTTGTCGACGCAACTCGCTTGTCCGTCGGAGCCGCACAACAGGGTGTCGATGATCACGCCTTCCTCAACCCCGCCACCCTTCTCCAACGTGACCATGGTCGATACGGAGGCGTACCAACCGATCACCACGGTCGTGCACATCCAATCACTGGCGACGATGCCACCCTCGGTCAGAGGGATCATGCTTCTGATGCAGTACTGCACTTCCTTGCCCGTGTCCTGCAACAGATCCGCGTCGGTGTCCATCAGATCAGAGGCGCCATCGATCCAGGTATTCTCGCACCACTCCTTCTGTTCGGTCTTTCCGATGACTTGGTCGGGGTCGGTGGTAACCTTCTCGAAATCCTTCCCGATCTGATCCACGCCATCTCTGACGAGCTGGTACTTGTCTGCTCTCTTGCAGCCTGGTAGCCACTTAAACCTGATGCCATTGCCGGTCCACGTCGCTGTCAGCTTGGTGGGCTGACACGTCGGGTTCTCAAAATCCCACTTGCTGATGCCACACACTGTACTCGGCTCAAGGTTTCTCAGGGCATTCGCAGCCGTCTGCATGCGACGGCACATGGTCAAAGACTCGATTTCGACGCCGTAGCTATCCTTGGTGCGCGCCAGCCCGCCGGAGTACGCCTCAGAAGACACAGGGTCGAAGCCCCAGTCCGAAACATACTGGGTCGGGCTCGGCGTCTTAACGCAGTTAGGGAAGAGGTAATCACTGATCATGAAGTCCTCCCTTTTGGTAACGGGGTCGTACCCTGAGATAGTGTGCGCGAGAGGGTGTACGCCGAACTTTGACCTAGTAACGTCGTCAAGGTTTCCCATCTGTTCTTCCTCAACGTACATTTCCCATTCGTCCCCGACGGCCCAAGGCACTCCCTGCGACTCTATGACGAAGCCGCCATGCACGATGACAACCGGAGGCTTGAGGTCCTCCTCTTCTCCCAACAGGTAGACGTACTGGGACCGGAAGTGGTTAGAAATCAACTCGCTGAGCGCGGACGGCAGCGAGTTGTCGAGAACGACAACCTCGGCCAACTCGAAGGCGTGGCCGTAGTCGCTCTCTATGCGAAGACTCTTGCCGAGAGCCCTGCTGTTGGACAGAGTCACGACGTGCTCTGCTGTAAGAACCGTGTTCTCCCACATCCTGAAGTAAGACAGCTCGCCCTGGAAGTTACTGACCCCATTGTTCTTGCCGAAGTACATCAGCGAGCGAGCCATCACCGGGAGCGCGGTGCTCTTGTCGCACGCGTGCGCAAGCGAGCCGTCGAGATAAATCTTGAGGTGTTCCTCCGAGAACGTGTACACGACGTGCTTCCAGTCACCGACAGTCCCAAGCGAGGCGCTCGCCGAAGTGCACGACTGGCCCGCTCCAAGGTTGCTTCTCACGTAGGCCTGCAAGCTCGTGCCGTACTGATAGCCTCCGATTGAATCTTGAACGCCGTACTTGTCGGTGTCTGCTCCGTTGGCGAAGAAGAAGAGTCGACTCGGGGTAGCCCCAAAGTTATCAAATTTGAGAAGGAACTCGAAGCTAATCTCGGCGCCGAACGACCACGACTCAAAGTCGATGTAGGTCGAGGTGCCGTCGAACCGCAGCCCGCTGCCTTCGTTGCATTCGTACTCGCCCACGACAGTAGCGAGTGATTTTGTTTCGAGGTTGCCCGTGTCCTCGTACTCCTCACCGACCAGCTCCCCTTCCAGTTTGCGCGAGTTCACCCAAACGTTGTTCCCGCTCGCGCTCATTTGGATAGTATGGTGTGGTGATGAGCGTTCGGCATACACCATCTTCATATCCCCCCCATAATCATAATGATGATCGACGGTAGTCAGCCAAGGGTCCCCATTCAAGTCGCCGTGTCTTGAGTACGACCTTACACTAGTGAGACCGGAGCTCATCGCGTTGGGCGTGAGATAGCAGTTATGGCAGTTGGCATTATAGATTTGTTGGATCTGAAGAGGGCTCCACTCCATCCAATTTTCCAAGTCACCCGAAGCAATGAGCATCTTGTCATAGCCGCTGTTGGCGAACGGAATGCTCCAGTCCACGTTGATGGCATTCGGATCAGCGTTGAAGTCGCCGTAATCGGCCGTTCCAAAAAGGTGGTCACTGGCGGCGAACCATTTCCCCATACCGTGGACGCGCCTCACGAGGTACCAGGTCTCGCCCCTAAACTTCATTACTCCCCTGTCGTTGGATTCGAAAGACAGTCCATCAACCGTAGGGTCGTTCTCGAGAGCCTTCTCGGGGGCTGGGCCCGTCGGGAACCACGAGTAGTAATCCTTCATAGCTAGGATGGTAGGAGCCTTCCAAAGCAAGTAGCTGCCGTGGCGAGAGTCAAGATTGGTAGCTGGCTCGTTGAGGACCACCTTGACGATTGAACCGACAGTACGTTCCCCACAGCAGTCAAGTCTGTTGGTAAGCTTGATCTCGTGCAGTTTGTGAAGATCGTTGATGTCGTAGTCGACACGGAGCCACTGTTCACTGCCCGTCTTGCCGTGGCAGAGAGTGTTGTCGTTGCCGTCGACGCATTGCCATGCCGCGGACGTTCCATGCTGCTCCTTGAGAACAGCACGAATTGCGGTGAGCCTGTTGCCGTCGAAATCAAAGGCATTGAACTCGTTAAGGTTTTGCCAGTGACCTGTGGTGTGCTCGAGGAAGATAGAGAACGTGTCGTGGGCGTCACTGTAGAGACTCTCGACGGCTGCCCAATCCAGGGAGTCTCCCTGGCCATTGCACGTGCGGAACTCCCACTGGTGGGAAATCGGAGGGATGCTCGGGTCGAGCGCCGGAACCTCCAACAGCTTCTCGCTGACGCCCTGAAGCACGCCTTCTCCACCAGAGACGTACCTAATAGCGTCAATGGGGTCGGTGTTGCGCGCAGACTTGGTCGCGAGGTAGCACTCCTTGTGGTTGGGGGAGGCGCCAGACATGACGAAGGTCCACACGCCGCACACGGACATCGCGTTGCACGCGGCCTCGCAACCGCACTTGGACGAGTCCTTGAGCGTGCTGAGGTAGGGTTCGGCGGCGATGTAGTGAGAGCCGGCAGTGCCGCAGAAGGAGGCTACGTCGCCGGACACGGACTCGAGGGCATACTCAAGCGTGAAGTCTTGGGGCTCAAGATTATCGTGGGCGACCTCGAGGGACAGCTGTCCCGAGTTGTCGAAAGTGAATGTGCCGAGGTCTAAGCCGTTGCTGAGCCTGGCAGTGGCGGGCTTCTGGCCCTCGTTGCCGATCGTGTCGAGCGTCAAACTCGTCACGATGGCGTAGTGGTCGATGGCGATGGAAACTGGGCCCAACGCCAGGTTAATGGGATCATTGGCCATGCCGGAGCAGTTGAAGACGCCGTCGTTAGCGGAAGTCGCAGGCACGACCTCGGACATGCCCTCGAGCTTCTGGAAGGAGTGGCGGCCAACGAGGTCGACATCAGTGAAGTTCTGGAAGCTTTCGAAATCCTGCGCGACCGCGGACACTTCGCAGAGCCACAAATCGGTAGCCAGGTCCACGGCCTCGAGCACGACGTAAAGCTCGTTCACGTCGTGTTCGGACGTGAGGGTGTGCGAGCCAACGTCGCAGCTGTGGTGGATGGCCTCGGAGAAGGCTGTGCCAGCATAGCCCGGAGTGCCGATGGAGACAGTGGCGCCGTCCAGGCCCTTCATCTGGTCCTCGCAGGCATAGTCCCCGGCCGACCTGCCGTGGACGACCACCTTCGTGGGCAGCGTGCCAGGGTCCAAGTCGATGCGCAGAGCGCCGAACTTGCCCGTCCTAGTCTTCACGCACGTTGTCAGATCGCCGTCCACGGCGTCGCCCCCGTAGCCGTAGCCAGTGCTGGTGGTCGAAGAGGAGGTAGCGGAGCGACCGAGCGCCACGTTGGGGTTGTACGAGCCACCGGCCTCGAAGTACGAGAGCTCGCCGTAAACCTCAACCTCGCAAATCTCTAGCCAGCCGGCCTCGTTGGTGCTCTCGATCCACAGAGAGGGAATGACCGCGACGTCGTCCACAACGAACGTGAAGTCGTCAGTGTCCATCTTGTAACTCGCGACGTCGAACTGGTTGGCCTTGTCGTCGCCGTTGACGAAACGACGGAGCGTCTGACCCACAACTTCACCGTCCAGCCGAACCTCGAAGGCCGCCGATGTAGCCGCAGCACCACTCACGACCCTGATCTCGTCCACAGTCGAGCCTGCTCCGAGCTCCACCTCCCACGACATCGTCTCGCCGTCAACCTGCGTCATGGTGCAACTGTCGTACTTGCCATCGTTCGCGACGTGGCTATCGCTGTCCATGAGCTCCTCGGCCTCTTCGCAGTGCGTGCACACGCATCCCGTGAAGCTACGCGCGCCGAAGACGGGACCAGTGGGGATCCACGAGTAGTAATCTTGTTGGACGGTGATCATGTGAGCATTCCACAACAAGTTCTCGGGGTTTCTAGACGCCGGGTTCGAAGTGGGTTGGCCGAGGACGACCTTGACGATTGAGCCGACAGTACGTTCCCCACAGCAGTCAAGTCTGTTGGTAAGCTTGATCTTGTGCAGTTTGTGAAGATCGGCAATGGCGTAGTCGACACGGAGATACTGGTCAGTGCCCGTTCCGCCGTGGCAGTAAGTGGCATCGTTGCCGTCGGTGCATACGCTCGCAGCGTTACTGGCACCACCATGCTGATACTTGAGATCAGAACTAATGGGGGTGAGCCTGTTGCCAGCGGAATCGAAGGCATTGAACTCGCCAAGGTTGAGGTAGTGACCAGTAG
>Ga0307985_10001646_pt1 | contig 12591 bp, 6 predicted proteins | sample EllFjometageno80_FD_203155 | JGI IMG/M metagenome (GOLD analysis project Ga0307985, IMG submission 203155) | Marine microbial communities from Ellis Fjord, Antarctic Ocean - #80 | ecosystem: Environmental > Aquatic > Marine > Unclassified | place: Southern Ocean | collected 2014-10-09 | reverse complement strand
ACTGGCAGCAGCCCGCCCCCGACGCCATCGCCCCGTCCGCCGCCCCCACCGCGCTCTCTACGCTGCTCCTCATGGCCGTGTCCGAGCTCCTCGAGTCCGTGCTGTGCTCCTCCCACGACACCACCGCCCCCGAGCGCTTCGAGATGCTCACGAACTCCATCTCCGAAGGCTACGGCTCCCTCATGGAGATGCTGCGCTCCCCCTGCGCTCTGGTGGTCGAAAACGCGGCCCTGCTCATTCAGATGATTGCGTCGCACAAGCCGAAGGTAAGTCCTTCGTCTTCGCCGCTCGGTCGTCTTCGCCGCTCGTTCGTCTTCACACTTCTTTCCTTCCCCTCACAGCTAACCCCCCTTCCTTGCCCAGGTGTCGGCCCTGATTCGCGACGCGGCACTCTCCTCCGCCACCCTGCTGCGACACCTGTACAACGCGATTTTCTCCCCCTCGTCCTCCCAGCGCTTCCTCTCGCGCTACCTCGTGACTCTCTGGATGTCCGGTCCCAGCCACTGTCCGGAGAAGCAACTGCTGGCCCGCGCCCTGCCCTCCGGCTTCCTGCCCTACCTCAACATGCCACCCTTGTCCAATCTCGAGCTCGAGAACCTCGACGAGATGGAGGCCGGCGGCATCGAGGCTACTAACACGTTCGCTCGCGTGAACTCCACCACCTCGTCGTCCCCCACTCTGTCCGCCGAGTCTGGCACCAACGTGTCGCGCCTGCGCAACCGCATCCAAGTCGCGAACGAGAAGAACGCCACCTCGGCCTCCCCCATCAAGCTCGAGAACTTCCGCATCCTCTTCCACGTCATCACCCAGGACCACGCGCTGCCCGACCTGCTGTGGAACCAGCAGACCCGCCGCGAGCTCCGCATCTCGCTCGAGTCCGAGCTCGCTTCGATCGAGCGCGAGTCGGAGATTCGCGGCGGCGGCGGCCGCGTGGCGTGGAACCACCAGCAGTACCGCGTGACGTACCCCTCCCTCGTGGACGAAGTGCGCGTGGGCAACGTGTACATGCGGCTGTGGCTGGAGGCCGGCGACTCGTTCATTCGCACTTGGGAGGAGCCCGTGCGGCTCTTCGAGCTGCTCTTCCGCCGCCTACTCTGCGACATGGACCGCGACATGAAGATCACGAACATGTGCATCCGGTGCCTCGAGCGCTTGTACGGGCACCACATCAACACGATCGGAAACTTCGACGACGTCATGATCCTCGTACGGTCCATGGCGCTCACACACTCCGTCGAGACGCAGCACCGCTTCCTGTCCCTGCTCGCCGTGCTGCTCGGCGTGACGAAGGACGAAGAGCTCAACGCCAAGGTGGGCGTCAATTCGGGCAATGCGGAGCAGCTCCTCAACGAGGAGAGCATCACGCAGCTGTGCCAGTACGTCGCGTGGAGCCACGTCAACGGCGCGCAGATCGGCAACATGCTGGGCCGCGCGAGCATCACCACCGACAACATGCTCGAGGATGGTTCCGGCGTCGGCCCCGAGGGCTACAAATCCACTTCCGAAGCCACCGACGCCACCAACGAGAAGCGCAAGGCCGCCGACAGTTCTTGCCCGAAGGTCTGGTTCGTGGCGCCGGCAGGCTCCATCCCGCCGCCCTCCAACAAGGTGCGCGGTCCCTTCCGCATCAGCGAGCTGAAGACATTCATGAGCAACGGCGACCTCCACGCCCGGTCTCTTGTGACTGCGGCGCACGTGGAAGACTACGGCGAGAGCGACGGCGGCTCGGCCGACGCCACCGACTCGTCCATCGACACGGGCAAGTGGAAGCAGATCGAGGACGTTTGGCAGCTGCGGTGGCAGCTATGCACCACCGGCGAGGGCGTGTACAACCCGTCTGAGATCGGCCTCATTGCGCTGCGGGCCCTGACTCGCCTCGTGGACATGCACCGCAGCGTCGACTTCCGCGGCGTGCCTTACCACCCCATCCCTATCGCAAAGAAGCTGTTGTGCGGCCTTAACACGAACGAGAAGAGCGGCAATGGCAAGGACAGCCTTTTCGTCATCGCGCAGGCCATGCTCTGCAACGACAGCAAGGTCGTCGAGTCAGCCGCTACGCTTTTGTACAAGCTGTGCATGCACAACGACGAGGCGTGCGCCAAGTTGTACCTGACTGGCGTGTTCCTCTTCGCCGTCGGCTACACCGGCTCGAACTACCACGCCATCAGCGCTCTGCTCAACGAGACGCACCTCAAGCAGAACTTCCGCAGCGGCTTCGCGGCGGCCGCGGAAGAGAGCGAGCTGCCTGCCAAGGAGCGCAGTATTCTCGGCAACCTGCTCCCGGAGGGGCTCATGTTCATGCTGCTCAACTACGGCTCCGAGCGCTTCACGGAGGTCTTCGTCGGCGACTTCAACACGCCCGAGGTCATTTGGAACTTCAAGATGCGCCAGCACCTCGTGGAAATGGTCAACCAGCACCTCGGCGACTTCCCCAAGCGCATCTGGCAGAACACGTGCTCCCAGTACGAGTACTGCCCCGTCCCGGGCATTGCGTACAAGCAGCTCGAGGGAGAGATCTTCTGCCACAACTACTACCTCCGAAACCTCTGCGACGAGGCGTGCTTTCCGGACTGGCCCATTGCCGAGCCCGTCGAGGTCCTGCGCGCCTGCCTCGAGGAGTGGAAGAAGGAGATGAACCGCGACGTCGTGCAGGAGGAGGACGCGTGCGAGGACGCGAGGAAGGTCTTGAGCCTAAAGGGCGGCGACGGCAGCGAGGAGGTGAGTCGCGCCCCTCGGTTTCACTGCTGGATGGGCTGCTCCCTTGATCCCCCCCCCCTTGTTAACCCTTCTTCTTTCTCCTCTTGCAGCTGCGCAAGAGCTACCGCAGCCTCGCGCGCAAGTACCACCCCGACAAGAACCCGGCTGGCCGCGAAATGTTCGAGAAGATCAAGGAGGCGTACGAGCTCCTTCTTCCGGTCGTGGAGAAGGGCGGCAAGATCGTCGCTGGCCAGGACGACGACGACGCCCCCGCTGCAAACGGCGAGGACGACGCCGAGACATCAGTCGGCCTGGTCGGCGGCGGCACCGGCTTGGGTGCTATCGACCTGCTCATGAAGACTCAGGTCATTCTGTGCAAGCGCCACGGCGATGAGATCGGCGCGTACAAGTACCCCGCGTACCGCATGCTCATCGGCGTGCTGCAGATTCCCAAGGGCAAGGAGGGCTGCCTCCTTAAGCCGCGCCGCGCGGAGTTCGTGCGAACCGGCGTGGAGCTGGTGTACCAGACGTGCCTCGTGAGCCCCCTCAACGCCGAGGAGCTCACGTCGGAGGGCGCCATCGTGGTGCTCGAGGAGCTGCTGGACTACTACATCCAGGCCATCAAGGCCGGCGAGAAGGAGGGCGAGGCGTCCCGCGCCGCCAAGCTCGAGATCATCACGCACATCGTGCACACGCTGAGCGGCGTTTGCTGGTACGAAGCGGGACGGGAAGCCATCCTCAACCTCGAGGACCCCACTCGCCTGTGCGAGAACTGGCGACGCTGCCTGGACGGGGTCTACTGGGGCGACACGCCGCTCGTCAAGAAGTACGCGCTCGAGGGATGCGCCAACATGGCCCGCAACGCAGCGCTGCAGACGCTGCTTGTCGGAAGCGGCGTCGTCTGGAGCCTCGTGCGTTGCTTGCTGCTCTACGACCCGACCCTGGAGGGCGTTAACGTCGAGAACGACGAGCAGATCAATCAGCAGATGAGCCAAGGTGAGTCAAGTCGCACCACACACAAACCGCTCACGACGCGCTACTTCCCTTGCCCCGCTATTGCAAACGAAATCCCCCCATTCCCCCTTGCCACCGCACTAACAAAGTGGCCGCTGCAGCTGCGAGCAACACCCACGCGATTCTCGCGTGCCGCGCGCTGGGCATGCTCTCGGGCGTCATGCGCGACGACCTTGTGACCCCCGATAATGCGGAGATGCGCACGGCCATGCAGAAGCTTCTCACGAAGCCCCTGGCCAAGCTCCTTCGCAACAAGCGCGCGGGCGATTTGTTGCGCGCGCTCAACACCAACGTGGAGACGCCGACGCGCATCTGGAACGTTGCCATGCGCGGCGAGATCCTCAAGTTCCTGGACAAGATGGAGGAGGGCCGCGATGAGCGCGGCTGCCGGACGCAGGGGGAGGAGCTCAAGGAGTGCGATTCTTTCAAGTTCAGCAACCTCCAGAACGAGGTCGTGGTGGGAGGCGTTTACGTGCGCGTCTTCAACGGCCTGGGCGGCGGCAGGGAGGGCTGCAAGGACATCGACGACTGCGGCGCCTTCTGCAAGTCTCTCCTCCTCTTCGTCCAGCGCAGTCTGCACAACAGCGCCAGCCTTGGCGAGGACATCGAGGAGGCCAAAATTGGCGGCGACGACGAGGACGACAAGGATCTTTGGCACAAGGTTTCCGACAGGCGCTTCACCATGGGCGTCACCGCCCTTCGGCTGCTAGTGCTGGTCGAGGGTCTCGTGGACGACGTGCTGTGCGACTCGCAGTGCCACGGCCCCGCGACGCTGCTCACCATGCTCGAGCTGCCCCAGGACATTGAGGTGAGGACGACCGCGCCCCTTGTTTCTCCTCTCCCCTACCTAACCCAACCCCGACCCCAGGCCTTCGACCTCAGCTCCGACATCTTGATGCTCATGGCGCCCAAGCAGCCGTTCGCGGACGCTTGCTGCAGCGAGCTGTGGCGGCTGCTCGCGGTGCTCGAGAGCAAGGAGGAGAGCGGCGGGGACGACGGCGGGGGCGACACGCAGACGCGCGAGGAGGGCGAGGCCGCGAGTGCGAGCGCCAAGAAGATTGCGAAGCGGCAGATCCAGGGCTGGCGCGTGCTCGAGGCGCTCACGAGTACGCCCAGCGTCGCGTTGTCCCTGACGTCGACCACCGGCTGGCTCGAGCTGCTCGGCATCGCTGTCGGCTACAGCAAGTTCAGCAAGGCCTTCGCGAGCAGGGACGGCGCGGTCAAGAGCCTCGGGCGGCTGCTGTGGGATCCCAAGACGGGCGGCGTCGCCGCGCCGCTCATCGGGCGCTTCCTTCCCCCGACTCTCGTGGCCATCTTGAAGGAGTCGACCTCGACCTACTTGAGTACGTTCGACGGCGAGGCGGAGACTCCGGAGCTGATCTGGGACAGCGAGATGCGCGGCGAGCTCAGAACGCAGATCGGCGCGCACCTAGACGCCGTGTTTATGGCGCGAGAGGACGACACCGAGGACGGCAAGGGCGGCGCGCAGTGGACCATCGACCCTGGTTTCAGCGTCAAGTACGCCAAGTTGTTGGACGAGCTCTTCATCGGCGGCGTGTACGTGCGGCTCTTCCTGAAGGAGCCGACCTTCAACCTTCGCAACCCCGGCGGCTTCTTGGAGCTGCTTCTGGTGCGCTGGAGCCAGGAGATGGAAACCCTCACGAAGGGAAGAGGCAATGCAGCTAACGTGAATGTCGCGGACGGCGGCGACGCCGGGGGAATGGCCGGCGCGCTCACCACCGCCAAACAGGACGTGCTCAATCTCGTCACGTCCGCCGCCGTGTATCTGTGCAAGGTGCGCTCGCCGCTTTGCGACAAGCTCGCACAGTGGGGCTACATGGCCAAGGCGGTCAGCTTCGGCAAGAGCAGCTTGGAGAAGGGCATGGTTGGCACGACGCTCGTCAGCGCGATCAGGGTGCTGCACGTGGCTGCGCCGCGCCGTGTGAACGTGGAGGCGCTGGCGCTGTGCGCGCCCGACTTCCTGTCGCTCATCCAGGATGCGAGCCTGAGCGGCGAGGTGGGCAGCACAGGCAAGAAGACGCTGCACCAGGACTCGGCCTTTTTCGTAGAGGTGCTGAAAAAGGTCTTCACCGACGCGCTTGGCGACGTGGAGCACCCGAGCGCCGTGATGGCTGCCAGCGCAGCGCCACCGGCCGCGCAGCAGCACGAACAGGGAGGGGCGGTGGGGACTATCGATGCGCGGACCGCGCTGGACGACAACGCGGTGGCAGCGAACAAGGTTACGACGACGAGCGGGGCGCCTGGCTGCGCGCACGGTCGCGTCGCTTTGCTGACTGCGGCACAGGAACGGGGGATGTGCACGTTCTTGCTGGACGGGGTTCTGGAGAATCCGAGTTTGGGGAGCATCATGGACCCGGCGAGCGGCAAGGTGCACGCGGTGGACTTGCTCAAGCTTCTGTGCAAGGATCCGGGGTTCGGGATGCAGTTTGGGCTAGTGCTGGACGGTTGCCCTGCCTGGAGCAAATTCAAGAGCCAGAACATGTCGCTCTACATCACGGGGAGCACGCAGAAGGCGGATTACTTCCTGACGGATGGCGGCGCGAAGGACAGGAAGCTCCTCACCAGCGGCGAAGCAGGAGGAGGAGGAGGAGGAGGAGGAGCGGCGGAAGAGGGCGGAGAGGGAGGAGGAGGTGGCGGAGGTGGGCTGTTTGACTAATCGGAAGAGTTTATGCACAAACTGCCGGTTGAATTCTACTCTTCAATCTATTCAATCTAATACTGAACAGCGTTAACTTCAGCCGCTAACGCCAACCTTATTTTTCTTGGCCAAGACCAGCCCCAGACTCCTCCTCCTATTCTTCTCCTCCTCCTCGCTGTCCCTTCCCTCCGTGTGCATGCCCAAGGCGCTCACCTCCATCTCATCCTCCTCCACCTCCCCTATCCTCACCTCGTACTTGTTCGCATCCCCCAGATACTCAGTGAAACTCGTTCTCGTTCTGTTGCTGACCTTGCTCGCTCTCCCCCCCCCCTTCGTCCTCTTCGCCTCCTTCATTTCACGCAGACTCTCTTCCGGAATCATGTCCTCCGGAATCTGCGCAATGAGCGTCTCGCTGAACCAATCGGGTTGCGTTTCTTTCCACAGCCACCAGTTTTCCTTGACCCACTTCTTCACCACCTCGTGCAAGTCTTTCCACAGCATGCGATTTTTCTTGAAGATGTCAGCACGATCTTCGTCGAAATCGTTTTCCAGGAACACTCGCCGGGTTCTCTCGCGCCCCGTCTGCAGCGAGAAGAAAGTTCTCCTGTACTCCCGCTTCATAGTACGCAGCATCACGCCGAACGTTAGCAGCCACGCCGCGTTCAGCACTGCCATGCCAACCCACGCGTTCTCAATCGATGTGATCTTCTCCACCTCCTCCCTCGGCGTCTTGGCCAAGAACAAGCCCATCGCCGAAAAGCTGAACAAACTGCCCAGGAACGTATTGAACGTCCAGTACGCGCCGCCCAGCTCCGCAGCGTTCCTGCCCTGAAGCGAAGCAGTGTAGTCGGATATAATCTTCGTTATGATTCTCGTGAGGAGCGAGACCACAACAATCATGCTGCCTTGGGCCGGAATCCAGTGCCAGAAGTCCTTCATCGCCAACTTGTATACCAAGAACAAGGCGATATCAGCCTGAATGTACCAGGCCAGATACTGAGTTCCTACCATGAGCAGACAGGCTGCCCCGATCGACCTCATGAGCAGCAGCAACGAGCTGCTCAGCATCATGCAAACGAACATGATTGTCCGTTTCTGTCCGGCGTCAGGAATATATCCGTAGAAGCCAGGGTCCTTGCTCCTTCTATCCGGGTCGGTGTCGAAGTCGTACGAGATACTCGCTGATGTGAAGCCTGTCGTGAGCGCGCTGATGAAGATGCTTACGAGCGCGGCCGACGACGAGCCGCCGTCGCTCAGCAAACGCATGTACGCGAAGCACTGAAGAATGCAACCTGGAATGGATTCCGCAAACATCTCGACGCCCTTCATGATGACGAGCTCCATCTTGGCGTCCACCACATGATGGGGCTCCTGCTCCCTTCCAGATGCCACACGATAGCTAGACACGCCGCAAACACGTGTGAGCAAAGGGGCCACAAACACGGGGGGAGGCGGTGCGAACAGAGGGGAAAGAGTGCCAAAGAGTGCCCGCATTTGGAGCAGCGCGTGTGAGGCAGCGCGTGTGGAGCAGCGTGTGCGGGGCAGCGTGTGGGGGGCAGCGCGTTCGAACTCACGCATCATAGCCAGGTTTCAGCCCAGTGCAGACCACCAGCATATCGTGCATCATGTCCCTTGGCTTCTTCCTATTCTGCGCCCACACCACGAAGAGCTGGATGAGGATGCAGGATCCTACCATGATCGCCATGCCGTAACCGTACATACGCAGCTTCTCGATCTTCATGTAAATCACGATAACGTTGATGTCGCTGACCATGTCCAGGATGCTCAAACCCGCGCCCGTGGCCACTCTCCACACTAGACCCCACGGAGCCGTCTTCAAGACCTCCTTCGCCACCTTCAACAGCAGACTCTCCATGAAAGGGTACTTCCCGAACAGTTGCACCATTGCGGGGTTCTGCATCTTCCATTGGTACACTCCGGCGTCGGCAGTCTTCCTCTGCCTCAACGCCTGCCCCAGGTTGCACCCGATTCTCTTCGCCTCCAGGTTGCTTAAGCAAGCCAGTCGAGTGCTCACCGGCGAGTTTAAGTGAAGCTGCCCCCTCACGATTCCGACGAGGAACATCCCGAGCCAAGGGTATATCTTCTTGAGCTCGGTCAGCCCAGTGTTCGCCTCAATGATCCTGCCCACCTCCTTGTAACGCTTCTTCTTCTTCCCCGGAAACATCAGCCGCATTCCCAGATCGTAACCGTCCTTCGCGTCGTACTCCTCCAGCGTCCTGTGGTTCTGGAAGTAATGCTGCAACCTCAACGTGACGTTCAGGCGCCTCAGAGTGAACGACGACATGAGCTTCGTAAACCTCGCAAACCTCGCAGAGGCCAATATATTCGGAGTGGACATGTCCAACTGATTCACATACGTAACCTTGCACAGTCCGGGCTCGACCTCCTTGATCTTCATCGCAGCGGGCATCCGCACGCGGATATTAGGCCTACTGGTATTGGAAGGGCGCTTCAACCCTAATAACAGGGCGGCAGTGGGTCGACCGGGCAGCGGCCTCGTGCTGTGCTCGTGCGGGTACTGCACGAACATGAGAGTGTTGTCGTGCCGCTTTACCCACACGTTGATGCTCACCGCGTCCCTTGGCGGCGTCTTTCCCAATCCCTTCTTGCACAGATACGACACAATACAGTGCCCGTTGACGACCTCCAAGATGGATCTCTCAAGATCAGTGTCGCTCCAACGGCACCTCGCGTCGGTATTCCACATGAACGCCAACACCTGCTCCTTCTTCGCGCGCACGTGCGTCGTGGACCGCCCCCACACCAGCGGGTCGTTCTTGTTGAAAGCGACATCGTTGCGCACGGTAGGCGAGTTTGCGGGAACCTTCTTCAGAGTCGGGTTATTCTCGAAAACTCGCAGGAAAGCCTTTCCGTGCGAGATGACCTCGTTCTCCTCCTTCGTATAACAGTCCGAGCTCTCGGCGTCCAGCACCGTCCTGACCACAGCCTCGTTATTCACCTTATCCAGCTCCCAAGACTTGTCGAAGTTCTTCCGCAACCTCGACATGAACATCAGGTTTTGTACCGCCAGACCGCTCAGCATCCGGTTTGGTATTATCCCTCCGAGCTGCACCTTCTGGTAAAACGTGATCTTCGTGCGCTCAACGCCCGCAATAGGGGGCAGTCTCTCCCCCCTCCAGTAGGTCTGCGTTTGCGCCCTCACGAACTTGCTCGTGACAGGGTAGTCTGGATGCGCCACGCTCGTGTAAACGATCGCGAAGCTAACGAGTAGAGGCGTGTTAGAAGTGAACAGGGGCGGCAGTGTGAGTGAACAAGGAATGCCGTGTATTCGGGAGCGGGCGAGTTGAGGTGAGTTGATGTTCAGAGCGACAAAGGACACCGTGTTTGCGGGAGCGGGCGAGATGAGGTGTGTTGGTGTTCAGAGCGACAAAGGACACCGAGTTTGCGGGAGCGTCTCGCTTCGCTCGGCACTCCACTCACCTCCCGTCCACCATCCACTTCCACATCATTGAGCAGACCCACTCCCTCGGTTTAAGCCCCGCCACCCCCAGCTCATAAACCACGTGAAACAACCCCTCGTGGTCGCTAACTTTGGTTAGGCGCCTCTCCACGCCCCCCTCCTTCATGAACTGCGTCAAATGCCGCCTATTCACCTGCCCCATCTCCCAACAAGCGCACTCCTCCACACTCGTGTCGATCTCGGCGATAGCGCGCTGCACCCCACTCTCGTTCTGCTGCACCAGCAAGCTCATGTGCACGAAGTTGTCAGGCCCGTGCAAGTCTACGAAAGCATCCTCCGCAATGTGCTCGGCGGAAACAGACGCGAGCACCTCCTTGAATTTAGCCTCCTCCTCCGAGCTATACGTCTGCGGCTGGTTCTTTAACACCTCAACCATCTTTAGCCGCTCCCTCTTGTCCACCTCGTCATCCCTCTGGAACGTGCCCCGCAGATCCATCACCCTCTTGACGAAGCTTGGGATGAGCTGTTTCCAGAAAAAACTGGGCATGCACGTCTCGTTCAGCGCTAACTGCGTCACATACGTGAAGGCGCAGCGGCTGTCGTCGAGGAGCGTGGCTTGGGAGATGCTGCGGTAAGTACCAGTCACAAGCGGGCTGTTGTACGCATGATCGACGTTGCCGTACGCTTTAGGGACGCTCTCGCACGCCATGCAATACGTCAATGGGTCGTTCCGCATGCTCTGCTGCGCAACTATGCACCGGACAACATAAAGCCTCTGCGTGAACGGTGCCGGGAACCTCCTGATCCTCAACACAACCTTGTCGTGCGGACTCTTCTCCTCTACGAGCAGTCTCAGCGGATCCCCCTCCTCGAGCATCAACCTCGTTCGCTCCCGCCCCGTATAATCCGCCAGCCACGCCATAGCCGTTGTCGCGTCGCAGTCCAGCTCGGTGGTGGCTCGGAGGGTTCGCGTCGAAGTTGACAGAGTCACCTTGATGAACGGGCTGCCTTTCTTCCCCACAATTGGTGCGCCAGGAATGGTAGTATTGTCGGCAGTACTCAGCAGCTGCACGCACCTCTCGTAGATGTCGGTTTGCTCTGCACTGAGATTGGAAGCATACGGAGGCAGGGGATAAACCTCCCGAAGCTCGGCGTCCACCTCCTTCCCATTCCTCAAGTATTGGCTCTGCATGTCTTTCATCACGTCGAGGTTGTAGCTGAGCTTGTAGTTGACCTGCGGGATGTTAGGAGGTGTTGGGGGGTTGAGGGCAGCGGGGTTGAGCGCAGCGGGCTTGAGCGCAGCACTCACGATCTTATGAGGTATTCTTCCCATAACGTCGATCTGTTGGATGAACGTAATGTCACAAACACCGCCGGACAGCGGCTTCAATATCCACAGCCCCCTCCCAAACCCTTCCACGAACTGCTTCGTGTCTACTTTGCGCCTCACCACGGCGACTTTGTCAGCGTCGTGGTATTCCTCCAGCGGCACATTCGCCAGCAGGTAACCACCGTCCTTCTCCCTCGCCCAGACGCTCCATCCGCAGAAAACCCTATTCGACGCCACGTGACTCTGGAACTTCTTCCCCACCACACCCAGGGAGCTATGGCTGTTCTCAACCTCCTCAAAGTACCTCACCAAGTTACCGTCCGCCTGGATGTGAGCCTTTACTCTCGAGTGCGAGCTAAACAACCACAACCACGCCAGCACGCGAATCGCACTGGTGTCAACAACAGCCCTCGCCATCCCCTTGTGAACACCGTCACTCCCCACCTGATCAAAGAACTTGTGCACCGCTGAAGTTTCCGACAAGTGCGTCCGAAGCCGAACAGGTTCCACCATGGTCGCGAACGCCCTCGTCTCCCGGATCAACTGACTCTCGTAGCGATTCAAGTTCGGCGAGTCCTTGATGTAAGTTATGAACGCAGCCTGCGACAAAACACGGTGTGAACAAGGGGCCACAAACACGGTGTGCCACAAACACGGTGTGAACAAGGGGCGCTTGTCGCCGATCGTCTTGACCAGTACTTTCCGCGTTTTGTTCTCGCAGCTTGCTCACTCACCTGATTCGCTTCGTCGACCTCGTCCTCCCTCTGCGTAGCCTTCTTCGTGTTCGTAATCGCCCCCAGAAAAAGCTTGCAAATCGCTTCCCCACACTCAATAGAATCTAAATGCGTGTGCCCGCGCGCTGGGGCCATGACGGCGTCGACTTCGTTGAAGAACACGTCGTCCGTCGTGAGCATTTCTTTTAGCACGTTCATTGAGACTGTACCCGTCACGTCGCAGCACCCGTGCTTGGCGGGAACTATGTGGAACTGGCCGTGGATCTTCACGTGATGGGGAACGTGAGCGTGGGTGGAGTGCGGCGTGTAGCTGGGATTGCTGCAGCTGGCCAACGTGTGGAGGAGTTTTTGGTACTCCATGGGGGACTTTCGGAGCTTGTGCAAGCCCACCGTGTCGAACGTGATTGTTGATCCGATCGCGGAGGAGGCGAGGACGCAGTGCACGTGGAACTTGTACCACGAGAAGAGGGGTTTGCCGGAGGCGGTCTTGGCGGTGGGGATGGGGTGGATGAAGTAGTGTGAGCAGGTGCTCGCACTGTCGGTCTTGGTGAGAAGGAGAGTGTGCGCGATGGGTATCGTGGGATCGTGTGGATTCCTTTGGGAGGAGGTGGGAATTGGAAGGAGGGCGGGGAGGTGGTTGAGGAGGAGGGTTGTTGTTTGGGAGACGGTGGTGTGGACTACGGAGGAGAGGGTGGAGGTTAGGGTGGAGCAGGGG
>Ga0307985_10001642_pt1 | contig 12614 bp, 17 predicted proteins | sample EllFjometageno80_FD_203155 | JGI IMG/M metagenome (GOLD analysis project Ga0307985, IMG submission 203155) | Marine microbial communities from Ellis Fjord, Antarctic Ocean - #80 | ecosystem: Environmental > Aquatic > Marine > Unclassified | place: Southern Ocean | collected 2014-10-09 | reverse complement strand
AGATGGTAGTTATCTTATACCTAGTGCTGATGATGAGGGAAACAGTGGTGGAGTGTTCTTTACTTCTGATGACAGCATAGACACAATACCAAGAGGAGGAAAGTAATGACTGAAGATCAAGAGAACACATTGTCAGATTTGCATTATGGCCTGGCTAATGAGAAATGGTATAGAGACCATTGGCACAACGAAGCTACAGCTTTTGAACTATTTAGATTACTAGACGAAGCTATTGAATTAATTGAAACACTAAAGGAGAAGGTAGATGAATAACTCAGAACTACAACTAGAGCAGATCTATGAAACGGTTTGCGGAGAGAACGGTATGAGCAGGTACTTACATTATGAGCTAATAGATAGGCTAAATGAAATGTATGACTGTTACGAATGGATGTGTGAGTATGGAGATGAAATACAAATGCAGAATGATTTAAAAGAACTAAGAGGTGAATTATGAATAATTTAACATTAAGTGAGCAAATAGAACAACTAGAGGTAGAGTTAGATAATCTAAGAAACATTAAGGATAAGTATATTTCAGTTAAGCTGACGAATACATCATTACATCATAAGATTCCAGAAATAACGGAAGAGAACTTGATGTTAGCTGATGAGAATCAGAAGATGGCCAAGTTCTTAAAGGAAATTGGGTATACAGCCAATGAGATAAATAATATCGCTACAGGTTGGGATGACATCCATTAATAATAAAGGAGAAGTGTAATGTTTTTATATACAAAGAAATGCGACCAATGTGGTTGCGGTATGGACGATGGATATGTTTTAGGATGGGATCATCATTTCTGCGGAAACACATGCTTAACAGCATATCTATACGAAGAAGATATCTGCTACTACACAACATTTGACGTAAAGTCAGATACTGAGGTAGGAGGTATCGCTTACAGCGAGGAAGGTGAGGCTCATTTATATCAGCCACTTCCAGAAATAGAGTGATGGATCGTTTCTATTCTTGAGGAGAAGTAGGATGCTCTAGGAGAGCTGGGGGTCGATCCATCAAGGATAATTATACATAACAATAGGATATAACATGGATATACAGATAAAAACTTTAGAAATAAAGACACTAAAGGTAGCTGAAGAGGTTACTGGGGGCGTTGCTAAAACTAAGAAACTTAACACTTCTAGTAGCAACCTATCAGCATTTGACTGCAAAACTGGAAGTAAACTGGCAACAATTGAAGGCTCAGTCTGCTTTGATTGCTATGCAAGAAAGGGTAACTATAGGTTTCCAAATGTAAAGAAGGCTTTACAAAACAGAACTAAGTTGATCTCTAACGATAGTTGGGTGAAAGCTTGGGTGTTTATCTTGAAGAATAAGAAGAGGATAGTAGACTCAGGACTATTTAGGCATCATGATAGTGGTGACGTCCAAGATATGACCCATCTAAGGAAGATTATCGAGGTAGCAAGACTAACACCAGAGATTAAGCATTGGTTGCCTACAAAGGAATCCTCGTTGATTAAGAACTTTAAGGGAAAGATGCCTAAGAATATCGTTATTAGGCTATCTGGAACTATGGTTAACGGAAACCCACCAAGATATAAGAATACATCTACAGTCACAACCGACCCAGACAAGGCAACTTGTAGGGCATTTGAAACACAAGGTGAATGTAGAGACTGCTCTAAATGTTGGGACGAAACAATTGCCAATATCGTATATCTAAAACACTGATAAAATAACCCTATCTTTTGAGGAGAAACAATGAATATAGACGTAACTAAAGAGGTTACTGGTAAATGGCATACTACATTGATAGCAATGGGTATACCAGAAGTCTGCCTAAACGGCAAAAGCCAACCTTGCCCTATGTGCGGTGGTAAAGACCGCTTCAGGTTCACAGACTATGAAAACGCAGGATTATATATATGCTCAGGATGTGGAAATGGAAACGGATGGTCATTAGCTCAGAAATACTTTGACATTAACTTCGCAACAGCTGCTAAACAGATAAAGTCAATCCTTGGTCTTACACAAGGACACGTCTTTGATAATCCTAAGTTTAATCCAATACCAGCATTAAAGAAGATGGCATTACTGTCTAAACCTTTAGATGCCTCATTATCTGTCTGTAAATACCTAGACTCTAGAGGATTCGATCAATATCCAGAAGGACTTAGGCAAGGCAGAATTCCTTTCTATAAGGAAATGAAGAAGGTTGGTGAGTATGACGCTTTAATATCTCTAGTCAAAGACTGGGAAGGTAGAGCTATTACTTATCATCTAACCTACATTAAGGATGGTAAGAAGGCAGATATAGATCCGAATAGGAAGATTATGCCAGGAAAAGGAACTATTACTGGTTCTTCTATAAGGCTACACAATGACTTTGAAGATGTTATCTGTGTTGCAGAAGGCATCGAGTCAGCATGGGGAGCCCATAAAGACTCTGGACATCCTGCCTTCGCAGTTATTAACGCCAACTGCATGGAAAGCTTTGTGCCTCCAGAAGGAGTGACACAAGTGTGGATATACGGAGACAACGACAGGAACTATACTGGCCAATCGGCAGCATATAAGTTAGCTAAAAGGCTAATGATGAAAGGTATTGAGGCTTGGGTGTTTATACCTGACAAAGTTGGTCAAGATTGGAACGATATATTATTATCTAAATAGCATAGGGGTTGATGTGGAATTCAAGATACAAGAAATAGTTTGGTCTATTGAGGAAACCGTAATAGATTATAAAAGTAACAAAAGGTTTGCAGTTCAAATCTTTAGGAATTGCCAATGTTTAAGAGATGACTTTAGAAGTTATTCAATTGTATCGGATACCTTTAATTACCTAACATATGCATTCTCTAGAAACGATGGTCAGATTCCATTGACAAATACTCTCGCTAAGCTAGGGGATATCGTTTCCAAGACATTGTCGTTAAAGAATCAAGGTAAGAGTGCTAAGCTTCAATTAGGCTCTATTGTTCTTGAGGCATTAATCGACAAGGATTATATAACTCTTCACAGAGAGGAATATATGACATATGAGCAGCTTCTTATTAAAGGCGAGAAGGTTAGGAAGAGAATGCAACCTTATCATCTTGAACTTGGAGAACAGTTCAGAGATGTTAAATTCCTTATTAAAGAAAGATTAGGTATTAGCACAACTAAGTATCCAGAATGGGACTCTAGTGAGCGAATGGTATTAGGCGTAAAGGATAGGCTTGTTAAAGGAACTATTAAGATAAGCAAGGGAATCAAGAAGCCATTCTTGAAAGCTATCAATAACCTAGAGAAAGTTAGATGGGAAGTTAATCCTGACATTGCTCAGGTGTCCAAACAGCTTGAAGCTTTATTAATTGATAGCTCTATTGAGGTAATTACAGAAGATGGTGAGATAGTAAGATTTGAGTCTTCTGATATAAAGCGTATAGGCGCTAACGAGAAGTACAAGAATGTAAACCTTTATTATAATGACATCCTATTTGAGCCTGACCTAGGTAATGCTGCTCAAGTTAAGATAATAGAGGCTAAATTAGCTAGCCTTGAGAAGAGATACAAACGCATAAAGACCACAGGGGAGTTAAAGGATAGTATCAAGAAACAGATTGATACCTGTATGGATATCTATGAAGAGAAGAATAGACATTGGCTAGCTAAGCAATTGTGTCTCAGGAAGCGCTCACATGTCAATAGAGACCAGTTTATCCTTAATACGATACATGGTTGCGAAGAAGCTCCAGGATGGCTAGGATCAAAGTTTTACTTATCTAGCTTCTTGGACTTTAGGGGGAGGGTGTACGCAAGAGATCCATATTTCTCATATCAGTCATCAGACTTAGCAAGAGGACATTTGATGTTTGCTGAGAAGAAGCTAATGACTGATAAAGGTTATAGGCATCTACTAGCTCATCTTGCTAACAGCTACAACCAATCCTACACAATAGAGGAGCTTAAGGATCTTGACTGGACAGAGCAGGATTATGCCAAGGATTTAATTATAGATGGAATACCTGATATATCAGTAGATAAGATGACCATTAAGGATAGAGAGTTATGGTCAGAGAATTCATTAGACTTTATCTTTGATGTAGCATTGGATCCAATAGAGTCAAGGGAGCAATGGATGCAGGCTGAGAAGCCATGGGTATTCTTATCATTGTGCTTTGAAGTAATTAAGTACTTAGCTGAGGATGGAGAATACTTCTCTCAGATGCCAATAGCTATTGATGGTGCTTCAAATGGGACACAGCATTTAGCTGCAATGAGTAAAGATGAGATAGCAGGTGCCATGGTTGGATTAATTCCAACTAATAAACCTATTGACTTTTACATTGTGATTGCTAAAGGGATTCTGAATAGGAACGTGGATAATGATCTAGGTAAGATACTGGCTCAGATACCAATGAAGCTTATTAGGAAGGGAATCAGTAAGCGAGGCACTATGACAAAAGCCTATGATGCTGGAGTTAGATGTATCGCAAATATCATCTACACAGATTGCTATGATGCTGGAATGACGGTTAAGTATGGTATCACAAGGTCAGTATCTAGCAAGCTAGCTAAGGATTTAGTGGACACTTACAATTCATTATGTTCAGGGCCAGTAGCTGTTAAGGACTACTTACAAGCATTAACTAAACATAGGATTAAGGAGTTGAACTACAGATCATCAGAATGGGACACGCCAAGTGGGTTTCATGTGATATCTGAGAAATGGATAACATCAAAGAAACAAGTTGTTGTTCGTTTAAATAAGAATCGTATCGGCATCGTTTACAGGGAAGTCACAAGCATCCCTGCTATTCACGAGATAACCTCAGGAATTAGCCCTAACTACGTTCATTCAATGGATGCTAGTCATATGTCATTAGTTATTAATGAACTAAATGATGCAGGGATTTATTCCTTTGGAGCTATCCATGATAGTTTCTCTGTTCACGCAGATGATGTTGATACAATGTTAGACATAACCAAATCTGTATTTATAAGCATGTATGACCATGATGTATTTACAGATATGAAGAAACAATTCGTTGGTAACGATGAGAACTTTACGATCGACAAACCTGACATTGGTAAGCTCGATCTCAACAGAATTAAGGAGTCAGAGTATTTCTTCTGTTAGTGGCGTAAGTCATTGATATATAAGAAGAATTCCTATGTACTCCTTATAGAGAGAAAACCACGGTAGATTCTACGGTGTTATTCCCTCGAAATATTCTAGCAAATGTTGTGGTAGGCATTTGTGGAAAATCTAAAAGCTGCATCAGACCCTGACTACCACATCACAGGGTTCGGTGCAGCCCTTATGTTTAATCAAAGGGTAATCAGAGCAATAATGCTCGAATAAAAGGAGAAGTATATGTCGAAAACATATGAGTTTAATAATGTAAAGGTAATGTGGGCTAAATTGGATCCAGAGAATCCAGAGCCACCATTTATGCAAGATGATGAGAAGCCTAAGCCAGATTCATGGAATCTTATTGCTGTACTAGATGATAAACAAGCAGATAGATGGAAGGAAGAAGGAATGTTCCCTAAGTTTAAACGCAACAAGGATCATGATTTAGTATTGGAAGATGGACAGAGAGTCATTAAGTTAGGTAAGACTGCAACATTCGGCTACAAGGGTGCTCCTAAGAAGCCAGTAATAGTAGTTGATACTTATGGAAATAACTTCTCGGGGTTACTCGGTAATGGTACGGTTTGTAACATTCAGTGTTCAGTACATGAATGGAAAACTGCATCATCAACTGGAGCAACAGCTAGTCTTGAAGCAATTCAAGTATTAGAGTTAGTTGAGTTCACAGCTGATGGTGGTGAAGAGTTCACACCAACATTCTCTTTCGATAAGCAAGAGAAGAAGAGTTTATCAGAAGCGACATCTAATGAAGATCCTGAGGATATCCCTTTCTAGGCTATTATGAACCAACATGGCAATGGGTTAAGTCAAACTGAGAAGACTCAGTAAGTAGGATTGCGGATTCGCAGTCGTAGAACCCACCTAACATAACAATAGGATATAACATGCAAACATTTCTCACACTATACTTTCTGCTATTCGTAGTAGTAATAGTATATCGAACAATAAAATGAGTTACGAGTTAAGGCAGTATCAAAAGGATACTCTTAACAAACTAGTTAAGTCACACAGGTCAGGTAAGAAGCGAATAATACTTCAGGCTCCAACAGGAGCAGGAAAGACAGTTATGGCTGCTGCCTTAGTCCAGTACTTCAAGGACAAAGGTAAAAGTATATTGTTTCTAGCACACAGAAGGGAGTTAATTACACAAGCATCAGAGAAGCTTAATATGTCTGGTATCTCTCATGGAATAATTATGGCCGACCATAGAACGGATGATAGACATACCGTTCAGATAGCATCTGTGGATACATTAAGAGCTAGAGCAATAAACAATAAGAAGATGGAGTTACCTGAGGCTGATGTGATATTCATCGATGAAGCCCATAGGTCTTTATCAGAAACCTACCTAAAGTTAATTGGACTATACAAAGACAGTCTGTTAGTTGGATTAACAGCAACACCAATCAGAGCAGGAGGAGAGGGGTTGGGATATGTGTATGACGACATGGTTACAGCTCCAAGCATTAAAGAACTGACTAAACAAGGAAGCCTTGTTGATGTTAAGTATTACTCTCCTAGTGTTCCAGACCTTAAGGGTGTTGGCGTTGTTGGAGGAGATTTCAATGGTAAGAGTCTTAACGAAAGGATGGATCAGCCAAAGCTTGTTGGTGACATTGTAAGCACATGGTTACACTTAGCAAAAGATAAGCAGACTATTGTGTTCGCTGCAGGTGTAAAGCATTCCATGAATCTAATGGAGCAGTTTGTCTCAAAAGGAGTTAAAGCTGCTCATTTAGATGGAACTACAGAGAGCGAAGAGAGGCTACAAATCATTGCTGATTTCAACTCAGGTAAGATAACGGTTGTCTGCAACTGTATGGTCTTAACTGAGGGCTTTGACGCTCCCTGTGCTGAAGTTTGTGTACTTGCAAGACCAACTAAATCTCTGCCACTTTATATACAAATGGTTGGTAGGGTTCTTAGACCTTATCCATCTAAAGAGAAGGCGATGGTTATTGACCATTCAGGTGCGGTATATATCAACGGGTTTATTGATGATGACCATAAATGGGACTTAGGTACTGGAATCTTAAGAAAGAGACCAGAACGTAAGGATAGAGACAAAGAGGACTCAATAATTGTATGTGAAGGCTGCTTCAGAACTTATAGTGGGGGAAACATTTGCCCTACTTGTGGTCAGAAACACAAGCCTAAATCTGACTATGTTAATTTCATTGACTCTCAGCTATGTCTTGTTGATAAGATAACAAGGAAGGCTGAGAGGAAAGAGGAATACGGAGAAGGGTTTAAGCTTAACTTCTACAAAGAGCTTCTTGGAGCCTCTGAACTTAGAGGTCATTCCAAAGGATGGGCTTGGCATAAGTACCAAGACAGATTCGGAGAGAAGCCTGACTACCCTGACTTCAAGTATCCAGATTCAATACATCCTTCAGATGAATGTAATAACTACATAAAACACCTTCAGATTAGGGAGTTTAAGAAAAAGAAGAAAGAAGGAACTTTACCAGCTGGATACACAGATAAAGTTAAGAAGAAATAACCTCAGTCAGTATATGGGCTGCTTACTAGTACTTTCGGGTTTTCATGTTTCCCATTTATGTCTAGTAGGATTGTTAAAAGGTACGCCACAGCCTTCATATATAGTGGCACCAAATTCAACAAATTGAGGAGAAGTATTGTGCCACCAAGAAACTATAGTAAGAACCATACCCTGTCTGATGGAAGTGTATGGACTTCATTTATGATTGCAGAAGAGACGGGGATAAATCTATCAACAATACGTGCTAGATTATGTAGAAACAAGAATGTCAAGGATATATTTGCTCCCAAGTACGCAGGGACTAATAAGAAAGGACTTTATAAACTATATACGTTAGATGATGGAAGTCAGTGGACAGTTCCTGAGATAGTAAAAGAGGCAGGTATAACTAGGTCATGTGCTGGAGCTAGATTATCAAAATCTAAAGAAAGAGCAATTGTCCTTGCCCCTCCTCTCAACATTGAAACAGTAGATACAGCAAGAAAGAAGAGAGTAAGGAAAGAGACAATGTGTTTTGGTCAAAGAGACTTCTGGACATTGTTAAACGCTAATACATAGGTTTATGGGCAAGGAGAGAAGTCCCATTGATAATGCAGACTAATACATTAACGAGATACTACAAGCGTTTGTAAAAGATAATTTACTGCGAAGACCTCAATAACTTAATAACAAATAGGATATAACATGCAAATATATACAGATGAGCAGCTACCACAAGGTAGTCAAGAATGGTTAGACGTTAGAGCTAATCATGGAACAGCTTCAGAAGCTGCAGCAGTATTACAAGTATCACCTTGGACTCCAAAGACTCCATTGCAATTATGGCAGCTTAAGAATGGTGAAATAAAGATAACTGAGAACTTTGCAATGAGGATTGGTAACGAGACAGAGGATGAAGCAAGAGAGTGTTTCGAGGAGTTCTCAGGGAAAGAGTACGCTCCAGTCTGTATAACTGATCATATTGAAGAACTACCATTAATGGCCTCACTGGATGGAATGGAGAGAGGCAATGGAAACTCTATAGTAGAGATTAAAGTCCCTCTAAACGGATCCTGCTCGCCTTTATGGGCATCAATGGAGTTAGATGAAGAGTTACCAATACAATACATTTTACAAATGCAACAACAGATGTTATTATCTCAACAAAGCCATTGTAATTTCTGGGTATATGATAGAAAGAACAAGGTTGGATTAAATAGAATTGTAAAGAAAGATAATAAAGTTCAACAACAAATAATTGATGGTTGGGCGGAATACTTTAAAGGCAAACCAGAGGCTGGCGATAAGGATGTTATTGTGAGGGATGATAAGGAATGGGTTAAATTAGCAACACTTTGGAAGATGGCTAAGAATGACGCAGACGAGGCTACTAAGAAACAAAAGAGGCTTCGTCAAGAGTTGATCGATTTATGTAAAGATAAGTCTTATAAAGGTCACCAAGTCCAAGTCACCAAGAACAATAACACTGGAGCTTGGTCGATAAGGAAGGTTAAGTAATGGAGTATAACGCAATACTAGAGTACCCAACTTTCACGAGAAAGGGTAAGTCTGTAAAACTATCACAGAACATCTTTAAGAAGATGCACTGGGGCTCTCAAGCTAAATGTAAGAAAGATTACGCAGAGTTAGTAGAGGGGTTCGTAGATTCACTACCAGTATTTGAATGGATAAGACCACAGTACACTTTATTCTTTAAAGGGAATAGAGCTAAGGACTTAGATAACTACTGGTTTCCAGTACATAAGTTCTTAATGGATGCTATTGTAGACCGTGGCAAACTGGAAGATGATAACTTTAAGTTTGTAAGAGGGTTTGAAGTAGACTTTGGTGAGTCTGGTAAAGATGTACAAGATTATGTTGTCGTAGAGCTCCATGGAGAGATTAGTGACAAGGACGATACAGATTAACGAAGCAATAGAGAAATGTTACAACGTCATAATGAGGATGAGTGATCATGAGACAGTTTGTCATTGTGAAGCTTGGCTAGAAACGTTAAAGATATTAAATCAATTAGGGTTTAAGAGGGTCTCATTTGAAGAAAGCTAAGAAGACAAAGACAATCAAGGTAATACCTAATGGGGGTTATGCTAAGGCAGGAGACTGTATTAGGATTTGGCATAAGTTCAAATGTAAGACTGAAATGTCTTGGATGAACAACCTACCGAAGGGATCCTGGGAAGAGCCAGGTGTTCTATCAAATTATATGAGGGAGATAATTAATAAAGAGAAAGATTAAGGTGTGTTACGAATTCTGAGAACTATAAACTAACTGAAGAGGAGATTTAAATGAACAAAGAAAGTAAAGAAGAAGCTTGCTCAATATTAGCAAAAGAATATGAAGAGATAGCCAAGGCTTCAGGAATTGAGAATGACCATGTCTATAAGCATTATATGGAAAGATGTATGTCAAGAGAAGACATCACAGTTGCTGAGCAAACAGTTAGGACAATAAAGAGGGATGAATATAAAGACCCTGCTGTGTCTTGGGTAGCTGCATGGAAGGAACAAAGGCTAATAAGAGCTAACCTAGTTAAAGACAACGTCAGATCTTACAAGCAAGTAAAGAGTTTCATATGAATCTAGATGATTACTTTGACAAACTATATGATTACAACGAACCAATTAAGGAGAAGAAGATGGGAAGAGTATGTAGAGCAGTATTTACAATAATAGATGATGAAGATTTAAAACTAAACAGAACAGAAGTAGTAGAGATAACATACCCTATTACAGAAAACGATAATATGTTTGATGCGATGATAGATTACCTATCAGAAGATTTAAAGACAGAAGCAGCAGACAATGAAGAGTCTAAGATAATACTTGGACACTAGGAGACATATGAAAGATTACAATGCAATGAGTTTACATGGAATTAAAGACAAGGAATACATCGAAGAGTTTGACCTAGACCCATCACTGGAAGGAACTCCAGAAATTAATGATGCAATGATGGATGTAGTCTCAGTGATGAATCTGAAAGCTGAGAAGTCAAGACTACTAGAGGAAGGTGTAGAGTCAGAGAAGGCTCAACAAGAAGCTTACAAGATAGTGAACAAGAAACGAAAGGAAGCAGAGTCATATCTTAGAGATGTAACAAATCAGAGAGGCTATTAACAAAGAAAACCCCACAGAAATCCATTACGGATAACTGTGGGGTTACTTTGTTTATTTAGTAGCTGGCCAATCCCAAGCGTACTGGTACATCTTATTAATATCCATCCTCTTAACGGCTTCAGCTCTACGCTTCTCAATTCTACTAATAGCATTGATAACTGTATCGCCTTTCTTGCCTCTCCAAGGAACATTAGCTAAGAAGAACCTTAAAGGGTTTTGATTAACCTTCGCCATCTCTTTCTTAGTTAATTCTCTTCCTAGTTCATTAGCATAAGTAACTCTAGCAATCTCTTCAAACCTCTCAGAGTCCAAATCTTGTATAGATTTAATTAACTTATCAACAGAAGAGTAATCCCTAGATACTTTCATGATCTCTTTATGAAGAGCATGTGAGAACTCCTGAGCATCCTTAGGAGTCATCAACATACCATCATAAATCTGAGCAGCAAAGAAACCATCTTTAGACTTGGCATTCTTTCTAAGATTAGAGATAGCTCTCATTATTACAATGGCATCGATAGCCTGTGTAATAAGAACGGGAGCCTGCTTGGAAGCCTTAAGACTTGTTAGTTTATGGACAGCTTTGTCGTATTTAACTCTAATGGTTTCACCACTAGCGCCTTTAGTTTCAACTCCACTAGCATCAAGAAGCCTTTTCATTCTTTGAATGAGAACAGGGCCTCCTCTGCCTTTCCTTTTACCAGGCTTATAACTACCCTTCATCCTACCATCTTCATCTAGAACTCTTTGAGAGAGTCCAAACTCAATGTAATCATAGTCATCAGTGATAGTGTGAGGCTCAATTCCAAGAGAAACGGCATAGCCTGTGATAGAAGAAAGAACCTTAGCAAGTTCCTGCATCTCTGGGAAGTTAGTCTGGACAGCCTTAACCATCATCTTTCCTGATAAATCTAAGAAAGTATTGATAGCCTTTTGGTTGTACGTGTTCTTTAAATCTGTGAAGATTTTAGAACCCTCTAACGTCTCAGATAGGTACTCAGAGAAACCCTCTCTGATAGTAGCATCACCTGCACCATAACCGAAGATCATTAACGCAGTCTTAGATAGATTACGAGAGTCACGACCTTCAAACATCTCTTCAAATACCTGATCCCAAGTCTCTTTAAACTTAGAGTTTATATTCTTACCAGCATATTCTTGAATCTGTTGCTTAAACATCTCACTAGTAATAGTATATACATCATTGTTCTCTAATGAATATTCTTCACCTTCGATAGGAATCATTCCAGTCAAACCAGCAACCCTTAAGTCACCAGCTTGCATTGAATTAATAGCAAGACCATTGGCCAAACCATCTATCTCTGTAATAAAGCCAGTCTTATAAATCTTATTGGCACTATTCCTAGAGTCCTTCTGGAAGTTATGGAAGGAGATAGCTTCAGATATAGCATTCAAAGACATCCAGCCTTCGTGTCGTGAGGCATCCTTGATAAGGGCAGGAGCAAAACCCTTGCCACCTTGGTTCAAGAAGTCAGACTGGGTCTTAGACCAGCCTCCAGCTAGTGCTTGGAACTTAGAAGCTAATTGAGCATTACTGCCTTGATTAGCTTTATTCATTCCAAGTTTCTTTAAGATTCCAGCTTGGAGAGTTATAACGTCCATCTTCTTATCAACATTATATGTACTCTTAACCGCAGCCCTAAGTAAAGACCTAACTAGCTTTGAGCTTTGGTAGTTACCAACAGTTTGCGCAACATGAACCCTCTTGGCTCCGCCAATAAAGTATGTATAGTAAAACGAGGTATCATCGAAATGATCTTGAAGCCACTGAATATCTTGTTGGAAGTTAACCATCTTGGCCTTGTCTCCCATAAGACTTTCAGTCTCAAACTCAAGCTCATTAGCCATAGAAGGATCCATAGGAT
>Ga0307985_10001641_pt1 | contig 12624 bp, 17 predicted proteins | sample EllFjometageno80_FD_203155 | JGI IMG/M metagenome (GOLD analysis project Ga0307985, IMG submission 203155) | Marine microbial communities from Ellis Fjord, Antarctic Ocean - #80 | ecosystem: Environmental > Aquatic > Marine > Unclassified | place: Southern Ocean | collected 2014-10-09 | reverse complement strand
CGACCGTGCAATTCCCAAGTCGCGTCCATTTTTTCCAGGCGTTTTCGATAATCGTATTGCCAACTTGATCCAGCGTCCCGTCCGAGTTGCGAGCCTTGACCTGTAGGTGAAAGCCACGGTCGCCGACCACGTTTGTCTTGAGAAGCTGCATATATCGCTTGGCATATTCGTTATCGCGCACAAGCTCCCGCGAGCGATCCCGCAGAACCTCCAGCGCGTAGCGCATTTCAGAATCAGCAGAATTATTCGAACTGCCAAAATCGCCAAACAGCCGCCCACCTCGCGCCCCGGCATAATTGCGCTTGACAATTTTAGCTTCATCTTTGCGTTTGAAACGATCCCAAAATGCCATCCGTTAAAACCTCGCAACAATAGAAGCGCCCGTCGGCGTTTTGCGCCTGATGCGTTCAGCTCGTCGTTCCATCAAGAATTCACGCTTGTAGTAATCCCGCCATTCCACCAACTCGCTTGGCGGCATCTTTGAAAGTGAACGACCGTTGATTGAGTACGACAGGACATCAGCGTCAGCTTTCCCCTGGAGAACCGTTTCAATCTTGTCCAGCATTATTTCAGAATGGGTTCTAGGGTCAGCGCCATCAATGTCAAGATCGACTAAAGTTTTGAAGGTTCCCCTGTCAAGAATAATCCGTTGACCGTCCGCTCGCGACATTTCTAACTGCCAATAATAAAGGCCAGAACTGAAATTGGCGCTTGCCGTGCTCGCAATAGAAAACAAATAATCTGTTCCAAAAACGCTACCCACGATCTTAATTTCCTGAGACCCGCCCCCAGTTATCCGAGCAACGAATGTCGCCGTGTATGTTCCATTTGGATAATCTGTTGAGAGATCTATTCGACGCCATTGGATAAAATCTCCAACGACAATTTGTTCAGGCTCGGTGGTTGGGCTGTTTGCCGGATCGAATTGATTGGCCAAATTTATCTCCAGCTTGTAGCAAAGTTACGATTGGGCGAGCCATATCGGTTCTGCTGCATCGGTGGTTTCCTTGGCTTCTCCCTAGCCTCTGCTCGTTTTTCGCTCAGCGCCTTCATGCTTAGATTAGCAATCCCAAACGCTGCTATCGCATAGACCCTTAAATCTAACGCTTCATTTCGCGCCCTAGTCTTCTTCCATTCTCGCTTTCTAAAACCTTTGGAGAACTTAGTTACGACTTGTTCTGCCGTTAGCTGAGCAAAATATTCTTCATCGTAGCGGCTTGGAAAATGACAAAACCCCGGCCCAGGAACGGATATCTTTAGACGTCCATAAATTAATTCCTTAGCGGTGTCAACGCCGACGGGAAACAATCTGATCTTGCCAATGTTATTCCGTGTCGGGCGCCCGACTATTGGCTTTCCCTCGCCACCGATTCCCTTGATGGCAAATATGCCCCGGCGTTCTCGCGGCCTAACAAAATCATAGACGGCTTGGGTATAGTGTCCACCCGAATCAATAGCTGCCGCCCGTATCTTCATAGTCCCACCGTCCTCTCGCTGAAACGATTGAGACAAGTATAGGTCGAGATCAGCCCAAAGCTGCGGAGCCGACGGGTCGCCATAGATGATGTGATGATCAATCGAATAAGTTTCATGGTCAATCGCGTGGCCTAGAACCTCAATTTCTAATCGATCGTTTTGAGTATCAATGCCAGCCGTCACCACCAGAACAGGGTCAGGAATCTCTTCATACGCCTCACCGCGCCCCGGTATTTCATCATCGTTGACCCCTTCGCCTTGTTCTTCCCATGTCTCACCAGCAAACGTATTGACCCAGACTCGCAATGTTTCCGGCAATTTCTTGGCCTCAAGGAAATCTCGCGCGGCCTCCGCCAGTGTGATCCAGGGAGAATACAACCCGCTCAGTTTAAAGCCAGCCGTCCGGCCTCCTGGTTTCTGAGCAATCCATTTACCCTTGGCAACAGCTTTATGCCGCGCCGCGTCAGTCCATGTTGACCCGCAACATCCACAAACATATGCCGCCTTATCCGGCTCCCCGTCAGGCCATTGGACCTGCAACCACTTCAGGGTCTGTGGCTCGTCGCACTCTGGGCAATCAACCCAGAACTCTCGCTGGTCGCTGTCCAAATACTCCGCTTCAATGCGGCTGGAGTTCTTTACCGTTGGTGTTGATACGATGACAATCTTGGAATTCCAGAAAGTCGTGGCCCTCTTTTCAACCAGCCGCAGCGGGTCGCCTTCCGTACCGGCGCTCGAAGGCCAGCGATCCAACTCATCAGCCAACACAATTCTTACAGGCCTGGATGCTAACCCAGCGGCGGAATTAGAACCCGCAATAGTAACATGACCGCCAGGAAAAACTTTATGTAGCGTTGTGTTGCCGCTGTCCCGTGCTCGCGGGTCTTGAACTTTGCCCTTTAGCGCCGGAGTGTCGCGAAGCATAGGTGCCAGCCGATCTTTGGAAAAAGCTTGTCCCATTGAAAGCGTCGGCTGAACGCAAATTATTGGGCTGGCATCTTGGTCAATGTGGAAGCCAATGACGTTAAGAAGGATTTCAGTCTTGCCAACCTGGGCGGATGACATAACCACCACTCGCTCAATCGCCGGGTCGGAGCAGGCGTCCATGATCCCGCGCGAGTATTCGGCTCGACTTGTGTACCACTTGCCCGGCTCGGCTGATGCTTCTGGCGATAGCCTCCTCTGCGCGTCAGCCCACTGGCTCACCGTCAGCTTCGATGGTGGCTTCAACATCTCCGCCATCTGCGATGTCAGCATTGACATCGGACTGATAGCTCCCAACCCATTTTGATAATTCATCAAGCGCTTCCCCAATCTGCTCCTCAACTATCTGCTTGCATATAGCAGGCGTATCCTCGACCGCCACTACTGGCGCAATCTTAGCCGGCATTGATAACAGCTTGGACCGGCAGGCCGTAATGATCTCGGCCCAGGATTGGGCAACCTCTTCAGTTGTAATTAATAGACCTTTTTTTTGCTTCAAATCAATCTCGGCCATTTCGGCTTCAGCGGCTGTCTTACGCGCTCGGACTTCATCGAAGCTAACAACGCCAGGGTTAATAGATCGTTCTTTAAGATAAGCAATATATCCCCGAACGGCTGGAACCAATTCATATCGGCCTCGCTCGGCCCTTGGAATGACGCCCTCTTTTGACAACTGCTGGACCCGCCGGGTTGATAAATCAAGCAACCGGGCGATTGTTTCGACTGGATATGTTGCCGGGTCAGCCATCAAAGACCTCGTTGGTTTCAGCGTGAACAGCCTTCTGGCCCGTGAAGTCCTGCCATCGCTTGATGATGACGTCGCAGTATTTTTCCTGCATCTCCATTGTGTAGCAAATTCGCTTAGTTGTCTCCGCTGCCATCAGCGTCGAGCCACTGCCGCCGAACGGCTCAAAGCAAATACCATCTTTCGGCAGGCTTGAACGCATTACGCGCTCCATCATAGAGACAGGCTTCGGCGTTGCGTGGCCGTGCCTATCTTCACCCGTCACTCGCCCGAACTCCCACACGTCTGTCATGTTTTCGTGCGTGTTGTCGAAATACGCGCGGCCCGCGTAAAACTCGCGTTTTAGGTCGTCGTACTCGCGTTTTAGGTCGTCGTACTCGCGTTTAAAGTATTCCCCCTTGGTGGCCGCGCAAAGTGCTGCGTAGTCTTCTTTAAGTATGAGCCGAAAGCCGCCCTTGGTAAATGCCGCCTGCGTCATGTTCTGTTTGCCGCAAATTTCATTGCACTGCTCCGTGGTCAGCCCCGACGCCTTGCGCTGCTCATCCATCCAAGACCTAACAGGCTCCCAGCCTTCCCAGTAGTTATCAGCGTCGTTGTTGAATCCCTGCTCGCCAAGAATGAAAAACATACAACGCTCGGTTTGCGGTGGATAGCCTCGCATTCCAGCACTGCTAATCCCGAACCCTCCGGGCTTCTTCCACACTATTTCATTTCTCATGGTAACGCGTTCTGAGTTTTCCAGCCCACCACGATACCATAGCCGCCAAAGTTCAGGCGCATTGCCCCAGATATATGCGCTGGCATTATCGTTCAGAACGGTTCGTATCGTCGTCCACCATTCCATTTGAAACTCATCCAGCTTCTCGCGATATAGATTGTCATTTGCGACTCCATCGCCTTCCTTGCCCATTCCATACGGCGGGTCAGCGTGAAGCAGCGCAGCCTTCCGCCCATCCATCAGCAGCTCCACCGCATCAATGCTCGTGCTATCGCCGCACATCAGCCGATGCCGCCCAAGCAGCCACACATCACCCAGGACCGTCACCGGGTCTTCCGGCACTTCCGGCACTGCGTCTTCATCGGTCAGCCCCTCAACTTCTTCAGCCGTCAAATTTGCAATCTCGTCCAAGTCGAAGCCGGTCAGGCTTAGATCAAACCCCTCCGCATCCAGATCGCCCAGTTCAATCCGCAGCAATTCATCGTCCCAGCCAGCATCGAGCGCCAGCCGATTGTCCGCGATGACGTAGGCGCGCCGTTGCGCTTCGGTCAAATGATCCGCCTCAATGCAGGGAAGGCTGTCCAGCCCCAGCTTTTGCGCCGCCAAGATGCGACCGTGGCCCGCTATGATCCCGTTCTCACCGTCAACGATAACCGGGTTCAGAAAGCCGAACTCTTTGATGGAGGCCGCTAGCTTCGCAACCTGAGCATCCGAATGCGTCCGGCTGTTGCGAGCGTATGGAATTAAATCCGCAGTCTTGATCGTTCTATATGCCGGAAATTTCGCCATCATTTTTCTCCCTTTTTAGCGAAGCGAAGCGCTAATAAAATTTCTGTCACTAGAAAACTTACGAGGTTGTGCGTTACCCGTACCTGTACCGGCCAGGGAGGACCCGCGCAATCTCACCGCCTCTTAGGCTTTGCCGACGCCTGGGCTTTCTTGAAGTTCTTTTTGAAGTTTGTAGACATGGATATTCTGCCCTGCTTCCCCGCGTCTTCATAGAAATCAAACTGCTTCTTAACTTTGCCATCAGAATTCATTAAATAAAGAACCTGCAGCGGGTAGCGCTTCTTCGTTGCCCTCCGCACGATCAGGTCCGCGCCGCCCTTTGATGTCACCCTGAAGACGTTCTTGCGGTTAAGCAGTTGGCGCGGCCTGTTGGCCTTCCTGATCGCGCCGCCAGCAGTTCTTGGCAAGTTGGCATCACGCCCAGGGATTGCCAGCGATCTGCCGCGTGGCCTTTTCACTCCACCGACCGCCAGCCGCTCCATGAATTCACGGCTCATCTTGTGGCCTTTGGGATTGTTCCCCACCGTGACGTTAAGGTTCTTTTTGGTTGCATAGTTCCCTGACCGCTTAATCGTTGTCATCATGGCCGACTTCATAAACTGATTGTTGCGCTTGGTGATGTCACTGGGCCATGTGCGTTCTATGGTTCTTGTCCTCATCTCGAACGCCGTTTGGTTCATTGACTGAGCCATGGCGAATGGCAATTGGTCTTTGCCAAAAGCGTTCATCACCTGGGTTAGCTTAGTCACATTTGTCGCTACATTTATCTGCATCGTAATCCTCCTGCATCGAGGCCGATACTGCGATACACCCCTAAAGGGGTTTGTATCGTATCGTATCGCCCCCTCGCTTTTGCCCCAAGCGATACAATATCATTCGTATCGCCTCGTATCGTTCGTATCGTTCACCCGCTAACCCCAAGCAATAACGCGGCTTTCCATGTGCCAGACGATACAGACCATCCGTCGCCGGTTGTATCGATGTCACCAGATGCCAGCAATTCGTTGACAATGCCCTTATCGCGGCTCGGCCGGGCATATTGAGCAGCAGATGACTGGCTGATGCCCATCTGATTCACATGATAACCGATAAGATCATCACGAGATATGTATGGGCGCCCATCGGGGTCAAGCGGGTTGTTAACACCCTTCCATGCCATCTCAAATGTCCGCTGATGTTTAATGATCGGGTTGTCTTTGGTCGCCTTAACCACCTCAACCCCTTCCACCATGACAGCCGATGTAACCTGCTCACCATCCTCATCATACCATCCAGCTATCGGGACAGATTGGAGTTCAGCAAATAGGTTTGGTGCTGCTTCAGCGTCCTTAGACTTACGCTGCACAATCTCAATCGTATCGCCTGGGATGACGGAAATCTCGACATCTAACGCACCCTTCCAAGCTGATGATCCCCGCGCACGATGCTGGGCCTCGGCTGATACGCCGGTATGATGTACCAACACCACTGTGGCCTTGAACTCCTGTATCAACGCCCCGCAGGCGTCCAGCATACCTTTGGCGTCCTGGGCGGAATTCTCATCGCCCTGTAGGTGCCTGTGGAGTGTATCAACCACGATGGCGGTTGGTACTTCAGGCAGCGCCCTAATAGCCTCCACAGCCTTCTGATAGCCCTCTGGAGCGTTGAGGTCGAGGCCATGCGCCGACACATACATATTGAGTGTGCCAACCTTGTTGTGCGCCTTCCAGGCTGCCAATCGCCCTCGTAACCCATGATGGCCCTCGCCAGCCAGATAGACCACTGACCCATGCCTGACCTTGTTACCAAACCAATGGCCCACGGCCCCACGCGAGGCGACTGATCCCATCATATCTAACACCATAAACGTCTTGCCTGACCCGGATGGCCCGTGGATCATCACTAACCCTTCACGCTGTATCCAGCGCTTGACCAGCCATTTGAGCGGCGCAGGCTGGGCTGAGAAGTCGTCGGCAGGGATTAACCAATCATCTTGCGGCGGAAACAGGATAGCCATTAGGTCATGGCCTGCCAAAGCATAATCGTTGGCATCGCCTAGCTCCGGCGGCATGACAATCCGGCACCCATGCTTAGCAGATGCTTCGTCCGCCTTATTCCGCCCGACCCCTGACGCATCATTGTCAGCTACAACCACGATGTCCTGAGTCGCCCCGTGGGCCTCGCGAAGCTGACGGACTATCTCAGGCAGGTTGTTCGCTGAATACGCTATGACAACCGGCCTGTTCGACACCTCGTGAATGGTCGCCGCTGTAGCAAATCCTTCTGCAACAAATATGGTTGAGCCGTCCAGGTCGCCTAATGTCCAGGAACATCCCCGCGTGGCGGCCCCTGGGTGATAGCGTTTATCCTCCCCAATATATTGTAGGGATGACAACTCACCATCTGATCCGAACAGGGGAACGATCAACCGCCCATCCCCTGTGGTCCTCACCCCGTGCGGCTTGATGTTTTTCTTGGCGAGGTATGGGTGGTCAGGCGATGCGCCTGTGGCATCCCGCCAGATGGCTTGGACGGTATCCGCCGCCACCTCGGCCTTCCGCTGCCGCTCGGCATCCCGCAGCGCCTTGGCTTCGCTTTGTCTGCGAGCAATAGACATCTGCTCAGCAATAGAAAGATCCCGATTGATTGCCGCCCTAAATGTCCCGTCAATCCCATCACGCCAGCAGCCAAACCGGCCTGCGACAGGTGTATCTGGAAAGACAATGTACCAGCCGGAGTCATCGCGCTTGCGGCCTTTCGTACTGAACCGATGAAGCTGGCCGTCAATCCTGATGGCCTCTGGCGGCTCAATCCCTGCCGACCGCATTGCGTCTGCAAGCTGGGCCTCTGGCGGCTCGGAATATGCCTCGGCCTTAGCGCCGCGATATACGCCCCCCATGATTTTGGTAATATCAACCATCGGTGTTAATCCTTTCGCGCGCCAATCTGGCATAGCCTTCTATATCAAGCCAATGGTCAGGCTCACTTGCATTGCCAGATAATATCCTTGCTATTTTGCTGGCAATCATGTCCAGCGCCTCGCACTGCCAGGACGTAAGTTTACCATATCCGGGATATCCTCTACCCCGCATCTCGTGCTTCAAGCTCTGAGCGATGTCTGAAACCTGGCCAAAATCACCGTGAGTTTCCTCCCGTTCATCAAGCACATTTTTGATATCATTCATCTGCCATCAGCCCTCCGCTCGTCGCGATCTGCATCTGGAATTGGCGAAGCATCGGAGGCCTGTCACCCCATTGGGAAACGGCGGCCTGCGTTATCCCAAGAGCGTCTGCAATATTAGACTGCGTTGTAAAATATTTCATAGCATCCTCTGTAGACATTATTTTTGCTCCATGTTGGTTTATCCCTTTACATTATAAGCATCCTTGTATAAGCATGTAAACATCAAATCGCAAACGGAATCATCCGACCGCGATCAAAAGGGGAAGAACATTGATTAACCTACAAAACACCGGCCAAGCCACGGCAGACGCGATTAAGCTGCTAGTCTATGGCGCGGCAGGAGTAGGCAAGACAAGCCTAATCCCAACCATGCCAGCGCCGATCATACTAAGCGCCGAGGCTGGGTTGTTGAGCATCGTTTCAGCCGACCTGCCCTTCCTTGTGATCAAGTCCATGGATGATCTGCGCGAGGCATATACATGGCTCACTACATCAGACGATGCAAAGGGCTTCAAATCCATCGCGTTAGACAGCATCAGTGAGATTGCTGAAGTATGTCTTGAAGCCGAGAAGAAATCAGCCAAAGACCCGCGACAGGCTTATGGTGAGATGGCGACCACGATGGCCCAGGTCATTCGTTTATTTCGGGACATCCCTGATCGGCATGTGCTGTTTACTGCCAAGCTGGACAAGAGCCAGGATGAGACGGGTCGGATGTTGTATGCGCCAAGTATGCCTGGGAATAAGACTGGGCAAGCGTTGCCGTATTATTTTGATATCGTGGCCGCACTCCGAGTCGAGAAAGACGCTGAGGGCAATGCTCAACGCGCGCTGATGACTGACACCGATGGGCTTTGGCAGGCAAAAGATCGGTCTGGCAAACTGGACGCCTGGGAAACGCCTGACATTGGTGAAATTATTTCCAAGATTGAAGGCACCAAATGAACCTTGATCTTGACACCGCTGCCGCTGAATGGATTGAGGCCAAGGCGGCAGAGCGTGAAGCCGTCGAGCGGCGCAGGGTTTTGGAGGACCACATTGCAAGCCTGCTCGGAGTCAGTCAGACGCTTGAAGGCACCGAAACGACCGTCACTGATAACGGTCACAGAATTAAGCTGGTTGGGCGTATGAGCCGCAAAATCGACAGGCACATGGCAGAAGACATCGCCGCCGAATATGGTCTGGAAGCCCAGCTCGATAAATTGTTCAGATGGAAGCCTGAGATCAACGCTTCTGCATGGAAGGAGGCTTCGGACAATGTGCGCCGCCCATTTTTGAAATCAGTTACCACGACGCCATCTCGCGTCAGTTTTAATGTAGAAAAGGAATAAATTCATGGTCGCATTACAAAAGGCATTTCGCGCCGCAGAATTTGCCCAAAAGCCGCTGGATGAGCCACGCACCTGGGAGCCGTTGCCAGACGGTTGGTACGACGCCATGATTGTTGATGCCGAAATTAGAGACACAAAGGCTGGCACGGGTCAATATATTGCCATCCGGTATGACATCACCGGCCCGACGCATGAAGGTCGGGTGGTATTTACAAATATCAATCTCTCAAACCCTAATTCCAAAGCTGTCGAGATCGGCCATCAGCAACTCAGCCAGATTACGCAGATTATTGGCATTGCTGAATTGGCAGACACCGACCAACTGATAGGCTCAACGCTATCAATTAAGCTGACAACTCAGCGGTCTGAGCAATATGGAGATCGTAATGAGGTGAAGGGATATAAGCAGAGCGGATCAAAGCCAGCAATGATGAAGGCGGGTGCTGCCGTTCCGCCATGGGCTGCTAAACAAGCAGAAGGATTGGATGACGATATTCCGTTCTAAGTAATCTGCCCAGAATTTGCCCGGAATTTGCCCAAGCATTTTCCGGGCAATTTATATTCTCAGGGAGAGAGCTATGACCAAAATACCGAAACGGATTGACCTTGTTGCGGAGGCCATAGACGATCATCACAAAGACATCCAGGACGCCCTACGCCCGCATATGGGAGCCTCTGGGTTAGGTCATCATTGTGATCGGTGGATATGGTTGAGCTTCCGCTGGGCGGTGCGGGAGAAGTTCCCAGGCCGGATCAAACGTCTATTCCGGCGCGGTCATAATGAAGAAGCCACGATCCAGGCTGATTTAGAGGCCATCGGGGTCAAATTTCAGGACACCGGGACTGACCAACAGTTTCTTGACCTGGGCGGACATTTGGGCGGATCGACAGATGGGATCGCGGTTAGAGGCGTCCCCGGCGGGGGAATTCAAAAGCATGTAGTGGAATACAAAACCCACGCCCTCAAATCGTTCAATGATTTAGAGGCCAAGGGCGTCGAGAAATCTAAGCCAGTTCATTACGCCCAGATGCAGCTTTATATGCACGGGCTGGGCATGAAACGCGCGTTGTATGTGGCCGTCTGTAAGAATGATGACAGATTATACACCGAGCGGGTTAAGTATGATCCTGACACGGCTCAGTCGCTCCTAGACCGTGGCCAACGGCTATCAACTGCCGAACGTATGCCTGACCCAATTTCCACCGATCCATCATGGTATCAGTGCAAGATGTGTCCGGCCCATGATTTATGTCATGGGTCAAAGCTGACGCAGCAAGTTAATTGTCGGACTTGCGCCCGCTCTACGCCGACCCCCGATGGAAAATGGGCTTGCGCCCGATGGGATGCAAACGATGTGGCGCCGCAACATCAGGCGACCGGCTGCGAGGCCCATGTCATCCACCCTGACCTTGTGCCTTGGGCCATCAAAGACTCAAACCATCCCGATGAAGCGGTTTATGAGATAAATGATACAGACGTTAGAAACGGCGAGCCTGGGGCGCACACATTTGGGTCAGCTGAACTGATAGCGTCGAGCGGCGATGTGGTCCATGATATCGTGATCGAAGCCAGGAAAGCGTTTCCAGGCAGTCGAGTGACGGGAATAATTTTAAAGAATGAAAACAGAGCACCAAGAACAAGTTGAAACCGTGAATTGGTGGAGGGCGACCTTTCCTTCGATCCTCCTTTTTGCCATTCCAAACGGTGGATTCCGTCATCCTGCAACTGCAAAAAAACTCAAAGCTGAGGGAGTCGTGAGGGGTATCCCGGATTTATTTGCGCCCGAATGGTCGCTCTGGCTGGAAATGAAGCGTTGCAAAGGGTCCCTTTCCCCGCACCAAAAATCGATGATTGAGTACCTCAAATCTAACGGACATTTTGTTATAGTTGGAAAAGGATTTGAAGATGCGAAGACACAAGTCCTCTCCTTTGCCGAAGCCAGAAAAAAATGGTAAACACTCTCAGCGCGAGTTCCCTTTCCCGCGCTGGTAGCGCTCGCTCAGGCAGGAATCTCCCGTTCTTCCTGGGCGAGCGTCGATTTTTCTTCTAAAATTATTTTTATATGAGCTACATTTTTAGCTTTACTTCTTTAATGTTAATGGAGTACAACATAGTTATTGAAACGCTTCGGGAGAAAGCAAAATGGACATCAGCATTCACGACGTAACCGACATTACAATCGGTCCCATCCAGTCAAAGGGCAATGCGGTCTGGAGGAAAATCAAAATCAAGCACCGCACGGGCAATCATGAAATTGTGTCTTTTCTATCCCCATATGCACGGGCAGAAAAAAGCGAAGACCTTGAGATAATTCTGTCGGATAAGCCGATATGATTAAGCAATGCCGCGAATGCCTGGGCGAGGGCCAGATCACCACTGAAACCGGGGTCGCTGATTGGACGCATGGGGGATACCTCCTGGAAAAAATTACTGAATGTTTCGCCTGCGGCGGCTCCGGCGAAACGGATTGGGACGACTGGGCAGACGAAGATGCTGTTTGGTGGGATTTGCCAGAATGATTGAGACAGCATTCTTCTGCATCGCCATGGCCGTCTATTTTGAAGCTCGGTCAGAACCAGAGGCCGGGCAGCGGGCGGTGGCAACGGTAATTATCAATAGAACCCATCACGGATCATGGCCCAACGATGCCTGCTCGGTGGTAAAACAGCCAGCCGCATTTAGTTTCTACTGGGACGGAAAGCCAGAGACCATTACCGACAAAGCGGCCTGGGAGACGGCCCAGAGAGCCGTGCATGAGGCATGGGCCAATCCCTGGGAGAATATGGGGGCGACCCACTATCACGCCACCTACGTCGCCCCAGGCTGGGCCAAACGTATGCGCCGCATTGACCAGATTGGTCAACACGTCTTTTACGAGGAAAAGCGATGAGCATTACACACCGAGCGTCGATCATGTCGAATGAAGGGTTTGCGGCGGAAGACATTGCCGTCGTGTTGCAGACTACAACAGAAGTAATCAGGACTGTTCTTGATCGGAAGTCGGCGAATGGCGTTCCTGTCCGGTTGCGAATGCCCGATGATGTCTATGAATCGTTTAGACACAAAGCAGAGGCTGCGGGATGCTCAGTCAAAACGCTCGCCCAGATGATATTGATCGAATCCAGCCGTAAGGGAAAAGAACTATGCAGACAGTAATTTTGGAGAGCTATAGCCGCCGCCAGAACGCCAAAGCGGGGGAAACGATAGCAGATGATGTTTGCTATTTTGCAAGGGTTAGCAATCCGATCAGTCAAATAAGTAGTTTAAAGAATCAAGGTCTTATCGACTACCTCATCCGGCACAAACATTGGTCGCCTTTTGAAATGGCCCATATAACACTAAAAATTGACACGACAAGAGATATTAGCCGACAAGTGCTTCGTCATAGAACATTTGCTTATCAGGAATTTAGCCAGC
>Ga0307985_10001640_pt1 | contig 12624 bp, 10 predicted proteins | sample EllFjometageno80_FD_203155 | JGI IMG/M metagenome (GOLD analysis project Ga0307985, IMG submission 203155) | Marine microbial communities from Ellis Fjord, Antarctic Ocean - #80 | ecosystem: Environmental > Aquatic > Marine > Unclassified | place: Southern Ocean | collected 2014-10-09 | reverse complement strand
CTTGATAGTATTTTCGAATAAACATGGGAATGTTTAGAAAAAAACCAAGGTACATCGACATCAATAAAATCGATACGAGCTCTGCGCGATATTGACGTCTTATGGTAGCAACGGTGGCATCCTTCATTAAATTGCATCCAGTAGCTTAGTTAACACACCTGCATAGTAATTGGCGATGCTTAAGGTAGTCTTAAGGGTTTCAAAAGCAGGGTTAATAAATCAGATTTTATACGGCAAGTAATATATTAAAGACGATATGAGGTGTGCAGAAAGACCTTCAGTTGATAGGAATAAAAAGGTTGTGATGCGGTCCGGGATTCTAATACTCGACTTAATAGCCTTTGTTACAAACTTTGTAACCAGTACAGAGTTAACCAACTGAAAGAAAACAAGAACTATGGTTGGTTGATAACGGCTCTGAAAAACAGGTATTACAAGGGAGTTACAAACATGCTAACTCATGCTGTAACCCATTGTTTTTACTGTATATATTGTAGGGCAACTATTGAGTGGGAGTAGTCGGGTAGGTGTAACCCATTGATTTATATAGAGTTGTGAGTTACAAGCTTGTTACAAACCACCCCTAAAACAGGGGGTTTTACAAAGAAAGTTACAAACGACTGCGACTACTGAAAATCATAAGTAGTGTTTAAGAATAGTAGCGTTAGATCACGCTGATACGCGATAAATGGGGCTTAGCGAAGAGCGTAAATATGTTCGCCAGACGTTAAGAACCACTCACCTTGACAGAGCTCTTAAGAGGCTTGTGAGCTTTGACTTGTACATATGAAAACAATGAACCTCACTTTTCAACAAGCAGATATTCACACGGTCGGCCATAGTTTAGGATTAGATTAGTGCATATTTTGAGTAGTAGCGATCTGCATTGCAGGAATAGAAATCTCAGTAGTTTTGGATAATTCATAGCCATTCGCTGACAGTTAACCTATTATTTAATATACAGACAAGAGGTAATCAATTAATGGCAGCCATCACCCCCGACGTATCCTCAAGACTCAAACCTGACCTAATCGCGGCCGTCGACCTGATATATAGAGATATATGCAACCTGCAGCCGGAGCATAAGGTATTGATTATCAGCGATGCTCGTACACCGGATTATATCGTTGCTACCTTTCAGGGACTTGCGCAGGCAAAGGGCGCAGAAGCCGTGAGGATAGAATGCCAACTGCCGAAGGGCGGTGCAACCTATCAACCGGACGCTCAATGGCCGTCCATGCTTGCAGCCGCTGCCTTGGAGGCCGATCTAATTATTGATTTGGCAGTGGGCTATTCAGAGTTGATAGTGGCGGCGATTAAGAACGGAGCTCGTGTATTGTGTCCAGGTGACGGTATTGGTGGCCCATTTTTGGATGATGTCTTGATTCGTACAATACTGCATACAGATATACATGAGATCAGGCGAAAAGCAGACTATATCGCAGACAGGTTTACTGAAGCGAAGCTTTGTACTGTGTTGACAGGAGATGATGAGTTTACGTTGGACCTGACGGGAATCGAGGGCAGTGCGTCGGATGGATTTCTGTGGGATCCTGATAAGAATGACTGGAAAGCATCATGGGCATTTCTGCCTCCAGCTCAGCCTGGCGTCTTTATTCCAAAGGGGCTAGGAAATGGCACCATTAATGTTGATGGCACACTTCTTTACCACCCTGACTACCATGAAAAGCCTGACTCGCCGATTCGTCTTACCTTTGAAGATGGATATCTTGTAAATATTGGTGGTGATCCTATTCTCGCTAATCGCTTGAAAAACTGGTTGGATGAATTAGGTGATGATGGGGCATCATGTGGTCCAGTGCATCTAAATATTGGTATTAACCCCAATGCATTGCTTACCCAAAGCCAAGAGTGGGAGCGTGTTTATGGGTCAATTACTTGCGGTATGGGGGATTTAAGTTTGCTGGGGGAGATACTGGATAAAGAAGTAGCGACGACATTGAGCAAATCTTCGGTTCATTGGGATTGGACCGTTTTGCAACCCAAAATTTTACTTGATGGTCAGATATTCTCTGAAAACGGCAAGATATATTGCTGATCGGGCCTTTGCTATGAGCGTAAACAACGGAACTAATCATGAAAGTAAAAGAAGTTCATTTTAAATTGCCGGCCGATAAGAAGGGCCTATTTTGAGTTCAGCTACAGATTCGCAAACGGCTACACATACTTGTGACAGGTATTCGGCAATTTTTTCTGGGTCTGTTCTTTACACGATGTCAATGATTGTTCCGTTTACGATTCCGGTGCTTATGGGGCTTGTTGCAGAACAATGGAAAGTGACCGGCATCCAATTGGGGCTGTGGGCAGCATTATTCTCATTGGGGCTTGGGATCGTTGCCATAAGTTCCTGTATTTGGGTACGCCGGGTGAATTGGAAAAAATGTACACTCGCAGGATTGATTCTAATAGGGGTATCGATTGGGTTGCATAGTATCGCAACCAATTTTGCCCAGTTGTTGATTCTTATGTTTCTTGCTGGTTGTGGTGCTGGTCTTGCATCAGCGCCAACTATTACTGCATTAGGTGACAGCAGTAATCCGCAACGTAATTTCGGAATAATGATATTTATGACGGTGGTTATTCCGGCATTGATCATCGGTGCGATTGCTTTGGCTGCATCTCATGGAGGCTATGCAGGTAGTTTCCTGATGGTTGCGAGCTTTGTTCTTGTTTCTTCAATCCTAGTTATAATACTTCCATCTTCGGGTAAAATGAAATCCAGTAGCACACAACAGGAACGTGTACGAGAGTTAATTGGCAGTATGGTTAGTGATACAAGGGTATTGATGGCGATGTCTAGTATGCTAATTTTTGTCATGGGCTTTATGGGGGCGTGGAGTTTTTTTGAACGTATCGGAAACCAGTCTGGATTGGAGCAAGAGCCGATGCTCATTGGTATTGCTTTGGGGCAGCTGATTGGGGGATTGGGCGGCTTTCTGGCAATCTGGATCGGTCGATATTTGGGGCTTCGTTGGTCATTTTTGGTCGCAATCTCAGTAGTCATTGCTACATTGCTGAGTATGGAAATTATTGGAGTGACCCTGATAGTTTATATTGTCATAGTTTCGATCTTCATGTTGTGGATCAATGTAAATTTTTCCAACATTATGAGCTTTACAGCCAGCATCGATCATCAGGGACGGTTCGTATCTATGCTCCCTGGCTTCCAGGCATTAGGTTCATTTATTGGTTCAATTGTTGCGGGCGTTGCCTTTGAGATGAGCGGTAGAACTGGAGTTGTGGTTACATCCGTGATTGCATTTTTGATCTGCGCAATTTGTATGTTAAAGGCCTTCCAGCTTTCGTCAAAGAATGAATTAAAGCTACAACCTGGTTGTGAAGCCTGAAACATACCACTAGATAGCAGAATTTCAGTGTCCAAATAATCTTCCAGAGATCCATATTTTGGTCGAACCCCTCCAATCTTTTGGGTGATATGAAATTATACCCAACTAATATAAATTTTCACTTAAACTCCTAATGTACAATATTTTTAATCGATTGACTTTCTGCGTTTTCAACCCGCCATCAGATCCTGTGATTCGGTAACCATTAACTCGAACCATGAGAACTCTTGGCCGCCCATTATATGAAAGCAGTTACATGCAGTTGTGCTTTGAATAAGAATGGTTTCAGCCAAGTGTTATTTAGGCTTCTTCAATCATGGATATAGTAGTGAGTATGTGTTAAGCGACTGAAGATATCTATACGGAATTTACAACGTGGGCATCAGAAATATATGAAGCCCACTGGTAAGGGAGCTATAAAACGACGTTAGTTTATCTCGGAATTTTGTGCACTAGCTAAATCCTGCTGAATAGGAGATCCTAAATCTTCACAAAACGCTCGGGTTAGTTGAGATGCTTTCCTGGAGCTGTTGATGATCAAGTGAAATTCTGCAGTCCGCCGGATTGTTTCAGGCAGGAGAGGACGCATCAAATTTTGCTCGCTCCAGAAGCTCGCATAGTGAGTAGGAAGGTAAGCAAGGAATCGTCCAGAAAGTACGAAAAATGAGATTCCTTCGATATAAGGAGATGAAGCCACATCATTAAAAGCGAATGGGGGAGTCCAGTCAGGTAGCGATTCTACGTATCCCCAGCTGACGTAATTGGCCTTAGAAAAGTCCTCTGAACTAAGATCGGTATCGCAACGATTGAACAAAGGGTGGTCAGCTCCGCAATAGAGTAGATGATCCTCTTTAAACAAGGGGATATATTCAAGCCCTGTAACACGATGATGAAATAGGCCAACCGCGAGATGTAACCTGCCATCCATAACCTGCTCCTCAAGGTCGATGGCGCCTCCCACATAAATCTTGGTGCGGGCGTCCGGAGCTCTATCACTGAAGTTTCTCAGTGCGGCGCGTATCCTGCTGTCTGGATGGGTTACACAGTTATCGATTAAACCAATCCGTAGCTCGCCCACAAACTTGTTTTGCGACTCCGCTACATCAGTTCGAAAGTTTTCCAGTGCGGCAAACAATTTCTCGGTGGCTTCCAGGGTGGCACGTCCTTCATCTGTAAGCCGAAAGACGCCGTGACCCCGTTCACACAATCGTACTCCCAGGCGCGTTTCCAGGTGCGACATATAAGTGCTGATGGCGGATAGACTTATATTGAGTTTTGCTTGGGCAAGTGAAAAACCGCCAGATTCTGCGATGGCACGAAATATACGCAGCAATTTAATATCGTTATCCTGGATTATACCTAGCATTGTTGGTTTATCCTTTTGGTCACTAGCTATCCGACCGCTATCTCTAAATAATTATTACAGCACAGATAGATATGGCGTGCCTAGTACATTTTTTCTACAGGAGTGGTTTGCTTGGGAAATTCAAAAAGTTGATTTCAGCCATTTTGAATGTACAGGATGTTAAATAGGAGTAAGAATGTACCAATACCGATAAGGCAATCTCTCTATCAAGAAATAAGAGTATAGCAAGTGGGTAAGGCAGTATCTTTGTTATTGCTCTTTCGTCAGTAAGAGTGGTTCCAATGTGAAGTGCTTGACATAGATGATATCTGTATGAGGGTGTTATATCTATATGTGAAAATTGAATAAGTGATGAAGTCCTTTGTGCAGTGAGTTTTAAGAGTTGTGAAGTATCAGCAGAACGCTATACAGCGTTATATTAGGAGTGGGTTATATGAGTAATGCTCTATTAAATATTGAATATTCACATATGGAAGAGCTCTAAAATGCCGGCTATCCATTGGGGCGACATTGTAGGAACCTGTGGTGTAACGCTGATTGTTTGTAGTTACTTGTTGCTGCATTTGGGTCGCGTGAACAGTTGTTCAGTGGCTTTTTCCATTGCTAATGCAGTTGGTGCTGCTTTGATATTGGTATCGTTGACTGTTGACTTTAATCTTCCGGCAGCGATTGTAGAATCGTTCTGGCTGGTGATTAGCTTATACGGCGTGATTAGAAATAGACGCTCAGAAAGATGAATAGATTGCTTTAAAGAAGGGAAGTAATCCACAAATTATGCGATATGACTGGATTTCTTCTAAATGTCGAGGATGTAAATTAACGCATAGTATGCAAAAGGTTAACTACCATGAGACAAAAGAATGAGGAGAGAAGAACCGTGAAGATAGAGAATCGTAAGAATATATTTTGTAAAAAAGAAGTCGGCTATATAGCGATAGCTTTGTCCACTTTATCTGGAGGAGAAGTCATCTCCGAAGAGGCTGATTCTAAGTTTATTCTAGAAGAAATAATTGTTACTGCTACTAAGCGTAACGAAACCGTTCAGGATATTCCATCAAACATTCAAGCAATTACTGGTGATAGTCTCGCCGCATCGGGCGTGAATGATATTAATGGATTGGTGCGCCTAGTCCCGGGTCTCAGCATGTTTGATGAAGGCCCGCGAAGCTCAGGAAATAGAAATAATTTCAACATTCGAGGCTTGAATGCCGGCAACGCTTTTAATAATGACGACAACCCAAGTGCCTCAGAATCTTCGGTATCGACCTACCTTGGCGAAACGCCAATTTTCTTTCCTTTAAAATTGGTGGATATGGAGCGGGTGGAAGTGTTAAGAGGACCGCAAGGTACCCTTTATGGGTCTGGTTCAGTAGGAGGAACGATCCGGTTTATTCCTAAGAAGCCTGATTTAGACAGTACTTACGTGAGTGTCAATGTTGAAACATCATTTACTCAGGAATCGAACGATGCCAGCTATGACGGGCATGTAATCGTTAATCTGCCAATATCGGATAAAGTTGCATTTCGTGGATCAGCCGGTAGAGAATATATTTCTGGATTTATTGATGACGTGGATCGTGTTCAACACACTGGGTCTGATCGTCATCCTGGACCTCCAGTTCTGGCAGACCCTTCTGATCCATTTAGCTCTCCTGCTGTTCGGGGCGGACGAGAAGATGATTTTAATGAAGCTGAAGTGACCTTCTTTCGTGGTTCAGTACTGGTTTCTCCGAACGATGAACTTGATATTGGTGTTAGCTATTTCAGTCAGACAACTGAAGCCGAAGGTCGCAATGAACATAACCCTTTCTTTGGTGGCGGAGAGGATTATGTTTCCTATAAAGGGTATGCCGACCCACAAGAATCAAGTATCGATCTGTTAAATATGGATGTCGAGGTTGATTTGGGCTTTGCGATGTTGACATCTGCTACCGGATATTCTGAAGTCGAAACCGATGGAACATCGGAGTCGAGCGGTTTTCTGCGAACGAATATCCCACAATACTACTTTGGATTTCCTCGCCTTTTTGCCCCTATAGAGCGTTCTCAGCAGGTTGATACATTTACGCAGGAACTCCGGTTGGTTTCTCAAACCGAGGGACCTGTCGACTGGATCGTGGGTGCGTACTATTTAGAAAGAGATACTGATTTCACCATTAATCAGCTAGCTTTTGGTCTTAATGATTACACCAATAATTATCTTGGGTTAAATCCTTCGATTGATTTTGGTGATACTCTAGCTACGGGAATTTTGGATTCAACCTTTGAAGATATCGCATTTTTTGGCGAAGTTACTTGGCATATTACCGATGAGTGGCAGATCACCGGTGGGGCTCGTTTTTTCAAGCAGGAATTAGAAGGCGATCAGGGTACTCCTCTCCCATTCGCTTCACGAACGCTTGATTTCTTTTACGGTGGAGATGGTGGCAATGACTTGTTACTTGGTGGCATTCAAAGTATAGAAAGTGACGATGAGGATTCGATCTTCAAAGTAAACACGTCTTACGATCTTAATGAAGATACGTTGGTCTACTTTACCTGGGCTCAAGGCTTCCGTGCTGGCGGCGCCAATGCTATCCCCGAATATGATCCGTTGGGAAATAATAGTAAATTTCTCACATTCGAGCATGACACGGTAGAGAACTGGGAAATCGGAATTAAAGGAACGTTGGAGGACAGGCTAAATTATGTAGCCACGATCTATAATATCAATTGGGAGGATTTTCAAACGAGTCTATTTACCCAGTTTGGTATTGCGTTTGTTGGTAATTTACCTGAAGCACGATCCCGAGGAGTTGAGCTGGAACTGAATGGTTATCTTACCGAGAATATTACGATCGGTGCTGGGTATACTTATATTGATGCTGAGACCAGGAAAGACTTTGAGATGCAGGTAGGTAACCCCGCATCCGTTGTTCCAGCGGGCACCTCCTTGCCTGGAAGTTCAGAACACATGGTGTCTGGCTATATGGAATATAATAAGCCGCTTGAAAATTCTGAGCTAGTTTATCATTTAGACGTCTCATATCGAAGTGAGTCCGATAGTGCATTTATAGATTCTCCACAACTCGTCACAGATAATTTTGTCCATTTTGACTCCATCACTGTTGTTAATGCTTCTGTTCGCTGGGAGATTAATCATTATACAATTAGTCTTTTCGGTGAAAATTTGACTAATGATCTGGGTACAACTATTGCTACCAGTGCAGATTTTTTCGGTGCCCAGGACCAAGGCTATGGTGTGATACGGCCACGAACTTGGGGGTTAAGATTTTCGTGGGTTATGGATAATTAAAACTGATTGAGTTCTCTCTGTGATATTAGGCTCCAGTTTATCTGGGGCCGCTTTTTTTGTCTTCAAGCACCGTATTTTGGTATCGTTTTCGTTATGGCTACGATGGGCAAGTTAGATCGATACGCACCGCAAATATCAATAGGGTAGGATTTTCGAAAAACCGAATGGTTTACAGTGAATGTTGTTAATTGTCCCTTGGCTTACCTCATCGGTTCCCCTTTTGATATCTAGCTTATAGGGTTTATGGAGTGCAGTTCATCCGACCCCAATCCGCCTGGAGGCAGGGCAATTATGATTGGCAATCCGTCCTTATAGATCTGCATTTTTATTCTGGTGATAAAAGGCGGAGACTCAGTTGTAGAGTTTCATGTTATTTCAACACCTTCATTTTTTAGCGTAACAGCCAGTGAATCTAACTCTTCTTCGTAGTGGCACCATTTACCTACCGATGAACTGTAAAGTGGCTCTCTGACTTGGGATGCGCTGCCAGTGGCTGATGCTTGTTGATTAAGGTGAAAATTCAAACAGGCATCCTGCCACTCTAAACCGAGGTATTTGAGTAATCGTCGACTTTCTGACTCCTGATTTGCTACCAGGTCTTCATAACGAATATCGTAAATGACTCCAGGAAGTAGCTTACGCCAGTACTCCATAAGCCGATGGTAAGCAATGTAGTACGCTGCAAGTTCTTCTAGGTCGTATGAAAACGGATAAGCCTGCTTGAAGAGGTATTTGTATATCGCATAGCAGGCGTCCATAGGGTTTCTTTTTATATGAACGATTTTTGCATTTGGGAGGGCGAGATGTATAAAACCGATATAAAGAAAATTCAGTGGTAGCTTGTCGATAAAATGTTTTGTCGAACCCGCTGAATCTTTGGTACTGTCTATATAATTCCTGCCCAGTTGTGCCATATCCAGGGCAGCGGCGGCTTGCGGTAATTCAAGCCGCGGTACTGACTTTCCATTATTGGCTTGAGTTGTAAGCTTTACTAGCTCAAGCGCGAAGTCGTTAAGCTCGCCAGCCATATGGACATCACTATGGCTGGATATCACGCGCTCTACCAGCGTGGATCCCGTTCTAGGTAGGCCGAGTACAAATATGGGGGCATCAGAGCTATAACCACTGGCCTCTTTTTCGGAAATCAAACGAGGTGTAAATGTTTTGCTAATGGTATCAAATATCTTGATGTCGTTCTGCACGTCATAGCGCGTATGACGCCGCCGCAGTGTGGCTCCCTGCTGTAAATACTTGAACGATTCGCTGTATTCGCTCAAATCCTCCAGCTCTTTCGCGAGCGAATAGGCAATCTGCACCGTTCCTCGCCAATCTTTAGCTCCACATTTGAGTCGAGAAACCAATTCATCGACGTGGTTATGGTCTTCGCTTTGCTTTCTCAAAGAGCTGCGCAAATAAATAATCTCATAGTCGTCTGGATGTTCGTTCAAAACCCAGTCGCACTCGACTTCCGCCTCTTGAGCCTGGCCAAGTATACGAAACGCTGTCGCCAACCCGCGGCGGGCATCTACATTTTTCGGGTGCTGTTCTTTCACTCGCTGGTATATTGCCAGTGCTTCACCGTGCGCATCGCAACGAACCAGTACAGCAGCTAGCAAGAGGAACTGATCAGGCGAATCGGGTTGCAATTCCAACGCACGCTGAACAGCTGCCTTGGCAGTCCCTATGTCTCCGAAAACGACATAGCAGCGTGCTTTTTGAATGACTCGGTTTACGTTATTGGGTCCAAGTTCAACTGCTTGATCAATATATCGAATCGCTTCCGGAATTTGTTTTTTCCGAAACACGATTTCACCGAGTAGAGCAAAAGCCGCACTATTACGCGGGTGGGCTTTAACGGTTTGTTCTGCAATATGGCGAGCCTTATCCAGTTCGCCGCGCTGCATCAAATCGGTCCCCATTTTTATCTGTTGGGCTGGCGTCATTATCTACCACAGACCTCATCTTAATGTTCTAATATAACTACAAATTAAAGGGGATTATGCACAAATCCTCTACAACTGGTAGTAAAAGGAGTTAGCCTTTTTTATCCTGAGTGACCCACAAACGAAGGACTGGGGAATAACGGCTTCGCCTATTCCATTTTCCGGATGAAGCGAATGTCACAGGTGCGTGGCCTGATTGCTCCATCAACTAGATTACAGCTATGTACCTCTTTTTCTCCAGTCATCATATAAAGCATGGGCCAGTCTAAGCGGTTTGAGTTACTATGTACAGTGGCATAGAGATCAATGACTAACCTAATAATATTAATTGCACCACCGCTCATATGCTAACTCCTTTATTTAAAAATACGTTAATCTGAAAAATCTTCAGACATCTCTTCGGCTCGTTCAAGAGCACTGGTCATGGCGCGCCGAAAAATAGTTTCCAAACCTTCTTTTTGAAAGGTACTTAGAGCCCGCTCTGTAGTGCCCCCAGGCGATGTAACCTGTCGCCTAAGTTCTGATGGGCTGCTGGTCGATTGTTTTGCCATCTGAGCCGCGCCTAGGGCAGTGTGAGAAGCAAGTTCTCTCGCTATTTCTTCAGATAAGCCCAGCTCTTGGCCGACCTGCTGCATAATCTCTAAGATCCGGAAAAAATAGGCGGGCCCACTACCGGATACTGCAATTACAGCATTTATTTGATCTTCACGTTCAACCCAGCAACAGTAGCCTACTGCTTGGAAAATTTTGAACACGATCTTTTTTTGCGGCTCTGTAGTGAGCGGATTGGCAAATAGAGCTGTTGCTCCAGCTAAAACCAGTGAAGGAGTGTTTGGCATAGCTCGAATGATTGCTGTTGAGGAGCCTAACCAACCCTGAAGCGACTCTACGGAGATACCTGCTGCTATGGACACCACGACGGTATGATCTTTTAAAGCTGGCGCGAGGGCCATCGCGACTTTGCGCATAATTTGAGGCTTCACTGCGAGCACAACTACAGCGGCATTCGCCACAGCTGCCTGGTTATCCTCGCTCACAGCGATCCTAAACTCTTGTTTTAGCCTATCTCTGCTAGCCGGGCCGGGGTCACTGACCAGAATGTCATCCGGGTCAAAGCCATTTGCAATCGTGCCTCCAACTAAACAAGAAGCCATGTTGCCACCACCAATAAATACGATTAAACTCATACATTACCCTGCTGTTGTGCTTCTTGGGCCAAAAATATCGGTGCCCACCCTAACAATAGTTGCACCCTCAAGGATAGCGGCTTCAAGATCAGCCGACATTCCCATTGAAAGGGTATCCAGTTTTTGAGAATTGTCCAGTGACTGATTAATTTTGTCTTTTAGTTCACGTAATTGACGAAAGGGCATGCGCTGTTCCTGTGTGTCTTTTCTAGCTTCGGGTATTGCCATTAGGCCGCGCAATTTTAAATTAGGTAGCCTTACTATTTCAGCGATCAATGGTAGCAATTCACTCGACCCAAACCCTACTGGGCTACAGCGAGTGCGGATGGGCAATATTGCTATATGTCGGTCAGTGAGCAAGATCGTGTATCTGTTATTTCCTTTGATACCGCGAAAGAAGTATCGAGCTTTCCTGTAGGCGACCATCCACAGAGAATTAGGACTGGTAAGTTACAATTCGATGAGTAATGCCTTCATTGTATAGGACTAATCAAGTTAGCTCTATGGCCAGCTGTTGTTAGGGTTAAGTTCGATACAAAGTTTGTAAGGATCAAAGGGATGCAGTGGTGTTTTTGAGGCAAATAGTAGGACCAAAGGAATGCATCTCTTACAAAGGTCTTACAAAGTATCCTACAAACCTAGCAAGTACAGGGCTTTTAGAGGGTGCAATCACTGAGTGGGAATAAAATCAATAAAATCAATAACTTATATGAATGAAGTTTGGTTAATTAGTGGTATACCTGCTTCAGGCAAAACTGCTACTTCGAAGAAACTCGCAGAAAGTTTGAATAAGTCAGTTTATATAAGTGCTGATGAACTCCGAACTAATAATGAAGTTTTGCCTTACATAAACACAGAAGAAGAAGTTAAAGAATATAGTGAGAAGGTAATAAGAAAACAAAGCAATCTTGCAAAATCAATTCTAGAAAAAAGTATTACTCCTATTCTAGATGAAGTAGTTGGCAGACAAGAACTATCTTTATACAAAGACTATCTAGAAGGTTATGACTTACTTTTTGTTACTTTAAATCCACCTTTTCATATAGTTGTTGAAAGAGATAATGAAAGAAGTGAAGAAGAAAAATTTGATACGAAGTCAAATCCTTTACCTAACCCAAAACAATGGTGGGAACATCTAAAACAGTTGATATTAACTGTATCTGACAAAGGTTTGTGGGTTGATAATTCAAAAATGACTATCGAAGAAACAGTTAGTTATATTCTACAGAATAAAGAGAAGTGCCTAGTTAAGTAATCTAAATTTAGTGACAAACATATGACAAACTACTTTCTATCTCTCTGTAACCCTTTGTTTGTAAGGGTTTCAAATCGTGCAACTATTGAGTGGGAATAAGATGAATACAGTAATATCTAGGTTTTGGTTCTATCAGAAATAAGATGTCCTACCGCGATAAAAATAGGGCCAACCACCGCAAAAACTGCAACTAACCCGGACATATTTAAT
>Ga0307985_10001639_pt1 | contig 12627 bp, 20 predicted proteins | sample EllFjometageno80_FD_203155 | JGI IMG/M metagenome (GOLD analysis project Ga0307985, IMG submission 203155) | Marine microbial communities from Ellis Fjord, Antarctic Ocean - #80 | ecosystem: Environmental > Aquatic > Marine > Unclassified | place: Southern Ocean | collected 2014-10-09 | reverse complement strand
AGAATGAGCTTGAGTTAAGAGCAGAGGGGCAAGAGAATACAAAGACTACATTAGAATTTGCTAAACAAACAGGTGCATTGGCTTATTCTAGTGATGAGTCATTGATGGATATGTCTACACAAACAAGTATACCATTAGCTTTGTTTTGGAGTGCAAGAGAGGCTGACAAGAAAGTGATGGCAGCTAAAGGATTGGACAAACCACTGCAACAATTAGGGTTAAATAAGAACATGAAAGAAATAGCAGACTACGGTAAGACGGATAATGAAATAGCTATAGCAGGATTCAAAAACATGTTGGCAGGAGGTGTTATAAATCAAGCACAGTTTGATAAAGCAGTAGCAAATGAGTTAGGTACGACTAAACAGTTCGAGTGGAAGACTGCTGATGGTCAAACATTTATACATGATCCTGATTCAGGTAAATACACAGCAGTAAGAACAGATGTTAATAGTAATAACCTAGCGCCAAGTGTAGCTGATATAGGTTCAGGTACTATCACTCAGGACTATGGGTCACCAGTCTTCGAGTTTAATCCAGGTGACCATAAGCTATTACAAACAGGGGGATACGGTACACCAGGGCGTGATATAGACGGTTCAACGGGTGACGCTATACTATCCTTCACAAGTGGTACTGTAGTATTCAATGATAAAGATAATGGATATGGATTTCAAGTGGGAATAAAGGATGCTAAAGGAAATGTGCATAAGTATAGCCATCTAAGAGAAAGCCCTAACCTAGCTTTCGGTCAGACAGTAGGTATGGGTGATAATATAGGATTCATGGGTAACTCAGGAAACGTGTTTGATATGCAAGGGAATAAAGTAGATAACTCTATTGATACAGAGACAGGTTCACACCTTGATTATAGAGTATGGGCAGCAGACGAAGTTAATGGTTCAAGATGGGCTGACCCTGCTGATTTTATAGGTAAAGAACAACCAAAGCTTAATAATAAAAACGAGAAGATAGCTCAGTCATGGAGCAATAGAATATTAGCAGATGACGCTAAGTTTTCTGATATAATAGGAGATAATAAAGAAGAGATGAGAAATAGGGTAGTATCTATAATGGATGATTCACTTCAAGGAAAACTAACGCAGACACATACTAACTTGAAGAAATCTTTTCACTTGATAGATGGATTGCTAAACCATCCAGGTTACAAAGATGCAGTAGGTCTACCACATATGATAACAAACCCTTTCGGCTTTTCTGTACCTGCATCAGATGCTAGAGGTTTCAAAGTAAAAGTAAAACAGTTAGAGGCTTTATTATTCTTAAAGGCTGTTGAACAGATGAGAGGTTTGGGGCAGCTTACTGAAATGGAGGGTGCTAAACTAGCAATATCAGAATCTCCAGTACATGAAATAGGTGTAAAGGAAAGTCAGTATAAAACAACTTTAAAAGACTTAAAGATTGCTATTAATATAGCACTTGTTAATATAGGATCTTACCCAGAAACAACAAAAAAAGATTCTCTCGGTATATTAAAGAATCATTAACTTATAAATATGACACAATCAGTCAAAGAATTTGCGGAAGGAATTAAAGCACAATACCCTGAGTATAGTGATATGAATAATAATGTCCTTACTAATAAGATATTAGAGAAGTTCCCTGAAAGAAGCTCAGAGGTTGATTTAGGATCTAAGCATGATATACAGATGAGCATACAGAAGAAAGGTATGCATACATTAAGTCAGCCTAATAGAGATATATCTTTTTTAGATAACTTACTTATAAAATCAGGAGGAGTAATGCAAGTTGGAAAAGGATTAGCACAAGGTGCAGAAAACATTAGTAATGATTTAATAGGAGAACGAGCAACAGAAACTGTAAAAGGATTAACTTTACCTTTGCAAATAGCAGCAGGGACAGGAGCTAAGATTGCAAAAGGTGGTGGCGGTATAATAGAATCATTTAAAGGAGATAAAACATTATCTGAAAGAAGTGATGAACTAGCAGGAGGTGTATCAGATTTAAGTACAGGAGTTATTACAGGTATCGCCTCAACTATTGGAGCAATCCCTGTTGCTGTTTCAGGTGCTATATTTGGAATGGCGAGTCCTGAAATAGAAGCAATGGCTAAAAGTCTAAGTTCTACAGATGCAGTTAAATTTTTAGTATCAGAGTATGAGAAATTTGACCCTTTACAGAAGAAGTTTGTCGGCAATACGCTAGAAACTACAATAGATCTTCTTGGATTAAAGGCACTAAAAAAGGCAGGAGATTTAAAACAACAGTTTTTAAATGAAGAAACTAATAGAATAAAAAGATTAAACGGAGCGAAGAAACAATTAGCTGAGTTACAAGCATCTAAGAAGGTTTTAGAGGTAGCTGATATAGAGCGTATTGCAAAAGAAGTAGGCATTACTGATTTGCCAGCAAGTGCTACAGGTTCAGACCTTACAGCTAGGATTGAGGGTGCATTAGCTGAGGGATTCTTTGGTCAAGGGTTTAAGAAGGAAGCACAACAGGCAATAGATAAGTTCGACGAGTTTGCTGGGGATATATCAAGAAAAGGGCAACTAAAAGAATCATTAGGAGAAGATATATCTAAGACATTCATTAAAGCCAAGAAGGCAGAAGATGACATGGTTACGCAATTATATAAAAAAGCTTCAGAGGCTGCAGAGGCAGGAGGAAAAGCAATAAGATTTGAAACAACTAAAACTGCAAGCTTATTAGATAGATTACTCGAAAGAGCAAAATTAGTTGTTGGATTACCAGATACTGATATGATTAAAAAACTTGAAGGACTTAAACAAGGCTTATCAGGAGAAATTATTATAAAAGGTATTAAAGAAAAAGGGAAAAAGTTTGTTAGTGTAGATCAAGCAGAGGAGACTCGAAAACGGATAGGCGACCTAGCTAATTTTAATAATTTTAATCCTACTACAAATGAAAAGAACTTTAGGAATATATATAACACTTTAAAAGAAGAAATAGGAGAGTCTATAACTGCACAAGTACCAGAGTTCAAGGAGATACTAGACTTAGCTAAATCTAAGTTCAAACAAGTTAAAGCACTAGAGAAGAGAGCTTTTGTTCAAAGTATTAGAAGCTTATCAGATAAAAAACAATTTGATAAAATAATAAAAACTTTTACCAGCCCGTCAGCTTCGGTAGTGGATATAAGAGATGCATATAAAGTTTTAGGTGAAGAAATGACAGAGAAGATACAGAAATCAATTATGGCAGACATGGTTACAAAAGCTAAGGGTGCTAAGGAGAACTTCACTCCGGCAGGCTTCTCTAAGCAGTTTAAGACTTTAGGTAAGGAAAAAATGGCTGTTTTATTTAATAATTCACAACTTAAACAATTAAAAGATTTAGATATTCTTAATCAGGCACTTGCTAAAAGCCAAAGAGTAACAGGCGGAAGCCAGACAGCTATTATACAAAACTTAATGAAGATATTAAGTCTAACTGCTGCAGCAAGTACATTTGGTAAAAGTTTATTAGCGGAAGCAGGTATCGTTACGTTATTAAGAACAAAAACAGGTAAAAATTTCTTAAAAGGATTAGGTAATAGTGAGTCAAGAAAGATAGACTCACTTATTAAGAAAATAGAGAAGCTTGAGAAAACAACAGCACCTCTGAAACCTTAAGAAGTTACCTTTGAAACAAGTATAGATGTAGGGGGAGTAAATAAGGCAGGAACAGCCGCAAAATCCTTTGGTACTGATAAAACGTTTATTACAAAAGCACAAAGCAAAGCAGATATCGCAAAAATCGATTAACGAAAAGCACCAAAGAATATCATTATACCTATCATAGGTAATGGAAAGGCTATGATTAATGCAATCATAGCTATTATAAATATCGCTATTAGAATAAAGGCAATTAATCCCTGTATAAAATCCCACATAAATATTATATTAATTTATTTTTTATATATAACACTAGATTCAATTTCTAGCGTTTTTCAATGCTGCCATACTCTCAAGCACACTCCCTTATTTTCATTTTGTTATGGTTAAATTAATTGTTTTCGTATTGCGATATAGTTGATTAAATCAGCTGTATTATCATCACTCTCTTTATGTAAGTTTCTAGCCAGTTTTGTAGCTATCATCACTTCTGCTATTTGTTTTGAAGATAAACTAAGCTTAAATGCAGTTTCAAGTATTGCAGATATATTGTCACAATTTTCTTTAATATCTCCATATTGTTCTTGTCTTTCTTCCGCTATCTTTGCTGAATCTTTTAATATATTCCAGTAGTTTGTTTTCATATTATTATATTAATTTAGTGAGATGATATTATCATATATTGCAATTTCTTTCAATAAATATATAATCTATTTATATTAACACTTTTATATGAACAACACTTTATTTAAAATAAGTGATAGCGACTGGTCACTAACTGACTTAACGTTATTAGAAAAGCCTGAGTATACTTATGATAAACTAAGGATTGCATACTGGCAGTCAGAAGTACATAAGAACAGCTGCTCATTACATGCCACAATTACAGCATTAAGTAATCAATTTAATTTACATTATACACTCGAAGATAGAAAGGAGATACTAAAAATAGCAATCAAAAAAGGATTTTCTGTAGAATGGGGATGGACAATGATAGATGCTGTAAATTGTGTAGTAGAATGGACCAACAAGAATAAGGCTATGAAAATAAAAGCAAATAGAATATCTTGGAGATTATTTAGAAAAGTTGCTTATTTAGGTTACTGTGTCGTAACTGGTTTCAATATAATGGAAGGATTCAATGAAGATAAATTTGATAATGGAATACTAGATTTTTCCAAAGGTCAGTACGGTGATAAAAAATATGGTCATTTAATTAACTTGGTTGCATTAACGAAAGGCAAGTTCTTTAAAAGACTAACTGTTGTTGATAACTATGTTAATAAGACTAGATACAATGAATATGGGATAAAACATTCGATTCTAAGGGGCTTAGCAGCAGATGGTGTACTGTTTCCTTCCGGAATGATATTTACAGAGCAATAATGAAAGAACAATATACAATTATCTGTTATATGCTTATATTTATTATACTATTCTTAATATTTACAATATGAAATTTCTCAAAGGTAAGAAAACGTACATCATAAGTACATTACTAGTACTAGTTGCACTAGTGAACATGCTTAACGGGGATATATCAATATCACAAATGCTATCTGATCCTAACTTGCTTGTTTTGCTAAACGGCTTGGGATTAGCGGGCTTGAGGGCTTCTTAGTTTATGCTAATTGCTCTATGTATTTATATCATAAGCTGATATTATATTTGTAATAAAGAAAAAAGTAATCACTTACTAAAATTTACAACTATGAAAATAAAAAAAATTGATATATTTATTTTATTTTTTGGAGCATTAATTATTTCAGGACTCTTATTAAGTCAAGAAGTTGGTGATACAACTGTTAGTAATAGAGAGTATGAAAAAACAGCAGGAAAATGAAGAAGGTAATAGCTGATTATTTGTTGGATATTATGAAGAACATTGAAATCATTACACTCCCTGTGATTGCTGGAATTGTTAAACATATATTATTTGGTGATAATCATAGCTTAGTCGGTTTAATTAGAGATATGATTGTAGCAGGGCTAGGAGGATATTTTGCATATTTACTAATCAATGATGTAGAAATGCTAACAGACGGGCAGAAATCTTTTATATATGGTATCATTGGTTTATCTGCTGAAATTATATTTAGAGGTGTTGTTAAATTAATAAGAGAATTTGTTGATAATCCTATTGCTACACTTAAAAAAATAAAAAGTTTCAACAAAGCTGCTAAAAAATAATCATTAATTTAATTCTATGGAAATCTCACTAACGGTTGCATATATAATAAGAATAATAACTATGTTTATGTGCATACACGCTCTTTGGAGATGCATAAAACTTTTAATACTTAAAGATCAAAATTACAATATTACATTTTATAGATACAGAATAACAGCATTGTCTGTAATAGTGCTGATATTTTTCTGTATAATAGTAGCTAATAACCTTATTCAAGAGCAGCTTCAAATAGAAACAAATACATGGTTATTTTTTGACCTATTAAATATTGCTCTTATTTATTATAATATAGAAAATATATATTTTAATGTTAAGAGAGACGGGGGAAGCCCAGATCATAAAGACACGTATTCAATGTTTATTAAATGGAAAAAAGAGGTATATTCAGGCAATCCATTTAAGGTAAGAAAAATTCTTAATAAAACAATAAAATGAGTGAAAAAGCAAGAGATTATATAAGTAGAAACAAAGAGTTTTTACGAGATGCTCCTATTGACAGTCATATTTTAGAAGTAGCTGAGCACTGGAACAATATAATGTTACAGAATCAAGTGATAGATGTTATTAGACATGAAATAATAACTATAGTACAAAACTGTTTGTTATTACAAAATGAAAAAACACCTTTAATAGATGAAAAATTACAAGAAATAAAAGATGTTGAAGAGAATATTATGAATATTGTCTGTAAGTTTTAAGACTAATCATCAAAATTCGAAATACTACTTATAGGTATTCCAAAAAACTCAGCTATCATTTTTACTGAAGTTTTGCTAACTTTGTGACCTCTTTCTGCTCTTCCAATAGTAATCTGAGACATTTGTATTTCATTGGATAAACTCATAATTGTATATCCAAATTCTATTCTTATTCTTCTTAACTCCTGTGCTTTTTCAAGTAAATTAGACATAATCTCCAGGAAATATTTTATAACCAATACGATACGTCTTACTTTCGTGTATCACTACTATCTCCCTGTAGTCTTCACTGAAAGATTCTACTTTTGGAAAGTATTTTAGTAATGGGATAGAATTTACTGGCTCTGAACATGTACGCATAGATGCGGTATTAAAAAATGCATTATCTCTATAGATTTTGCTAAAATTAGATTTGAATGTTTCCATATATTGATTTTTTAGATTAAGAGGTAAAGCAGCCAAGCGATACCTCTAAAGGTCTTCACCACAAAAAACCATATATAGTATAAATCATAAATCAATAAATGTTAAGCATTATGCCTTGACATATTCGTGATTATCCAATCTATTATGATAAATAAAATCATCAATCTCATAAACCTCTAAAAACCTGTCTATATCCTTGCTTTGTTTAGCTGTGCAATACTTACTACTCATATGTACTATTAGACCGTCTATGCCGCTTTCTGATAGCAATGTGTATAGCGTAAATGATTTATCTTCAAAAATATCTAGTAATTCATTAAAGTAATTCATTAAAAATAATTTTAATTCATAATCTGTTGGTGTTAGTGTTTTTTCCATAGTGTTTAAAGTGTTAGTGTTAAATTAAAACGGCAGTGAGTCAGGATTGATATCAATAGCATCAGAATGGGCTTTTCTTGCTTTACTCATTAACTCTTTACCCTCTGGAGAATTAGCCCATTTTACGATGTCCTCTTTTTCTTTCCTTTTTTTTATTATCCATTGCTTGTAAAAATCTCTTTGGTTCATAGTTGCTGATTAATTAATTGGATCACTGAGTTTTTCAGACAATATTTCCCTCATTCTCTTTTTATAATCCAATCTTATCAGCCAGCATTCATCTTCCATTGCTTCTTTTGGGTATCCATTATTTTTAAAATACTCTCTTCTTATTATACAATTTTCATCTTCTCTAGTTATTCCATTACATTCATTCATGATATTATTTAATTAATTTATAATTTACGACAATCTCTGAATATATTTTCTTTGTAGATTCCACCTCTCATTTCATTTACCATATTTTGTATTGCGTCTTTGAAATCTTGAGTAAATGCATTTTGATTAAGGTTTAAAATCTTGAGTATCTGTTCATTAGGTAAGTCATTACCAAAAAGTGTATGCAAAGCCTCGTGCTTGCCTGCTCTTAATCTAATAAGATTATCAGGATGATTAGTGCCATTTTCGGACTTTGCCACGCAATGGTGGCTTGTGATATTCCTACGCCATGAATTATTGCTGTTTTTCATTTTTATTTAATTAATTGATATAAATTTAATCTATTAGTTCGCATCATAGAATCATAAGTATAATCAACTGAGTATTTTTCTATTAATTCCAATATATTATATTGCTTATCTTCTATATCTGCTGGTATAAAAATGATAACACGCTTGTTGTTTAACTTGTGATTTTCTAGCCTGATGACAATATAACTATAATGATTTTCTGCTGGATTATGTACCTTTTTCAAGCTACTGTGTTGTATTCCCTGCAGTAGCTTGAATGGACTAATTTTATTCTTGTTCTTGCAAACTTTTAATTCAAATAAAAATACCTTTTTTTCTGTTATTAAAAAACAATCTGACGGTTTCATATCCATGCTTAAATCGCTAAGCTTATGATATAAGTACTTTTCACTCTTCATAAATTCCTTCATATTATAATGGATAGATTGAGTAAATAGCTGCTGCATTTTCTTTTCAAGCATTGTAAAACTTATTTAAAAAGTATTGATATTATTTCTCCATATTCATATATTTACCTATTTTATCAGCAGTTTCTCTATCTCCATTTTTCATAAAATGAAGTTGCATATCTACCATACAAATCCTTTCAATCATTCCTTTAGTATCCCCTGTAATAACTGTAGTTTCTATATTTTTCATAATTGATTATCGTTAATAATTAAATCTTGCGGTTCTTTTCCTAGCATTCTTGCTATTTTACAAAGCGTATCTAATCTTATTCTTACTTTTCCATTCATCCAGTTACATATTAATGATGGAGATATATTCCCTTTATCAGCAAACGCTGTTATTGTCAATCCCTTTTTCGCTATCAGGAGTCTGGTTTTTTCTCCGTTTAGATAGTTTAATGTTTCCATATTATTTTTGTTAATTGTTATTATCTATTTTAAAATGGTAAATCTTCAACTGATACTTCTGTTTTAGGTTCATGAAATACAGCCTCTGCTTCTGTTACTTCTTTTTTACTACTCAAATATTTTTGCAATTCTTCATCTTTCAAGCAAGCTGCATCAAAAGTTTTTTTATCAATCTTGCTTGCGGTAAACTTAGGAGTGAAATATTTGACTGATCCTTTTTTAGCCTCTTCTTTTTCTCCTGTAATAGCTACGATACTTTCTTGTATTACATGATCCCCATTAAATTCTATCCATGCACCTATTGCACTTCCAAACATTTGAAAATTTATAATCTCTTTATTGTCAATATCATAAGCATAAACACTCTGACAATATTTCCAGCCTCTATCTTTCATCTTTGGCTTAATTTCAGAATAAAAACCTTCTGTTTGAAATCCTCCTTTGAAAGATTGTACTATTAGTTTTTCATCTTTTAGAGAATGTATCTCATTAGAGAAAACAGCACACATATTCTTTTCATCAAAGCCTTTTATAGTAGTAAGTGAATCAAGTACTACAAAATTACAAGGCATTTTTAGCTCTACATTAGCCGCCGTTTCTTTGTCGTAGTATTGGAACTTGCCTGCTGCTCCCTTCCACTCAATGTATTTTGATGTAATTTTTTCGGATACATCATTCCGTTTTTGTGTTAAACTCATAGTAAATATGATTAAGATATAAAAAGGTTTATAGTAATTAATAATCCCTTGCTTTCTATTGTATAGACTTGTGTTCTATTGTCAATGTTTATTTTTATTTATCTTGAAAAACGGCAGCAACTACCTCTTTGTAAAATATCCTCCTTTCCTGCATCCGGAACATTGCACCATTGGGTCTCCATTAGTATTCAATTTCAAATAAGCTGATGGGCTGCCGTCTTTATGTTCAGGATTAGGGCAATATATAGCAACACTATCAAAATTGGCATCTTTGGCATATATTGGTTTTTTATTCATATCAAACAGCGTATTGTTAATAGGTATGAAATAAATATCAGGATTATTATTATTCTTAATTGTGCATTCCTTAACTGTTTTACAATTATAATCTATTTTTATTTCTTCTGTACTATCTTCAATAGTGTATAATGATAAATCAATTACATCTTTCCCTGATGTATAATGAAATTTTCCATGATGACCAAAGTAGAATCGCCCGACATTGAGACATGCTACATCTATATATTTAAATAGACCTATTTTTCGTACTATATTAGCCTTGTACGCTCTCATTTGTACAGATGTGATATACAAGCCCATTTCATACGGTATATCCAATTTAAGGACAATTCTAAAGCGTTCTATTCCTAGAGGATTTTTCTCTGATAATACTCTGCTTGATTTTGTTTCAATTATTAGCCCCTGATAATTAGATATTATCTTCATTGCCTCTTTTATAGTGAGATGTGTAATTAGTTTCTTTTCCTCTATTTTATCATTATCTATGTCAAGGATTAAAAGCATATCATCTTTATTCCAGTTGCTATTTTTAAGAAAATTATCTTTAAATGTACTACAAGAATACCCCTTACTCTGTTGCATTATTGTATGTAATTCATAAAAATCTATCTCCTTTTTATTGAATATATGATCTGTAGCCTTATTAGTCATGGACTGACTAATTATTATTCTATTATTAGTATCAATAATTTTATATGTAATTCTTGATCCTTTCCTAGTTTTAATTAAAACTTCTGAAGTTGACCTTATTTTTCTTTCTAGTTCAGTTACAATCATATCAAATTCAATAGTTTCTTTTTTCCCAAATTTAAAGCCTAGTTCTTTTTTAATATCTGTTTGACTGAAATAGCTTCCTTTATTGCTTTTAAGGATTCCATATAATTTCTCTATATCATCTACAATTCTTATTTTCTGTATTTTCATAGCTCCAACAGTCTTATCTTCCATATAACTAATTGACATTTTTAAATCTTCAATATTCATGTCTACCTCTGTTTCCTGAGTTACAATCTCTCTGCTATGTCTTATAAGTGCATTGAGACATGCTATTCTATGCACTTTTATCGGCATTCCTTCCATAATTACCTTGATATCAGGAGAATATTTATTAGCATTAGAATTGCATGCAACTTCATCGCTGTATTTACTCCACTCATTAAAATACTCTGGTGAAAAATATACTTCTCTCATAAACATTGTTTTCCTATGCGATTTTGATCCGACTAGGTCACTATAAACATTTGCTTCTGATGAGATACCTCCTATTTCATGTTCCACTGTCTGATATTTACATGTTTCATAAAAAGCTGATATTATCCCTTTCATTTCTTCTTCCTCTTGCTCTAAGTCATTTGTGTTTCTTCTAAAGCTATGCTGAAGAGATGGCTTTGGCTTAAAATACATATTTTTAAATCCTCTATTCAATAATAAATGTTCGTCTGGGCATTCCACTTCCTCTCTTCTCATGCCTCCACTGCTTCTCATTTCAAGTAGTTTGTTGTATTGCTTATCATCATCTAAAACTGTTTTTTGCATAGCTATAACGCATATTTGAGGCAATTCTTTTGTTGATGATACCATTTTCGCACTTTTTAATGCTTTTGATTCATTTTTAAAATCATATGCTTCTTTTATTACATCAAAAAATCCTATAAAATCACTGCTTGAAATTAAACCTCCTGCTTCCATGTTTTTGAAAAATGGACATCCAAATCCCATTCTCTGATAATTTGATCGCATTAAGCATAATCCTTCTTCTGAAGCTTTGTAAAAGACTCGATCTGTAATATCGACTCTATGTTTTTCTGATATTTTATCTACTGCATTTTTACTGAGTTTTTTAGTACTTTTGCTTTCAGCTTCCTCAATTAGAGTTTCAATTAATAAAGTTTGTGAAGCCATAAAATCAGATACATTTTTATCAAACTCATTTAAAACATCTCCGCATAATTCATTCATAATATTAAATGACCGATCTTTATTTGTTCCTTGATTCATTAAGATTAGATAGTAAAGAGCAGGAAAAGTAGTAACGCCATTCACATCAAAGCTGACTCTATTCCAGCAAGCAATGTAAGAGAAATATATATATACTACATGAACACATAAAGACATTGGTGCTTTGTTTGTTTTTGAGTATATATACTCTGCTATTTTCATTACTTCTGGCGGTACATTTTTCATTTTCAGGTGGTTAATATATTTGTTACATTTTTTATTTTTATTACCTTATCTCGGACTGAAATATACAGAATATTAATTCATTGGTTTTTATTAATTTATATATTTTTATATTATATAGCAATTTAAACGGTATCTTTTCGCTAAGTAAAACCCGTATTTTCTGTTATAATATCAATATTATTTTCCATGATTGATTGAATTACTTTGTTATTATTGCTACACCGTTTTTTCTTGTTTCAGTTGATCCATTTAAGTATCTGTTTACATATTCAAATTCATTTCTTCCTTTAGAATCTATAAAACGAGTGCCGTTTTTTTCTGTAAGAATTATTATATTGTTTTTTTTTGTTTCCATTGAACCGTCAGAATATATATATACATAATCAAATTCATAATTTCCTTCTGCATCTATAAATATAGATCCGTTTTTTCTTGTTATAATTGATATATCATTTTTTCTTGTAACAGTTACGCCTGCTGAATATGTATAAATATATTGAAATTCAGTATTTCCTTTGTAATCTTTAAATAAAGATCCGTCTATTTCAGTTATAATATATATATTGTTATTTCTTTTATGTTTCCATGTTTGATTTTCCATGATGAA
>Ga0307985_10001636_pt1 | contig 12643 bp, 10 predicted proteins | sample EllFjometageno80_FD_203155 | JGI IMG/M metagenome (GOLD analysis project Ga0307985, IMG submission 203155) | Marine microbial communities from Ellis Fjord, Antarctic Ocean - #80 | ecosystem: Environmental > Aquatic > Marine > Unclassified | place: Southern Ocean | collected 2014-10-09 | reverse complement strand
TCCCGTAATTCCACCGCTCCCCCCCCCCATCCCCCCCCCCCTCATCTACTAAATGGGTGCTGGTGCTGGGGGCCTCTCCCAGCATTTAGACAACGCGGAGGAGAAGCTGCAGTGGATCTCAAAGATTCCCTGCTTCGCCCCTTTGAGCCACGACACGCTCCTCGCCCTCGCTGCGCAAGTGACGGTCCTCAACTACTCCAAAGGCGAGTACATAATTGAGCAAGGGCAGGTCGGTTCTCTTTTTGGCATTCTCGTTCAAGGTGTCGTCCAGATCTCCGCCATCGGACCGAGCGGTGCGGCCGTCATTCTGTGCTCGCAGTACCGCGGCTTCTACTTCGGCGAGGCCGCCATCGTGGGCAACACCACCACCACAGCCACCATCACTGCCTCTGAGGATTGCATTGTCTTTGGACTGAGAAGCCACGAGCTGCAGCGACTGGCGGTCACGAACCCCGCCATCAAGGAGAGCTTGCTCCAGATCCTATCGTACAGGCTCAAGCAGAACCTGCTCAGCATACCGTTCTTCGCCAAGCTCCAGGTCAGTAGGGGTGAAGGGAGAAGGGAGGGGGGAGAATGTGCTGAGCGACTCTTTCAGAAAGCGCTGCGAAGAACGCGCTGCCCAGAAGGCGCTATTAGAATGCCCCGCTCAGAACGCCCTGCGCATTCACAACGCCCTGCTAGAAACTCCGGTTCAGAACGATCGGCACGAAACTTGCTGCTCAAAACGTGCCGCCCAAATTACGCTTGCACTGCAAATATCCCACTCTAACACTCGCTTCGCTCGTGCAGTCCCAACTGGAGCGCAAAAAGGAGTTCAAGATGATGGGCGCGTTCGACCTGCTGTCCACCTTATTCGAGGTCGAGTCCATCGACAACAAGCAGACGATCTTCAACGTCAACGACATTGGGGACAAGTTCTACGTCATCTGCGAGGGCTGCGTGCGCATCTCGAGCATTGACGGGGACGGGAACGACTTCATGCTGAGCATGCTCAAGAAGAACGATGTGTTTGGGGAGATTGCGCTGCTGGAGCACACCAAGAGGACGGCCACGGCGAGGGCGTTCGAGCCGGTGCTGTTGCTGAGCATCACCAAGACCAAGTTCGACCGGCTGTTCGAGGTGTTCCCGGACTTCGAGAAGATTCTCAAGCCGTTCGTGGCGACTCGCACCGCCAACACCCTCAACAAGGTCAAGGCGTTCACCAAGCTGAGCCGCGACAAGCTGGAGATCCTCGGTGCGCTCATGGAGTTCGAGCACTACGACGACGGCGAGGTGATTGAGCACGAGGGCCAGATGGACGCGAGCGTGTACGTCATTGTTCAGGGAGCTGTGGAGGCGCAAACGATGAGTACCGTGCTGTCCGTGACGGAGGGCGGGGGGGTCGTGGGAGAGATGGCGTTGCTCACTGGAACTGCAAGGACTGCGACTTTGACGTCCAGGGGACACTCGCAGCTACTCATTTTGCCGGGGGAGAAGTTCAGAAGGTTCCTCCCGTTTGCGCCAGAGATCATGGACGACTTGATCAAGCTGGGGCAGAGCAGGAGGAAGAGGAGCGTCGAGGTAAACGCCGAGAACTCGCTGGTGATTCCGGACATTGACAACGACATTGACAACAAGCTGTACTTGTACAGCTTGCTGAGGAACCACCACGACGCGGTCATCTACTCGGGGCCGGCGAGCAACGCGGGGAGCGACGTTAACACGGTGCTGAAGGTGAACGACGAGCTCAGGATCATCAACCAGAGGAAGAGGGTGAGGATCGACGAGCTCAGGAACAGGATGCGGCAGCTCACTAACCAAATCGAGCACGGGGGGATGGGGACCATCGATATCATGCTCACGATGCAGACCGCGGGCTCCAAGCCGAAACAAACGAGCGTGGAGAGTGAAGCCAAAACCACCACCCCTGTGCACCAGATGAAGAGGCGGAAGTCTTGGACCAGCAACACGGAATACGAGCAGGTGAGTCCGCCCATACACACACATATGTGGTGCCCCGCGAACCCCCCTGACCTCTCCTCGTTATTCTGCACTAACCCTTCGATTCTCTGCACTAACCCTTCGATCCTCGTAGCACAAGGAGGACATCGTTCGCATCTTGCGGGACACGTTCAGGCAGAAGCTGGAGAGCCTGAAGAAGGAAGATTTTGAAGAGAATCAGACGGAGGAATCGAAGGCGAGAGAAGAGGGGGGGCACAAGAGCTTGGGAAACACTCCCAAGGCCGCTCAGAGGAAACGGAGCCTCAAGAACCAGTACAGGGAGGACGAGAAACTCATCGACATCTCTTTGGATGGTGGGAATAGCAATGCTCGCCTGAACAGCCCCACGAAGCAGCTTGGCACTCAAATCGGAGACTACAGCGCAATCGCGAGCTCGAGGCATATCCTCGAGGAGGCGGGGCAGGGAGGGGGGCACAACAGAGGAAGCAGACCGAGCACGGCGGAGAGAGAAAGGGGCGAGGGAGGGGACAGAGGGAGCAGGCCAGGCAGTGCTACCAACAGGAAGTTCAGGAACTCGGGCGCCTAACATTTATTGGAGGGTATTTGTGTTCAACGGCGAGAGTTCTTTGTAATTGAGTGTTCCAGGGTGTGTGCAACGCCCAAGAGCGAGCGAGAGCTACCCTGGTAAGAGCGAGGGGGACAAAGTAAAGCTATGATTAAGTTAGTTACGAGAGAGCTTTGCCGAGAGAACACAGTCAAGCGAGCACAGCTGCTTTCCGGCACCACGATCTGTGACAAAAGTTGTATCAAATCGACCGCAGCCTCTGCGCCAGCCTCTGCTTCCACCTATCCTCTCAAAAACAACGTCACACATACATGCCTGCAAGGTACGGCTCAGGTTTGCTTGCCTGCTTTGTCGTGCTCACCTTTATCGTGTGAATAGGGTCTTCAAGCTGACTCACTTTCGTCTCGTTGTTAACCCAGTAATAGTGCTTGTGCCCGCCGTCCCACTTCTTCTCATACTGCTTAACAACCGCCTTCCGACGATCCTCAACCTCCTTCCGTGACGGCGACTTGGAGAGCATCTTCCTGAAGCTCTTGCTCGCCGAAAAACCCGCCTTAGCAGGAGCGGGCGTCGCCGGAGCCGACCCCATTTCAACCTGGAGCCGACCCATTTCAATCTGCTGCTTCGTACTTTCCATTCTCTCTTGTAGCTCGGCAATATGCTGCTCAAGGAGATTTACTTTGCCCAAGTCTTCAGCCTGGACTGCTACGGCTCGTGCCTCTTTGAGGAGTTCGACCTCGGTTTCGATGGCAAATCGCTCTCGATGGCGATTCTGAACAGAATCCTCAAGCTCCATTTCCTTCCGCCCCCGTTCGCGCTTCGCCAAGCGATCCCCCGCCAGCTCTGATTCACAGTACCGCGCCCTGTATCTATCCCTTACATCCTGCGTAATTTCACGAAGCCCTGTGCACAGCCGCCTTGTGCACAGCTACCTTCTTGTGCTTCTCTTCACACACAAATAAAATGTCCGTTGATCTCCAAACAAACCACATTTTTCGAACATACTTGTTCCCCCACCCCACCCACATAGACATAGCTTGAAGACGAAGAAGAGGAAAAGAAAGAGAAGAAAAGAAGAAAGAGGAAGAGGCAGATCGACATTCAATAACATACATATAAGAAAGAGGCAGATCGACATTATATAACATAACAGCTCGCACGCCTCGAATCTCTCTGAATTCTCTGGATCATTATAAAAAGAAATCATCGGTTGCGAAACGTTACAAATAGTGGGTGCCAAGGGGTGCAAGATTTGCCAAGATTTACAGTAGTACTGTACAATATTGTACAGTAAAATGTTGTTTTATCAACGCATTTCAGGCAGTGCATTGTGGCTAGAATCCGACTCTTTGACCCCAGTTGTTTGTGAGTAGGCACGCCGTTGTCATCGGTTCACTCCACTTTGTCCGCTCCGTTGTCTGTTTAAAAAAAAACATTCCGTGTTTAATTCGTAACTCACGGGTCGCTTTCTCGGGTCGCTTTCACGGGTCCCTCTACCTGCTTACTCCCTGCTGCTTATGCGTGTTCTTGTACTCGTCGTTCGTACACGGCTCGCCTCACCCACCACGCCGCAGAGATACTTTCTTCTCGAAATGGTCTGTGAGGAAAACTCGATTGCCACTTCGATACCCTCACCTCCCCCGAAGCACCCCCAAATTACATCATGGTGCATGGCAACGGAGCTCAGCTTAGCCAAGTAAGTACTACTGTCCTACTACATTAAAGTTCGAAATAACCGTACCCCCCCCGCCCCCCCATTTCCTGGTCCTGCACGGTACCTCCTCGATGATGGCGACCCCCTCTACCTCCGGGACGACGACAACGTTGGACTAGGGCCGGCGAGACTGAGACCGCAAGACTGGTGATGCGGGCGTTTTACAGCTCGAGCAAATTTGCTAGCGGCACCACTGAACCGAGTAGGGCTGCGACGAGAAACTGAACGGGCAACCCTATGAGGTCCTTCTGGCTCGTGTAATGCCGTAACTTTCTTCAATGGCGGACTCAGAGTTGTTCATGCTGTCTCATGCTGTCTCATGCTGCACTCTCATAGATAACCGTGCTATCAATCCCCCTCCCCCCTGTCCACTATCATCTCACCCATCCCCCCCCCCCAGCTCTCCGAGAACTTTGGCGCCTCCCGCGCCCGACTCAAGCGCATCAAGAAGGTCCAATTCGGCATCCTCGACCCCGACGAGCTCCGCAAGAGCTCCGTTATGCAGAGTCTTAAGGTGAATGGACGCACGGTGCCGCCGGGGGTGACGAGGTATGAGACTACTGTAAGTACCCACACACACACACACACACACACACCATCTCTCTCTCTCCCTTGTTCACCCCCCCTGTTCACACGTGCTAACATACCACATACAGGTCAACGGCCAGCCCGTGTACGGCGGCTCCAACGACCCTCGCCTCGGCAACCTGAACGATCTCTCTTGCCCCGGTTACTTTGGGCACGTTGATCTGTCCTCCCCTGTCTACCATCAAGGTTTCCTCGACGTGACGATGAAGGTCCTCCGGTGCGTGTGCTACCACTGCTCGGAGCTCGTTGGCGACGGCGGGCCGTTGACGACTGAGAACACGGCGGGGAACTTCAAGGTTATGAAGTGCAAGCGGCAGAAGAAGCGCAAGATCCGCCTCCAGGCGCTCCACGAGGCGCTGAGGGGGATGGCGGGGAAGCAGTGCCATCATTGCAAGGGGCTGCAGCCCAAGTATTTGAAGCAGGGGCTGGGCATTGAGGTGGAGTTCCCGGATGACATGGAGGTCATTCCGGGGAGTGGCGATAGGAGGCAGATGATGCAGGGCGCTAGGACTATTGAGATCTTCAAGAAGATCAAGGGCGAGAACATCAGGTTTCTCGGGCTGGACGAGAAGTGGTGAGTAGGACGTAGCCAGGGGGGCACGGACAAGCAAGAGAATCTTGCAGCCCGCAACCGCGCTTCCCGACCGCCCCAGCTCAGACGCGCGCCAGACTCCGCTGCGCTTCTCGAGCGCCCCCAGGCGCCACACGCACGGACGTGTGTGCGAAGGGGGGCGAGGAGACACGCCAACCCCCCCAACCCTGATAAACGCGCTACGAGCGGCTCCGAACAAGCTTCTGTGAACGCTCTTGTTCACCGGCGTGCGTGTGGCTCGCAAACGGCCGCCCTGCCCTCTGTTCACACATGTGTGTGGCTCACCCCCTCCCCCTCAGGTCTCGCCCCGAGTGGCTGCTCGTGTCCGTCCTGCCCGTCCCTCCCCTGCACGTCCGCCCCAGTATCTTCGCCGGCGGCAACACTTCCGAGGACGACCTCACGCACCAGCTGTGCAACGTCATCAAGGCTAACATCGCGCTCAAGTCAGCGCACACTAACGGCGAGCCGGCCATTGTCGTCGAGCAGCTCATCACCGCGCTGCAGGTGAGGCCAGCGAGCGAAGCTGCCAAGGAGAGGGGCGGGCGATGCATGCAGTGCCCGGCAGGCGAAGAACGATTGGCCCTTACCGCGCCACGAGCTGCCCAAACGCGCATGAGCCTCCCCCCCCCCTCCCCCTCTAACACTCGCTTCGCTCGTGCAGCACAACGTGTCCGCGTTCATGGACAATGAGTTGAGGGGCGTGCCTCAGATCACTACGAGGACTGGGCGCGCTTTGAAGACCATTCAGCAGAGGCTCAAGGGCAAGGAGGGCAGGATTCGCGGTAATTTGATGGGCAAGCGCGTCAACTTCTCCGCTCGTACAGTTATTACGGCCGACCCCAATATCGGCATCGACCAGGTCGGAGTTCCCAAGAGCGTCGCCCAGAACCTGACCGTGCCCGATAAGGTGAGACGCGCGCCAACGCGCGTTCGGCATGCGGCCCACTTACGAGCCGAGCCGGTCGTTCGTACCGAGCGCCTCCTCGCGCCTCCTCGCGCCTCCTCGCGCCTCCTCGCGCCTCCTCGCGCCTCCGTTGTTTCACACTTTGTTTGCGGCCTTTGTTCTCACCGTATTTGTGGCAGGTCACGGCGTTCAACTTCAAGGAGCTCACCGAGCTCGTGGCCCGCGGCCCGACGGAGTGGCCCGGCGCGAAGCACATCATCCGCGACGACGGCGAGCGCATCGACCTGCGCTACGTGAAGCACAAGAACGACCTCATTTTGAAGTACGGCTGGGTCGTCGAGAGGCACCTGCGCGACGACGACGTCGTCCTGTTCAACCGCCAGCCCTCCCTCCACAAGATGTCTATCATGGGGCACAAGGCCAAGGTGCTCGACTGGAGCACCTTCAGGCTCAATTTGAGCTGCACGTCCCCGTACAACGCCGACTTCGACGGTGACGAGATGAACTTGCACGTGCCGCAGAGTCTGCCGGCGAGGGCCGAGGCCGAGCTCATGATGCTAAGTCCGAGGGTCATTGTGAGTGGGCAGAGTAACAAGCCCGTAATGGGCATCGTGCAGGACTCGCTGCTGGCCACGCAGAGGATGACCAAGAGGGACGTGTTCATCGAGAAGGACTTGCTCATGAACATCCTCATGTGGGTCGTCGACTGGGACGGCAGGATCCCGTGCCCTGCTATTTTGAAGCCCAAGCCGCTCTGGACGGGCAAGCAGGTCTTCTCGCTCATCAGCCCCAAGGTCAACCTTCGCGCGAAGAGCGCCACGCACCCCAAGCCCGGCACCGCCAACACCATGAACCTGTACGACAGCGAGGTGATTTTGAACGAGGGCCAGCTTATCAGCGGCATCGTGGACAAGAAGACCATCGGCACGGGCATGGGCGGCCTCATCCACACCGCGTGGCTCGACGTGGGCTACGAGGACACGAGTCGCTTCATGAGTCAGATTCAGCTGATCAGCAACTACTGGATCCTCCAGTCCAGCTTCAGTATCGGCGTCGTGGACACCGTTGCCGACGAGGACACCATGAAGGAAATTGAGAAGGCGATCTACGACGCCAAGAATCAGGTGCAGGAGCTCGTGCGCCAGGGCCAGAAGGGGAAGCTCGAGAAGCAGCCCGGAAAGAGTACGTTAGAGAGTTTCGAGAAGCTCGTGAACAACGTGCTCAACACGGCCCGTGACAAGGCCGGAAAGTGCGCCCAGAGCGCGCTCACGGAGGTGAACAGTGTCAAGGCAATGGCCACGGCTGGCAGTAAGGGTAACGAGATTAATATCTCGCAGATTATGGCGTGTGTGGGACAGCAGAACGTGGAGGGAGCCAGAATCCCGTACGGCTTCAGGAAGCGCACCCTGCCGCACTTCTGCAAGGACGACTACGGGCCCGAGTCGCGCGGCTTCGTGGAGAACTCGTACTTGCGCGGCCTCTCTCCCCAGGAGTTCTTCTTTCACGCGATGGGCGGCAGGGAGGGCCTCATCGACACGGCCTGTAAGACTGCCGAGACCGGGTACATCCAGCGCAGGCTGGTGAAGGCCATGGAGACCGTCATCGCGAGGTACGACGGCACTCTGAGGACGAGCAAGGGGCAGGTGATCCAGTTCCTGTACGGCGAGGACGGTATGGACGCGACGTGGATTGAGAAGCAGAAGTTCCCCAGTCTGACATACGACAAGAAGACGTTCGAGAAGCACTACCAGCTCAAGGTCGCGGATGACTCGTTCGGCTTCGACGACATTGGCGTCCCGTACATGCAGAGCGACCTCATCATTGACTGCAAGCAGGACCCGAGTGTCCAGATTGCGCTCGACGCCGAGTTCAACCAGCTCAAGCAGGACCAGGCCAACTTGCGCGTCATCATGGCGAACCGCGAGCCCGGCAAGGAGTCCGACGATTCGAGTTACGCGCCCGGCAACGTGCAGCGCGTCATGAGCAACGCCATCCAGCGCTTCAGGATCGGCCAGACCGGCGTCAGTGACCTGCACCCCAAGGACATCATCACCGAGGTCGAGGCGCTCATCAGGAGGCTCGAGGTCGTCAAGGGTGAGGACGCGCTCTCCGTGGAGGCCCAGAGCAACGCCACGCTGCTGTACAGTATATTGATCAGGTCCTTGCTCGCGAGCAAGAGGGTTCTCAAGGAGTACAGGTTCACCGACGCAGCGCTCAAGTGGATCATCAACGCGATCGAGAGCAGGTACCACGGCAGCAAGGTCGCGCCCGGCGAGACCGCCGGAGTGCTCGCGGCGCAGTCGGTGGGCGAGCCCGCCACGCAGATGACGCTCAACACCTTCCACTACGCCGGAGTGTCCGCCAAGAACGTCACGCTGGGAGTCCCCCGCTTGAAGGAGATCATCAACCTTGCCAAGAACCCCAAGACCCCGACGCTCACCGTCTACCTTAACAAGGAGGTCGCCGCCGACTTCGACACTGCCAAGAAGGTGCAGAGCGTGCTCGAGCACACCGTCCTGAAGGACATCACCACGACGACGGAGATTTACTACGACCCGGACGTCAAGAACACCATCGTGGAGGACGACAAGGAGATGGTCTCGAACTACTACGAGATGCCGGACGAGACGTTCGACGTCGCGAGGCTGTCCCCGTGGGTGCTCAGGATCGTGCTCACCAAGGCCCTGGTCTTGGACAAGAAGATCGAGATGACCGAGTTCGTCGACATTATCGCCCAAGAGTACGGCGAGAACACGCTCCACGTCATGGTCACGGACACCAACGCCGAAGAGCTCGTGATTAGGCTGAGGATCATCAACGAGGTCGCGACTGACGGAGGCGGAGACGAGGGGTTCGCGCTCGGGCAGGAGGACGACGTGTTCCTGAGGAGGCTGGAGCAGAACATGCTCGAGAAGCTCAAGCTGAGGGGCGTGCAGGACGTCAAGAAGGTGTACTTGAGGAAGGGCAAGAGGACGGAGTGGGACGAGGTCAAGGGATTCTACCCGGCCGAGGAGTGGGTGCTCGAGACGGACGGCAGCAGCTTGCTCGAGGTCATGAGCACGGACTTCGTGGACGCCACGAGGACCATCAGTAACGACATCGTGGAGGTGCTCACCGTGCTCGGCATCGAGGGCGTGCGCGGCTGCCTCTTGAGCGAGCTGAGGAACGTGATCAGCTTCGACGGCAGTTACGTCAACTACAGGCATCTCGCCACGCTGGTTGACGTCATGACCGTGTTCGGGCACGTCATGGCCATCGACCGCCACGGCATCAACAGGGTGGACAGCGGACCGCTCCTGAGGTGTAGTTTCGAGGAGACGGTGGACATGCTCATGGACAGCGCCATGTACGCGGAGGAGGACATTCTGTGCGGCGTCACGGAGAACATCTTGCTGGGGCAGCTGGCGAAGGTCGGGACCGGCGACATGGAGCTCATGCTCGACGAGGAGAAGGTCATGACGGGAGCGGTCGATCTGGTCGCCACCAACGAGGCCGGATTCATCGCGGGCGTCACGCCGTCTGCCACCACGCCGCACGCCAACACGCCCGCCGGGAGCAGCCCGGGAGGCATGATGGACGGGAGCATGGGCAGCTTCACCCCCGCGGGCGGAGCCGGTGCGTTCTCGCCGGCTCACCAGGGCGTCTCGTTCAGCCCGAGCTTCGACGGAGGCGGCGCCGGCCTGTCTCCTGCATACCAGTCGGGAGCCAGTCCGAGCTACGAGGCGGCCAACAACGGGGGCGCCAGTCCCAGTTATTCGCCGGCGAGCCCCAGTTATTCGCCGACTAGTCCGTCTTACAGTCCTACGAGTCCTTCGTACAGTCCCACGAGTCCTTCGTACAGCCCCACCAGTCCTTCGTACAGCCCCACGAGCCCTTCGTACAGTCCTACGAGCCCTTCGTACAGTCCTACGAGCCCTTCGTACAGTCCTACGAGCCCTTCGTACAGTCCCACGAGCCCTTCGTACAGTCCCACCAGTCCTTCGTACAGTCCCACCAGTCCTTCGTACAGTCCCACCAGTCCTTCGTACAGTCCTACGAGCCCTTCGTACAGTCCCACCAGTCCTTCGTACAGCCCCACCAGTCCTTCGTACAGCCCCACCAGTCCTTCCTACAGCCCTACCAGTCCTTCGTACAGCCCCACCAGTCCTTCCTACTCGCCCACGTCGCCGAGCGGCAACAACGAGGAAGACGACGGCGCCGTTGAGGATGGATCCCCAGAGAGTCCGGCCTACTCACCCGCGTCGCCGGCTTACTCGCCTTCGTAAGCAGTGAGAGAGCTGGGGGGGGCGATGGGTGAGAGAGAGAGGGGGGGGAGGGGAGAGAGAGAGAGAGGTTGCTAGTTGAGAGAGAGGGGGGAGAGGTATGTGAGAACGTATCATAAGAGCTAAGTTTGTAGTAAATGTGCCAGCTTCCTTAGTCCTGGGCCAGAGGTGTGTGTGTGTGGCCTCTGTCATCCCCTGTGTCACTCCCAAACCCGCGTTCTGTGTCAACAGATATACGTATGCACGGCGTGTGCAGTGCGTTCGGTTGTGAGAGAGAGGTCCGACCTGTGTGACGAGTCCGTGAAGGAGCAAGCCACGCAGAACTCTGACCCAACCAAAAAAATAAATTGTGGTTGGGGGGCACTTGGCTACCACTTTCAGAAATTTCGATAGCCCACTTCTCGACCGGAGACCGCCATATTTTGGCTTGAGCCATCATATGCGTCCAGAATCCAATCCCGCACGTGTTCAAATGTTTGCGCCGGCATTCGTATTTATTGCGGCGTACTCGCTCCTCCCGCACAAGAAGTTGCAGTTCATACTGCCGGCCTTTCCGATGCTGAACGTGGTCGCCGCGGCGGTGCTGGGTGGCGTCATGCTGCTAGTGCAGGCTTGAAAGTAAGCACAGTTTACTTTTATCCCTCTCACACTTCCTTCCTATTCTCAATTAGCTAGCCACCAACTAGCTAGCCACCAACTAGCTAGCCACTGGCTTCCTCAGTACATACAGCGCCCTGCGCTGCCCATCCACCTCAATTCTGTCGGCAACGTCCCCCGCCCTCTTCAGCGCACTCTCAAAGTTCTCAGTAGTATACGGCACGTCCTCTGGTCTCTTTGGCACCCGGTCAAGGTGCCCGAAGAACTCGATTCCGGAATCGTGGGGCCCTATCCACTCGATGACGAGGAACTTGCCGGGCGCCACGGACTGTAGGAGATAGCTTATGATCAAGTCGAAAGAACGGAAGTCGGCAGTGAGGTTGTAAATCCAATGAATCACGGCGCCGACAAAAACAACGTCAACGGGTGTCTCCCCAACGACATCCCCGAACTTGAGCCTTCTCGCGCTCGCTTCGTTCCTTAGGTCCAACGCTGTGATGATGGCGGCGGCGACTTCAATGTACTCCTTGTCGTGATCGAGGGCGACGACTTTGGTAAAGCCGGCTGCGAGGGCGAGCCAAGAAGCGAGGCCGGAGGAGCAACCCATGTCAATGAGGGAAGAACAGGAGTGCGTTTTGACGAGGTCTTTGAACAACTCGTCGATGATGGAGAACTTTGGAGTGGATGCTGTAAGATGGACATCTCGTGTGGCTCTGTCTAAGGAGTATGTGTGGTAACCCGTCACTGTAAGTGTGGTGGGCGTCATAAGGAGGGAGGGCGGCTCGGACTGCGATCCGGAGGTACGACTAGGGTCGGTGTATGGCATGTCTGATGGCATGTCTGTGTCTGATGGCATGTTGCTAATGCCATTGTTGTTAATGCCATTGTTGTTAATGCCTCCAGTCTGTACTCCAGAGTATGTTACGTAGCTTTCAGCTTCGGGGGACGATAACGCTAACGAGGGGGGCGATAATAAGCCCGCGAGCACGGCGAAGACGGCGGAGAAACGCATGCTGTCGGTGGCAAAGAAATGATAACCCTTCCAGACAATATTTTCTGTACAGGCTTATTTCAAGCTGCGTGTCCACAGGTACTGACCACCGGGGGGTACGTCCGCAAAAATTATGGTTGGTGGTTCGGTCACTATTTTTTTTAGGGCTATCTCGATCCGGGGGCACTAGAAAGATTCGACGTGTTACGCCAAAAGCAATGTCTACCACTTACGCGCACGAGCGAGTTTGTTTGTAGCGCCCCCGGATCGAGATAGAGCGTTGCCGAGTTATCTCGGCAGATTTTTTGCTCCCCTACAGCGGTGCTCATCTGCGATGGTCAGTAGTTGTCGCGTTTGAACTTTTACCGGTGTTCACTCGAACGACTTTGGCTCGTTGACAAAGCTGTAAAATGGATGCGATTTTGGCACATTTCTGCTAAAGATAAATCAGCCTGTTGTATTCAACTTGTTTCTTAGACATTCGAAACT
>Ga0307985_10001635_pt1 | contig 12647 bp, 8 predicted proteins | sample EllFjometageno80_FD_203155 | JGI IMG/M metagenome (GOLD analysis project Ga0307985, IMG submission 203155) | Marine microbial communities from Ellis Fjord, Antarctic Ocean - #80 | ecosystem: Environmental > Aquatic > Marine > Unclassified | place: Southern Ocean | collected 2014-10-09 | reverse complement strand
CCTATCTCTCGGCTTCTCGGTGTGCCCTGGGTCGCACATGGATGCTTTCGCGTCAACGAGTCCCGGCATTATCGTGTAAGGGGAGTAATCGGTGAAGGAGGTGAGGGAGGAGAGGAGGAGAGGAGGGGGGAGAGAGGGAAGGATCTGAATTGAGGGGGGGGGGGGATTAATGTGAAGATGTGAGAATGTGGGAATGTGGCAACGCGTGGAACTGTGACAATCATGGTGTCATGCACAACACACACATGTCACCTTACCTGGTGAATCCGTCCAGTGTCCTCATTAATAATAATAGTAGCTGCAGTTGTGGTGGACGTCAGTATTTTGTGGGATAGGTTTTTCGGTGAGGAGGAGGGGGAGATGGGAGGGAGGAGAGTTGAGGTGGAATATATTCCATAGAAAGACATAGCGAGTAAGGGTTGTGAATACAGTTGTACCCTGGTGGTACCCTGGTACAGATTGTATGTACACCAGCTGATGTACGTACAATTGTACCTGTTGTACACTGTTGTAAGATCTCGTTCAAGGCCGCTCCAGGCCACCCTCCAGGTCAACGCGAAGCTGCCTCCCCAACCTCGTGCGTGAGTTAGATACGCAGATGCAGAGGATGACCACATCAGGGCTGTACAACGAGATGAGCAGGGCGCTGCGCCCGATCTTGATCATAACAATGATAGCCGCGGCGTTCCAGCTGGCCGTGACTGTGACCTGCGCTACACTGTCAAAGTCGGTGTCGTGCTCGTCAATAACAGCGTTGTTGAAGCTAGTCAAGGGCGCTGCCATACACATGCACGTGTGAGCGCACATGCACGTGTGAGTATACATGTACGTGTGAGTCACGAGCATGCCAAAACACGGGTGTGAACAAAGCGGGTGGCGGTGTGTGTGAGCAAGGCGGGAGGGGTCGAGTTGGTCTTTGCGAAGCCGCCACCGGCGAAGGTAGAGGTAAGCGGAGGAAAGGAGAAGAGCAGGAGGAAAGAGGGGAACCGGTGAGGCATGGCGACGTCACTATTTTGTCCGTGATCATTGGAGTTTTGAGTTTTACTGCACCCCAACGCTGCGGCAAGTGCGCCGGGGGATCGTGCGCCGGGTTTGTACTCAAAGTCTGTCTGTCCAGCCGTTATAGCCACTACCTCCTAAGCCCTCGCTTGCGTCTCCGGATCGCCCCCCGACGTGCTCACCGAGCTGTCGTCGTCGTCTCCGTCCGCCACCTCACCGATGCCGCCGTACGTCTTATTCCACTCGAGATACTGGTCAATGTCGCCCGGCGCGACGCTGGGCTTTGTCGTTTTGAGCGCCTTCTTGAAGTGCTTGGCGCTGATGGGCGCGACGTCGGCGCCCTTTACTTCGAGCGCCCGCGGTCCCAGGTCGCGGATCGGCCCGAGAGCGGCGTCCCCGCACAAGCTCTTCAGATCGGCGCCGCTGAAACCCTCGGTTTGGCCCGCGAGCTTCGCCACGTCGGCGTCGGTGAGGCTGTGCGAGTTCCTCTTCAGCAAGTTCATGATGAGATGCGAGCGGTCGGGCTTGGCGGGCAGCGGGATGTACAGGCGCTTCACGAAGCGGCGACGGGCGGCGTCGTCCAGCTCCTGGGGGCGGTTCGTCGCGCCGATGATGAGCACCTGCTGCAGGTTGGCCGTGCCCGTTCCGTCGAGCTGCACCAGGAACTCAGTCTTGAGCCGCCTGCGGGCGCGAGCGAGAGTTAACAAGCATACAGTGTGAACATAAAGGTGGTTGATCGAGCTGGGTGAGGCAAGGCCGGCCCAACGCCCAGTGCTTGTAACTCACCTGCTCGCCTCCAGCTCGTCAGCCTTGCGCGCCGTGAGCAACGAGTCCACCTCGTCGATAAAGACCACGCTCGGCTGCTCATACCCGGCGACCGCAAAGAGCGTCTTAACGAGCTTCTCGCCCTCGCCGATCCATTTGCTCGTCAGGCTAGACGAGGAGATGCTGAAGAAGGTGCTTTTGGCCTCGTGCGAAATCGCCTTGGCGATCAGCGTCTTGCCAGTGCCCGGCGGGCCGAAGAGCAGCAAGCCTTTCGCGGACGAGCGCAGGCCAGTGAACAAGTCCGGGCGCGTGAGGGGCCAGATCACGACCTCGCGGATGATCTGCTTGGCATTTGCCAGCCCGCTAATGTCGTTGAACGTCACCACCTCGCCCGTCTCAATAATGTCGTTGCGGATCTTCTCCACCAGCTCCGGGTCTAGGTGCTGCAGCTCCTCCGGCAGCTCCTCCTTATCCTTATCCTTCTTCCCCCCCTCCGGCTGCTTCTTCTTCGTCGCCCCCCCCCCCCCATTCCCGTTCGTCCGAGTCGGCACCTCGAACTTCCGCTTCAAGCTCGGCGCGATGTTCTGATTGCGCCCGTCGTTCTCATTCAAGGCCTCGGGGTGATCGGGATCCACAGCCGCCGCCGACCTGAATGGGTTATTCTTGTTCTTGTCAAACGAGCTCTGTCTCGCCAGCCCCTGCTGGTACGGGTTGTTGTTCTGCTGCTGCTGGTTATGCAGCGCAATCGTCAGCTGATGCTGCTGCTTCTGCCTCATCACCTCCTTCTCGTTGCTCATCTGCAACTCGAACGCCGCCTTCTCCTGCTTCAAAGCGCTCTGCGCCTTTGTGAGCTTCTCCTTGTCCGCCTTGAAACGGGATACCTTACTGATGTAGTCGGACTCGTGCTTCGTTGCAGCCTTCTCGCGAGCCGCTAGGGCGACGAGGGAGTGAGCGGTGGGAGGTGGTGGGAGCTGCTTGGGCGGGTGGAGCCAGTTCTTGGGGATGGTGGTGGTGGTGGTGGTGGTGGAGGGTGGTGGCGAGTAAGCGTCTCGGAGGATGAGATTGGGGACGGCGTACCTTACGTAGCGGGGGTTGATCTCTGACGATGAGGATGTAGGAGTGGGGATTGGAGAAGGGGGCCTCGTTGACTGCTTGACGAGGGAGCTGTGGAGGTAGAGGGGGAGGAGGGACGACATGGAGGCTGAGGCTGAGGCAGGATGCGACACGGTTGTGCACTAGACGGCAGTGGCTGAGAGTGTGGGATGTGAAGGCGGCCGACGAAAAGGAAGTGCGGGGGAAGTGTAGCGATTGAAAGTCAACGCTTTCAGGTAGGCGTGGGTACGAGCTCAAAGTTGGGCTCAAGCACGTGTGGGAGTTGCTACGGAAGGTCATAATTAAGAGCCTGACCTCAACAGCTTTCGGAGACGTACCCGCACCCAAATCTATTGTATGTTTGACACCCACTCACTGCCGCCCTTACTAACCCTCTAATACAACTCTGTCTTACCCATGATTCCCCCTGTGCTTCCCCAGTCCTGCCATGTCCCACCATAGTAACCTTACGGTAGCCTCTCACAAAGAAGACGCCAAGAGTAGGCAGGACTTTTTATCAAAGTCCCAGTACGACTACAGCAACATATACCAGTACGAACGATGCTTCGGAGAGGGTTACATGTCCGCCGGCGGTCTCGATACCACCATTGAGTTCATTGACATGCTCAACCTGCCTAAGAACTCTGCAACACAGCTCAAGGTCCTCGACGTCGGCGCAGGAATCGGCGGCTCAGCCTTCTACTTCGCCAAAGAATACGGCGCACACGTCACCGCGCTCGACTTATCCACCACCTGCATCTCCCTCGCCGAATCCCGCCTTGATCCATCAATCAAGGACAACATTTCGTTCGTTCTCGGCGACGCGCTGGAGATGGACTATGAGGAGGGATCGTTCGACGTTATCTACTCCCGCGACGCGCTCCTGCACGTGCCGTACGACAAGAAGCTGCCGCTGTGGCAGCTGTTTCACAAGTGGCTCAAGCCCGGTGGCCAGCTTCTCATTTCTGACTACGGGTGTGGTACGGGCGAACTGTCGGCAGAGATGCGTTCTTACATGGACAAGCGACAGTACGCGCTTCTGTCGCCCGTGGCGTACGGCGACCTGACCCGCTCCGCCGGCTTCGACACCGTCAACTGTTCCGATCGCACCTTCCAATACTGCCAAATCGCCCGCCACGAGATCGCCCGCGTCAATACCCCCACGGCCGCCGCCGCATTCGACGCGGAGTTCAGCGAAACGGCGCGCACTAACCTCGCCAAGGTCTTCAACGACAAGGTCGACATGTGCCTCCGCGGCGACCGCACGTTCATTCTGTGCCACGCCGTGAAGCAGCTCAGGTAAGCGGAGCGCGCTGTGCACGAACGCCACACACAAGCTGCGCACACAAGCCACGCTCACACCGATGGCTCGCGCCACCCCCCGCGCTGTTCGCGCCCCCCCCTTTTTTTTGTTCGCACGTGTGCATTGCCCTTTGTACACACACGTGTGTATTGCCCTTTGTTCACACATGCATGTGTATTTAGCTACTACGAGAACCGAAAGCGCGTCCTCGACGTGTGCAAGAAGATCTTCGCGGGCGGGCTTGTGCTGGGCACGGACGGCAACGTGAGCGAGAGAATCGTCGGAACGGACCTTATGGCGATCAAGGGAAGCGGCATCCCGTACGAGGAGCTCGCCGTGAACGACATAGTGGTGTGCAAGTTGGATGGCACCCGAATCCCGGGCGAGAGGAAGCCCTCCAGCGAGGTCGGTCTTCACGCCGGAATGTACCTCGCTCGGTCCGACGTCAACGGCGTTGTCCACACGCACAGCACCTACGCCAGCATCATCGCGTGTTGCCGCCTGGACATTCCCTGCTTCCATTACTCTGTCGCCGAGATCGCCGCGGAAACGGACGTCATCAAGTGCGCCAAGTACTTCACGTACGGCACGCTGGAGCTGGCCAAGAGCGTCATCGAGGCCGTTGGACCGACGAGGGCGGGCTGTCTCATGGCCAACCACGGGCAGGTGTGCGTCGGCGAGGACCTCGACGCGGCGTTTTATTTCGCGATGCGGCTCGAGAACTTGTGCTTGCAGTACGCGCAGGTCTTGAGCATCGGCTCGTCTTTGGTGCTAAGTAAGGAGGACATGGACGCCTGCAGAGAGAGGGACAAGACCTACGGGCAGGTGGAGGAGGGTGGCACTGGCCACGGCCTAGGGTGCTGCAAGTAGAGTAATGTTAGGGTTAGGGTTAACGTGTCTGTGCCGGCACTGTCGGTAGCCCATCCACAATCTCTTCCCACTTCACCCCCGCCGTCTCCCTCGTCCACGCCGTCTCCAAATACTCGCCCCCGTCCAAAACACTCCCCCACTTGCCGTCGCAAAACTCCCCCAAAAGCTGCGCTCTATTCCACTTCGCGTACCCCGCAAACGAGCTCACAACGACCGCCCCCTCTCGCATGCTCCCAACATGCGCCCTCAAGCAGTCCACCAAAAAATCGATCACGAAGTCGAACGTAGCGAAGCAAACGCAGCCAGCGTTGGCGTCGTTCTTGTCGAGGTCCACGACGGTGACGTAACTCGCGCCCGAGATGGTAGCGTACCCGGCGGATCCTCCGTTATCTGCCACGATCTTTTCCACAGCCTTGCCGCTACTCCCCGTAACGACCACCGCCGCGGTATGCGCCGTCGACCACTTCACAGGCCCGCCGTTGTGATGCCGAACGACCACGTGGGACGACGTGTTGACGTAGCACCCAGTCGAGGGATCCGCAAGCAGCTCTCGACTTGCGAAATCATCCAACACACTCGCAGGCGTACCCTCATGCGGTCGCCCCGGCTCATCCACCCCCACATTCCCCGCCGGTACAAACCTCGCCAAGTTAACCGCCGTAATAACGTCCCTCCCCCTCTCCTCAACATCGTACGCCGCCGCCTTCGCGCTGTTGACAACGTAGATCCCCTTCGTCCAATGCGCCTTCTTCAACGCGACAAGTTCCAGTAGCGCGCTAATAACCCCCGTCCTCTGCGGTCGCGTCTCAGCAACCATGTCAGGGGCCTCTGTACTGCCTGCTACGTAGTCGTGGGGACTTCGCCTCGGGCCATCTGGCAACGGTGCAGAGGCAGACAGTCGCCGAACCGCGTCGACCCCCCCGCTCATCTTTCTGCTTGCGACAATCAGGCATCCTAGCATCGCTGAGTCCCCCTCCCCACTCTCCTCATCCAACCCCAAATTCTTAAGTATATTGAACGGCTTCAAGCGTACGGCGAGTAGACTGAGTTGAGTTGGCGGTGAGACGGAGAATGTCGATCGACACGCTGTGCACGTTGTGTGCCTCTCCTCTGCCCCACTCCGTCCATTGGCCATGCCAACAGATACAGTATTCTGCCAATTCCTTAAACAAGCAGGGTGGACATACTCGCCTGTACCAGAGCAGGCACATGGGGAAATCAGGGCTGTAACGGGCGCTGTTTCCAGGCAGAAGCGGCACTGCGCCGTGTTCATAGCGCTCGGCGTGCTTGGTGGCGCGCGACCTCGCTTCATTCTGTTCCCTTATCTGCCGCAAAAACATGAGCAATTAAATGAGCAACTTTGAGCCGAACTTTGAGCTCCCCAGACCTGACCTTTTTTGGACCTTTTTTAGAGCGAGCACACAACCTGCAGAGACACACACTCAACACCACGCCAGTCGACACCGCCGTACAAGTGACCCTCCCCCCCCCCCCGACTGCCACCACCAGCAACTGCCAGTTCAGCAGTCCCCCCCCCTTTGCCTAGACTACACTGTACCCTTACCTACACTGTGCCCTTACACTTCTACAATGCAACCAATAACTCGGGCAGGGTGAGTGCCGCGCCATGAAGGGATGATATGGATCCGCTCTTCGGAGGCGTCGAGAGACGGCGCAGCAAGGAGAAGGGCTGTTGCAAAGGGAACTGATGTGTGTGGATGCTGGGCATTTGTTTGTGGGGGGTTGGGGGGTTGCTTAGCATGTGTGAACGCTGCTATGTAGCATGCGTGTGTGGCTACTTTTCATGCTATGTTACTGTGCAAGTGTTGTTGCTGTGTTGTTTGGGGCATGTGTCTGTGGCTACTGTGCATGCTGCTCTACTGGGCATGCTGTGCTTCTTGGCATGTCTATGGTTACCGTGCTGTGCAAGCTTGTGTGAAGGCGTGCTTTGCAGATACATGCAAGCAAGATGACCTATCACGTACAACCCCCCCTTCTTATCACTCATGTGCGCCTTCTTATCACACATGTGCGTGGCTCACACATGTGCTTGCCCGCCCAGGCGCGCCCTCTCGTCTCCCTCCCTGGTCAACCTCTACGACTCGTTCTCCCTCCTCTCGTGCTCCGTCGCTCTCCGCACCGTCTCCCCCCTGATTACGATAACGTACTACCTCCTCTCGCCCTCTCCCGTTAACATCTCGTGCCTCAACACTTCTTGCCCGGTCTACACCATCCTCGCCGTCCTCCACTCCGCCTTCACTCTCCTGTGGCACACTCCACGGTTCAAGAAAATGACAGCCTCCCGACACTTCGCCAACCTGATGCTGCTCCTCGGCCTCTTCTTGATCCCGTATCGCGTGTCACCCTACGTGGTCGCCGGTTCCTCCGCCCTTACCGCTTTCGCCGTCTCCTTAATCCTCTTCATTATGATGAACTTCGCACTCCACATGCCCCTCAAGTACCGCCTCCTCCTCTTCGCGGTCTACGTGCTCTTCCTCGATACCATCTCCCTCCACACCGCCACCCCCATCGTGACCGTCGTCACCGCCATCGACCAACACACGGCCTTGCAAGCCGGTCCGCCCGTCATCACCACCATCGCGTCCGTCCTCGGCTTCAACACGCTAGATCTGTCCTTCTACAACACCGACCTCGCCGTGGCGGACTACCCCGCCTTCTACAGTTACGACACGTTCGCCTCAAACGCCGCCAACGGCACCGCCAGCCCCAGCCCCTTCCAGAGCTCCATGTCGCTCACGAGCACCAGCATCGCGTGCGTCCCGATTGACGACATTTGCGACTGGCTCGACGCTGTCTTCGCCGAGCTGCACAAGGATGAACACGACAACGACGACCCCCACACCCACCCCGACACTCACGATTACCTCAACTCCCCCAACAAACACGGCGTCACCCCCCTCTCCCTCTTCTCCGTCCTCTCCTTCCACGGCAAGAACTGCCAACCCCGCTATTCCTCCGCCAACTTTCCCTACTCCCTCCCCCCCCAAACCTGCGTCGTTTGGGTTCTGGGGTTGTTGACCGTACTCTGCCTACTGATCACCAACGAAAACCGCCGCGTCGCGCACTTCGCTCACCTCTTCTCCCTAACCCCCCCCAAGCCCGCCCCAATAACCCAATTGACAACGCTCGCAACAGTCCTCCAAGCCGCCATCGACAAAGTATCGAACGCCTTCCCCTCCCTCCACGCCCAAGTCCACCCCAACTACTACGCCTCAACCACCCACCACCAGCACGTAAACGCCCCCCCCCAGCCCCTCCCCGCCTCCACCCGCCGCCCCTCCATCGACCCCGCCCTCCGCAGCGACATCTACAAGCTCCTCCATGTCGCCGACCAGTACAAGCAGCAGCAAAGCCTGCTACAGAAAGCCGGCTCCCCACCGACGGCAGCTTTAATGGGGAGACCGCCCCGTGACGCAGGTGGTATAAACGGCACGCCGCCATCCCCTTTATCTCCTTCTGCTTCGTCTCATTCTGCGCCCCCTTCTGCTACTACCAGTCTCGAGGGCAGCCCCCGAGAAGCAAGGGCCACCCCACCCACCCCTATTGGGGGAGGGGTAAAATTCACTCCTTCCTCCTTCGCCTCCGGCGCTTCCTCCAACGTGTCCTCCAACGCGTCCTCCCCCCGCGTGAGTTCGGTGATCACCGTGCCCGGCGCCCACCGCCTCCCAGCCCTCTGCTACCCCCCCTCCCTCCTCCTCACCTTCGCCACCTACTCCACCGTCCCATACTCCCACACCGACACCCGCAGCATCGCCGCCCTCCTCGACTGCCTCCTCACCCCCTCCATCTACTGGTCCTCCCTCAACCACCACTCTGAAACCCGCTTCAAAATGTTCGAGCTCAAGCGCATCCCAATCACCGTCCTCAAGGCTGCGTCCGTCCACGTCACCGCGTCCAAGAACACGTACGGCGGCGGAGCCATCGGGATCATCAACGCACCGTGCAACCACGTAGCGAGCTTCCTGTGGGACACGTGCAGTGATTATCGAAGGGCGTTGAACGCGCGGAGTGATCTGGCGAGGAAAATCACGCACAGGAAGAACGATCACCATCAGCGGTTCTTCGTGAGAACGTGGGTGCCGCCGCCGATGACGCCGAGGGACGTCTGCACGAATTTCTTATGGAAGAGGTTGGATGAGAAGAGGGTCGTTATTGTGGGAGTTCCGGCGTTGGGCGTGGAGTATCAGAAGGATGTGGAGGCGTTGGGGATGAAGGGGAAGGAGTCACAGACCATCCGGGCGCAGAATTGGTTTGTTGTTTGCCTGGAGGAGTATGAGGATGACACAACGCACACTAACAAGACGAAGATGTCGTTCGTGACAATCATGGACTCTGGCGGACACATTCCGAAGTGGTACGTGCGCGAGCGAGGAGAGCACATCTCGTTGACGAGCTCGCCCTGTACTCTACTCTACTCACTCTCGCCTTGTTTCTCTCCCATGCACCCGAGCGCTGACTAATGAGAGCGCCCCCCCACTGTCCCTTTGTTCACACCGCCCCTTCCCTTTGTTAACGCATGCGTGTGGAGTTACTCACACTCACACTCGCTTCGCTCGCAGGTTCGTCGCGAGTCAGTTCATGGCGAGGCTGTCCCTTGTCGGCGAAACGATGGACTACTTCCACCGCGAGATTGACGGTTCCAACCTGAAAGCGTCCGAGTACGAGTTCCTGAAAACTATACCAGACCGGAACTTCGTGCCGATTCGCGGATCCCGCAGGTCCAAGTCGAGGCCATCGAAGAAGAGTGTGCCGACGCAGCACCCCCCGCTCGTCATGGGGGGGCTGGCGCATGTTGACATTAAGGCTGGGCTGAATTACCACAACACCACGCCGGCGCAGTTTATATCACTGAGTACTTCCGGGTTGCCGACTGAGATGCAGTCGATGTTGCGAACGTCTACTAATTCTGACAGCTCCTACGACGACTTCTCTCCTCGTTCCGATGTCTCCTCCAACGAGAGCGTCTCGCTCGGCTCCTCCAACCCCTCCTCCTTTGCCAACGCCTACGATAACCAACACTCCGTCCTCTCCGCGATGTCCATCAACGACGCCGACTCTTACGACATAGCCGACTTCGATGACGACACGGACGGCGCCGTGAAAACGTTCACGTACTACCTCCGACTGCTCGACGCGAAGGACGTCCTGACGACGAGTTCGCCGTTCGAGTCGTTGTTGCGGCCCAACGGTTTTAAAGGAGCGAGTTCCGTCTCAGAATCCAACCTCGCCGCTGTCAACCCCGCAAATAGCTTGAACATACCGTTCTTCTTCTCACCCTACGCGCCCGCACCGCACGCTCGCACCGCCCCTTTCAGCTCCTCCATCTCCGACACCCCCCTTCAAACTACCGGCAGTAGCGCTGGAAACGAAGCCTCCCTCGTCGAATTTGAGCTCTACCGCTACCTCTCTAGGAACTACGACACTCCCCTCAAGGCGTTCGTGGCCGCCTCTATACCCTTCACCCTCGCCGTGGTCCTTTACGAATATGTCCAACACTGTGGCGTATTCGTCCACGGACGCATAGGAATGGCTCTTGGCGACGCACAATTGGACCCAGATCATCCCTTATTCACAATGGCCGGCGGCGCTGAAACCCTCAATGACTGCTTGTGGTACGCAACCCCCAGCGCCGTCATGGTCATGGTCTTGCTGTTCCTCTGCATCACCCTCCCCCCCCTCCTCCTAGTCAACTTTTACTCCCCTCCTACAATCCAAACGATCCACACCGCCCTCGCCACTCGCACCGCCTTTTCCGCCCAATCCTTCGAGGGGCGCATTCGCGACGAGATCTGCACGCTCCATGCGTACACTACAAACACGCTTCTCACGCCGTTTATAGGAGGGGCGATTATATTCTCGTTCTTTATGGCCAGGCACAACGTTACGCAGCTTGTTAAGACGAGGTTGATAGGTATGAGGTTGGGGTTGGAGTTTTGGGGTGGGGACTTTGATGTTGGGGACTTTGGTCTAGAGGGAAATGTGACTGAACGTGGAGAGTACGATGGGCAAGATGACGACGCGGATTACTTGCAAACCGGTGGAATCTCCGATATAGAGGTGAGTTTCTATGGCTACGGTAGCACGTTCTTCAGGAAGATGATCATGCTTCTCTGGTATCTGCCGCTCGTGCATATCGTTGTACGGAGCAGCACGATCTTTGAAAGGAACACGAGGACAGCGGTCGCTGCGTTCGCGGTTTTAGCCGGTTTTGTGTGTATGAGCAACAGTTGTACGTATTTGGTTACCGAGGTCGCGGATGCGGTTGCGGGCGCGGGTAACCAGACTGAGGGGAGGAAGAGCAACCTGGTGATTGGCAGTAGGACGGATATGGCGGTTGTGAAGTTTTTAAGCGATTGGCACTGGATCACTGTGTCCCTTGGGACGTTTTATTTGCTGAAGATGACGGCGGAGTGGTGGATATTCACGGACCAGGTGAGCCTTCCGTTCTTGCCCTTATCCCCTTGTTCGCATGCAACACTACGTGCTAACAAAGCGCTCCAGGTTCGATTCGGCTTTGCATGGAACAATCATTATCATCGGTACTTGAGGTCTCAGAGTATGAATGATGTTAGCCAGTCTGGTTTGATGGGCAGCAAGCAGGTGGCCCGGTTCAAGACTGTGACGGCCATTCTCGACCAGCTCCAGGACACCATTCATCACAAGCTGAGAACGCCGATTACGAACTGCGACTTGGAGTACATTAGTCAGATCGGGAAGGGGAGTAACGCGACCGTGTATTTGGCGAGGTTCCACGACAATATTGTCGCTGTTAAGGAGCTGGATATGGAGCGCGCCACCCTTGTGGACATGGTGGGGTTTGTGGCTGAGATGGAGCTGCTCGCGAACCTGCAGCATCCCAACATCATCCGGTTCGAGAGGGTGGTTATGGAGTTCCCCAGGCTGAGCATGGTTATGGAGTTTGCCAAGGCGGGGAGTTTGAGAAACGTGCTTCTGGCCAGTCCGTTCATGGACTGGAGGAACGAGAAGAGAATCTTTGCATTCTGCGTGGCGGAAGGGATGCAGTACCTGCACACGAGGAGCACGCCCATATTGCACAGAGATTTGAAGACGATGAACGTGCTGGTTACGGAGTGGCGGGGTGTAAAGATTTCGGACTTTGGGGACGCGGTTCTTAGCCAGGATGGGAAGGAGGAGGTGTTGCGGACGCCGTTTACGGATTCAGCCCAGTCCTTTGAAGCGACGAAGAAGTCTGCGGATGCTGCCCATGCTAACCTGGTTGGGACCAAGTTTTTCATGGCGCCGGAGGTGCTCAGAGGAGACCCATGCACGAAAGCGTGCGACGTCTACTCGTACGGATGCGTGTTGGTGGACATTGCCATGAGCGGGAAGCTGAAGGATGTATACTTGAATGACTTGGAGGGCGCTTTTTCCGAGGCAACCTTTGGGCAGAGGATTGCGAGCGGGTTGCGGCCGAACCTGCCGACGTTCTTCAGGAAGCAGTTCCCGACGCTCGTTGGCATCATTGACGACTGCTGGGACAACGACCCGAAGAAGCGGCCGAATTTTGGAGAAATCGTTGACGCTCTCAAGTCTTGGGACGGCGAGGCGAGGGTTCAGGTGCCTCCGAACTACATCA
>Ga0307985_10001634_pt1 | contig 12649 bp, 12 predicted proteins | sample EllFjometageno80_FD_203155 | JGI IMG/M metagenome (GOLD analysis project Ga0307985, IMG submission 203155) | Marine microbial communities from Ellis Fjord, Antarctic Ocean - #80 | ecosystem: Environmental > Aquatic > Marine > Unclassified | place: Southern Ocean | collected 2014-10-09 | reverse complement strand
ACTGCCTGAGGTGGAGAGGGAGATGTGGACGTCAGGGGGGGCAGCGTCGGGGCTTATCGCGGCGGATGAGGAAAGCATGGTTGGAATGAGTGGGGGGGGGAGATTGAGGGCAGGAGAAAAGCAAGGTGATATAATCCGGGTGTCAGAAGATGGGGATAAAGGAGGGTGTAACGTGCCGGTGAAATTGCAGGAGGGGGGGAGGCAAAGGTAGAGAGAGACTCTGTGGTGGATGTAGGTGTCAACTGCAGCACGCCTTGCTTTTTCGACAGGTTTATTAGAATGTAATTACTACACAGTAACACGTAAACTACCCTCTGCAGGTAATTTTGTTCACGCCGCCGCCCCCTTTGTTGAACGCGTACTCATACATCGCGAGTGTGTGCTGTTATCGGACGGCGCTTCGACCTACAACAGCCGGTACTTCGCGATGTTAGGGTTAGGGGCATTGTGAAGGGTGGAGTTGTAGGGGGGGGGGAGTCAGCGGCGTACAAAGAAGGTCCAAAGGACGTCCATGCTTTCACAGCTATTGCACCCTGCACGCACCCGGCGATCAAAGCAGCGCCGATGAAGACCGCACCTAGACCAGACGCGCCCTTCTCTAGCTTCTTCGCAGCAGCAAGCTTCTTCGCAGCAGCAAGCTTCTTCGCAGCAGCAAGCTTCTTCGCAGCAGCAAGCTTCTTCGCAGCAGCAAGCTTCTTCGCAGCAGCAAGCTTCTTGTCTAAAACGGGTATATATATAGCCCCCCCCACCGAAACTAGCTGTTCTGCTCGTTGCACATCGCTCTCAAGACGATGTTGTTGTCTTTGATGTTGTTGTAGTCCATCCCCAAGAAGGCGTCATTCAAAAACGCAGGAGCTTCGCAATTCTCCAAGTGCGACGAAGCGAACACACAATGAGACTCCCGTGGGAGCGAGTGCTTGTGACACATAAACTCGAACAACGAAAGTAGCGCGAGCGACGAAAGTAGCGCGAGCGACAAGCAAAAGTGCGAGCGGCGAACAGAAACAACACGTCCCTGGCACCTCCAGCTCCTCAAGCACTCGCCATTATCAATCTTGATCTGCTCACACTTTACCTCAACGACATAACAATGTTCGGGTCCACCACCTGGTTGCCCGGGGTCGTGGAGAACCTAGTTAGTACATCAATGAGGGCACGTGCTATCAAATCGTCAGCGCGACGTTCGAGCTCAGCTTGATCGTCGAGGCGCAGGAGCTCTTCATGGCCAAGAAGCACGTGGGCAAAATCGTACTGAGGGTCAGAGAAGTTAGCTAGGTCAAGATGAGAGAAGAAACCAGAAAACTACCTCTGGCTCAGAATTAGAAGAGCCTGCGGCGGTGTGAACCCCCCCACACACACACCTCCACTTCCTTCATTCATTCAATTCCTGGAGAAAGTGTGTCAGAGCAAACCGGTCTTGTTGCATTAAACTACAAATTGTTATTGGTGTTATCGCAGTTCGTAGCTTGTGGAGTGTCCTCGTCAAGCGTCGCGGCGAATCTACGTCTCGCTTCCTTCGCCGTCGTGTTTGCGGCCCCTCGCACAGTTCTGAACGCGATGGCACCGCGCTGATGGGAGAGGGACAGGACGCCAATGATCAGATACGACGAGAAGGCGATAACGTAGGTTGAGAGCTGTGTGAAGACTCCGACGCAGGAGGCGGCGAGGTAGAAGAAGGAGGCCACGGCGTAAGAGAGGGCCGCTGGAATGCAACTGAGGAAACGGGGGGCGGGGAGGGCAAGAGCGGAACGCGACAAGGAGAAGCCTAGGCGGGCGAACTTTAAGAGGAGGCTCATGAGGAGCTCCATTCCGAAGACGAAGGTAATGGTAAGAAGAGTGAAGGAGGAGCCAAAGATGAGTTCAATCAGGCCGCTGGATTGGGGCTCAATGGGTTCATGGGTAGGCGGTGGGGATGAGCAGGGCATTGGGGGGAACATGGACTTCTGTGCGCGCCATAACAGCAACCATTCGGAGTCCTCCTTTGTCAGCCGGTTGTCGACGTTAACATTCTCAGGGTGCAAGTCAGCTATCCAGGATGTAAACGATCCGTCGGGATTGCGGGACAGATAGTCGCTTAAGTGATCTCGCATGATTTCTTTGGACGCTTCCTGACTTATCTGGACCTCTTCACGGAGCTGGCGCTCCTCCGACGAGTCCATGACGAGCAAGTAGCCAGAAAATTCTCGTTCGTCCGTATAATTTAGGATATATTCAACACACACGGACGTACAGGTCAGAGAAAAAGAGGTGTTCTTCAATTGCTTACCTAGCCGCATCGCCCGTGGAAGACTTGCATGAGCTCCCTCGCCTCGTTCCTCGGCGTGATTCTCGCCTCCACCAGCGCCTCGTCCAGCTCCTTCGCCTTGATCCTCATGTCCTCGTCGCTCTTCGTCCGCTTCTCGATCAGCTCCTGTGCACCCTTCCACATCAGTACTGTCCCTGCCTCCTCCTCTTCTCCGCCAACCCGCCATTCTTCATCATAGTCTCCCTAAAGCTCCCAATCTTGCCAAACACCTTGTCAATTCCCGTGTTCTCGTGAGCGCTCGCAAGCACGACAGGAACCTTCCATTGCCTCTCAAAGCGGCGTCACACGCGCCACTGACTGCTAAGGCTCGGCGCGATTACAAGGCCGGGGGCAGTGAAGTGGGCCACACGGCGCAGCGAGCAAAACCAGAGCCCCACAGGTATAGTAAGCCCACGTTGGGGGGCGATGCGATGTATAGCCTCTGCGTGCAGCAATAACACTCTAGCCCTCCTTGATCTGTGGCACAATAAGCTCGAAACAGCAAAGCACGTCGTTGTGAACCAAGATAGCTCCGAGCTTCCTAGGTCCACGCATAAACTTCACTGCGCTTGCAATACAGACATTTAACACCTTGGTTGTTGGGGCAACAGACCCATTTGAGCTGTTTTTTTCTCGTTGACACAACCACACGCACAAAAAGGTTATATTTGATTTATAATTATTTATAATTATAAATATATAAAGTTACTCTATATACTGTTACACTTTGTTTGTGACAAAATTAGTACTAAACGAGTTCATCTTATGTGATTATTTGCATTGAAAATTTATAGAATTAAGTTATTTAGATAAACTAGTTATACAAATATTCATTTATATTTGTAAATATGTCGATTACGCTTATCAAATAAGACATAAACCCTAACGTAAGTGCGGATTGATGGCAAGCTTGACGTGGCACCGTCTCTCGAGCTAGTTTACTCAATAAACGAATACTAGGGTAAGTTGGGACCGCAACCTCTACTACACCCCGCAATTTTACAAAGTACTTTCTACAGTGCTTCCGCCTCCTCTTCCACCCTCGTCCGCAAATCGTCATAGTTCCACATGATGTTCGCCAGCCTGACTCCGCCCACGAACAACTTCTCCTCCCGCGAGTATCGCTTTATGATGACTTTCAGATCGTGGTTGAACTGAAGCCCCAGCGCCTCGCCCCAGATGCTCGCCATGCACTCCTTCAGCTCGTGGAACTCGAGCTTGACCAGCTTCTTGAGCTCGTCGGGGAAGCAGTTGCGCCTCTCCATGACGAGCGCTAGGGCCATGATGCTGGCCGCCATCACGCTGCCGCTGTGTGCCAAGTGAGACGTGCCCTGCCATCCACATGTGTGAGCATTGAGAAAGAAACAAGGGAGGGGAGGTGGAGTGGGAGGAGCGAATGCTAGGCGCAGCGCAGCACGTTGTTCGCTCGGGGATTGCAGAGCGGGACGAGACCGGTGCCCTCGTACACGAAATTACGGCGCTGCCCTTTGTTCACCCCCCCCCCTTTTCTTCACACGTGTGTGGCGTGTGCTCACCTGCAGCGCGATCTCGCACAAATAGCCAACCGTGTACTTGAGCTTGTCGTCCGTGCCCCAGCTGAACTCCATGTTGGTCAGCTGCGAGAACGCAAAATCGAACACGGTGGGCAGGCTGATCTCAAAGTCCAGCGCCGTCAGAATGGTGCGCTCCATGTCCACAATGTCGTTGATCTTGTACGTGTTGTCGCCGCAGAACGTGAGGTCCTTCGTGCTGATGTAGCGCACGCCGTCCTCGATCTTGGACGCAATGTGCAGGCACGTCGCGCCGAACAGCTGCAGTTTGTCAGTGGAGATCGCCAAGTTCTTGAGCAGGTACGCGTCGACGAACGTCATCGCCAGAAAGGTGGTGCGCGGCGACATGTCGAACACGTCCACGATCTCGACGAGCCAGTCGACCAGGATGGCGCGGTGGTTGGGCTTGATTTTGGCCCTGTCGACCGTGCCAGCCTCGTCCACAACGGGCGACTTCGCGAGCTCTTCCTCCGTCTTCCTCAGAGTTTGGTAGAAGTCGTCCTGCTTCCGCATCATCTGGTGCTGCAGAGGGGTCTCCTCCCCCCCATCAGGCACGAAGTAAGCGCTCTCGAGAGCGGCATCGGCGGTCATCCTCTCTCCGGGATTCGGGACGAGAAGCTTCTCGAGCAGATCGAAGCCGCGGCTCTCGACGAGGTGGTCGGACAGCGAGCACGGCTTGAGCAGCCCGTGCCACTCGACCGCTCCCGTAAATATCTGGCGGATCACGTTCCGTTTGAAGTCAGGGAACTGCAACATGTTCGGTAGTGTGGTAAAGCTCGTCCACGTAGCGGCGTTGGGCGTTCCCACCGCCTTGAAGATCTTGAACAGCAGCCCGATCTCGCTCTTGTCGCGGAACAGCGCGGCGCCGAGGAACCTGGGGGCACGCATGTTTCGGGTGAGCCACATGCGTATACGCATGCGCGTGTCGCCCACGCACATGTGCGAACAAAGGAGACGGTGCTGCGAACAAAGCGGCGCAAGAAGGTCATTTGAGCGGCATTTTGAGCCTTGCGTTGCGGGCCGTGAGCTCAGGACCTTCTCTCATCCGCGCAGGGGGGGGGCGTGTTTGGTACAGCGAGAGCTCTCAACAACGCGCAAGCGGCGACCTCAACAACGCCAACAATCAACAACTCGCTCTCGCTTTGCTCGTCTGCCCCCAAATCCCGCAGCGCGCGCGTATCTGTGCAAGTACGCACATCTCAGCGAAGATGCACCCGGCACTCCAGATATCCACGCTCGTCGTGTACTGCTTGTCCCCCATCAAAATCTCCGGCGGCCTGTACCAAATGGTAACCTGATCCGGCGTGAAGTCCATCTTGGGCTCCGTGTTGACCCTCGTCAGCGCAAAATCCGAAATTTTCAGTGTCACCTCCCCCCCGCTCTTGTAGTCCAGCAGCAAATGCTTCGGCTTCAGGTTGCGGTGAATGATCCCGTGCTGGTGCAGCGCCGACAGTCCGTTCAGCAGCTGCTTGAACAGGCTCTTGGCGACCTCCGGCGCGTACGGGTAGGGCTTGTTCTGCGCCCTAGCGCCCGACAAATCGTCCGCCATCGTCCCATCCACGTAGTCGTACCACCTGTACAAATCCCCATCAATCAACCTAACCCCCCTCAAGCCACTAACATTCACGCACCCCCGCACGGCCAGACTCTTCAAAACGACCACCTCCCTCAACGCCGGATAATGCAGCGTCGTCAGATTGTTAGTCAAGCTCTCCTTGACCAAACTCGTCAGGTTCTTCCCCTTTGTCTTCTTCATAGCATACACCTGCACGAGCGAAGCGAGTGTTAAGAGGGAGAAGAAGGCACGAGCGAAGCGAGAGTTAAGAAGGAGAAGAAGGGAGAATACTGGCCCACACAAGTCGGCGGACAAAGGGGGGGGGGGGGTGAAGGGAGAGCGGTGCGAGCAGCGAGTAGCGCGCTCGAGCGGCTCTTTAGCGGCCCACACATGTGCGAACAAAGGGGCGGAACGAGCGGCTCTTCGGCGGTAGCTTTTCACAGAGCGGGTTTCGCCGTATAATCCACCAATCGCTCCGTCTTTCGCCGCCCGGCTCTCTCACCTTCATCGTACTCCTCTCCCTAACCTTATACAACACCCCCTCACTGCCAACATGCTTCTGCCCCAAGTTCACAAACGGAACGAGCGAAGTCACACCAAGGTGCTGGGAGCACTGGCGCGTGCTAGGGCCGCTGCAAACACAGTGTGAACAAAGGGGCCATACACATGAGTGAACAGAAGGAGAAGGCGGCACGAGCAGGGGGTTTGGCGGCGCGAACAAGCGCCAAAAAGAGGCCGGAAACTCCTGCGACCCCACACAAGAGCGCGAACGAAGGGCGGCGGCGGCGGCGGTTTTTCTTAAGCGCGCCGCTGCGCCGAACTCTCGTGGCTATGTGTGACCGGCCTTTGAACGCCCGGCAATCGGGGCAGTGTTCAGGAAACTTGTGCTCGCAGGCCCCGTCGGTCGGCGGAAATGTGTTCACTACGCATGGTTCGGCTCGCGGGTGGGGAACGAGCGGGCTTGAGCGTGGGTGGCGCTCCCTCAAAAGGTAGTTTTGAGTGCACTTCGTGCACGCTTCACTTCATCGTCACTCGCTTCGCCCCCTCTTCCCTCTCTCTCGCTTGGCCTCACCTGCTCCCATTGCTCAGCTTGCTCGGCGTTAAATCCAACAACCCCCCCAATCTCTCCTCCAGCTTCCTCTTACTCTTCCTCTCCTCCTCCTGATTGAATTTGGCAAGCTCACTCAGCATGGGGCTCGGTCTCCTCAGCAGGACGTTGTGACTGAGCGCGACGAAGATGCCACTCCACATACTCACGTCCGAGGCTGCGCGGAGCCACAGCTTGCTCACCAAGAACACGCTGCAGACGGCGCCTGAGGTACTGTCACTGTCACGACAGTGACGAGGTTGTGAGATGGTTGTTGACGGCGAGGCGGCTGAAATCACGTATGAGAAGATCTCGCTGATGACGTCCGACCGCTCCACGAGCAAGTTGTCAATCAAGGCAAGGTGAGGGAACGCGAGGGGGGACGAGGTAAGGGTGAGTGGGTCGTGGGTGAGAGTATCAGTGTCTTCAAACGTCTTCTTCTCTCCCAGTTGATCATCAGGGCCATTCTCAAACCTCAATGCAAGCGGGTCTACGCGGAGTCTCTTGGGATCTTTCTTCCCAACGAGCTGTAACAGATCATTGTTGGTCGTCGCGTTCGTGTGGTGAGGCTCGTTGTTGTAGCTTGAGGGTGGGAGAGCAGAGAGAGGATCGCGGGAGGAGGTTTGGAGGGCAGTGGACGGGGCTGAGGGGAGGGAGGAGAGGAGGGAGTCGGCGGGGGCTGTGGATCTGCGGCGCTTTAGGGACTTGGATGCGGATGGTTTGGATGTGGCGTTCATTGTGGGGTCTTCTGTTGTGTGTGAGGTTGTGTGAGATTGTGAGAGAGAGGATTGAACACCATTTGAAGGGATGTCGACATAGGGGGGGGATAAGGGATGTTGGAGAAGGGGTGGTTACAAGTGTGGGAGAGAAGGGTGGTTTGCGCTTCAATATCCAAGCGCTAAGTGGATGGACCGCGCGATGATCTCACCCTGGCCTCGCTGAAGTGAGCAGCATTTGAGCGCCTAGGTTCTCAGCTCACCCTTTTTCCTTCTTGAGAAAGTCTCCTGTAAAGGCGTTTCACGTAAAGCTACAGCTGTACACTAGTACCCCCATCTGCCCATCCAGTACACTAGTAGCCCCCATCGTTATATCAGCTGCGTAATATGGACCTGTGCCAAGGGCGAGAGACCTGTGGGATGGGGGGCGGCATGCTTGAAATGGTGCGCCTTGTGTGGCTGCCAGTTGTTACGTTCGAGAAGCGCGGCATGACTATTTTACGATCTATAAATGTAAAGCGTACTGCACTAAACTTACGACACTGGCCGCGACCACATACAGCAAGCGACAAACAACGCAAGAGAGAGAGAGAGAGAGAGAGAGAGAGAGCTCGCTAACATCTTAGCATGGCCAAGTTAGGTTTTTTACCCTGTACAGCGTCAATCATATTTTGCGGCGTTGATAACTCCTTCCACTAAATCGTCCTTCTCTTCCTTCCACTAAATCGTCGCCATCCAGTAACCAACTTTCCAATGGTCTTCTTCTCCAAAAAACAGAAGAAAGCCACGGCCGCACGCAAGGCCAAGGCCAAGGCCGCCATGCCCACCATACCCGCGCTCCCCCTCCCCCCTGCTCCTGAGATCACTCTGACCATGCCCTCTGCTTCCAAGTCCCAACTTCCGGACACTCTCAAGATTGTCAACCCCAAGGATGTCAAGAGCCCTCAAGTCCTCACCAGCAACTACACCAAGATCTTGCCCAAGACAGTCACCATCAAAGTACCTTCCAACCTGACAGGTGCAGACCTTCGCGACTTCCGGAAGAAAAAGCGCCGTGAAGTAAGGGCACTGAATAAGGACAACATTGTTGTCTTTGAAGAGAAGGGCAAAGCGAACAATGAGCAAGAGGAGGACGCTACAACACAGGGCAAGACCGCACCCAAGGCCTTCCCCAGGCTCAACGACCTGGTCCAGAAGGAGGCAGACTTGAAGAAGCAGACAAGCCTGGATTCCAAGAACGCTGTGAAGCAGCAAAGGATTGACGACAAGGAAACCGCCAAGTTCATGCTCTCCCAGCCGAGCGCGGAGGAGCAGGGGAACTACGTCGCACTCGATTGCGAGATGGTGGGCGTCGGCGCCGGCGGGAAGGCGAGCGCGTTGGCGAGAGTCTCCATTGTGGACTTCCATGGGAACACTGTTATGGACAAGCATGTTGAGGTCAAGGAGCGCGTCACTGACTTCAGGACGCACGTGAGTGGAGTTCGCGCGAGCGACTTGAAGGGCAAGGGCGACGTTGAGATGGTCAGTTTGAAGGACGCCCAGAACGAGGTCTTCTTGCACTTGAAGGGGAAGATTCTGGTGGGGCATGCGTTGCACAATGATTTCAAGGCCCTCATGATGGACCATCCGAAGCACATGGTGAGGGACACAGCCAAGTACCCGCCGTTCATGAGGAAGGGCGGACGGGGTGGCGGAAAATTGAAGCCGAGAAAGCTGCGCGACCTGGTGACGGAGATTCTCAAGGTGGAGGGGTTCCAGAAGAGCATTCACGACAGTACCAAGGACGCCGGCATGACGATGGAGCTGTACAAGGTGGTGAGAGGCGACTGGGAGGAGGAAATGAAGAAGAAGGAAAGGAAGGCGGCCAAGGCCAAGGCACAGAGGGGCGGGGCGGCGGGCGAGAAGTGCTGGAAGGGAATGGGCATTGATGGCTTTGTGTGGGGGGGGAGTGATGACGAGGATGGAGAGGTGGGAGAGGGAGGGGAGGAGGATGACGTGTTCGATTACGACGCTGAATGAATAGCTGCGAAGCGTTGTTTGAATGAACTTGTTACACTAGCGAAAGGCCGCCTTCTCCCGGGCGGGCGTGGAGCCGCAGAGCTTGATGAGGGCGGGGTAGTCGCCGTTGCGGTACGCCGCGTCGACCTCGGTCATGAAGGAGCCGACGGCAGAGACGGGGTTACGCTTGGCCCAGTCCAGGGGAGTGAGACCGCTGCCGTCCTTGTTGGGCAGCTCGGTGAGGCGGTCGCGGATCAGAGGCTTGAGAATAGCAATGTCAGTGGCGTGCATGATAGCGAAGTGCACCGGCCACCTCTCTGTTAGGGTTAGTTCTTCTTGTTCACACCGAGGATGACATCGAGGGCCGCATGCTGCGATCCCGGGTGGTCGCGGGCCAGCAGCTCGATGGCGGCAGCGTCGGTGCGGTGAATAGATTTGCGAGCGACAGAGTAGACCGGTCCTTCTAGTCGCGAACCCACACAATGTTCCTCTTCTTGGCGTCCAGCTTGCCCAGCTCGACCATGCTCTCGAGCAGCTCCAGCGTCCAGCTTGGCGAGACGGAGCATGCTCTGCAGCACCTCCACAGGCGCCTTGTAGGCGGACGCTAGGGCAAACGCAGAGCCACCAAACTGGTCCTGGTAAAAGAGCTCGGCGACTACAGCCGGGGGAGCAAGCTGCTTGATGCGCGCGAGCATCTTGTTCCACGAGTTGCGGATGCAGAGCACGTGCAGCGACAGGTCGTCCTAGGGTTGCGCCGCAACAAGAGCTTCCAAAGCGTCGGAGGTGCCTCACAGCTCGATGAGGAGGGGGAAGCGGTGCTCCTTGAACGGTTGTAGCATTTGCACAGCAAGTTGAAGATATCGTCGTAGTTGCTGAAGCGGCTCTCGGCGGGCAGACTTTCGAAGAAGAGGGCGCTGTCATCGCCGCCAACAACAGAGACCAGCGCCTCAGGATCGCGTCCATAGTTTGCGAGAGCGGCGAGTGTGAGCGTGGGGAGTGGAGGGGGCAGGGGGCGACCGTACCAGCTCCAATTGGTCAGCTAGGGGAGTGGGGGATAGTGGTCAACTAGCTTGTGGTTGGCGAGGATTGCCAGCCTTCGCGTAGATGCCTCACTCGGCTTTTAGCGGTGCTTGTTGAGCGTCGCGTTGTCGGTGAGATACAATTTCGCCAATCATCAACACTGCGACAGCCGCTACTCCCTACCCCATCCGCTCATCTGCTTCTGTCAGACCTCCCCGACTTACCAGTTATCCGACTCTAGTCGCCTACAACGCTTGCTCCTACCGACACAGCTGGTAGTAGATCTGTAGTCTCTGTCCCTGAAAGCAGCAGCTGCCTAACCCTAACAAGCAATCCCAATCCCTGGCTATGGAGGCGATCTGCATGTTCGCCGCTACCATAGTACTGCACCGCTACGTTCCGCGGCGAAAACTCACGTTCACATGGCTCGCTCCTCAGTCCATCAAGCACACCTTCACGACCCCAGCTCCCCTCATGTACAGCACCCTCACGACAGCCTCTCTCAACTCCCAACTGAACAAGTGCGGCTACTGCGTCGTCCGTGGCGCGCTTTCCACCGCTCAGACTGACCAAACTCTCGCCCTCATATGGGATTACATAGAAGCCGCCTCCGCAGCCCAGCAAAAGCTGACCGCAACCACCTCTGAGACCGTCGCCAACCGTCACGAGCCATGGTCCTGGACGGCGGCCTGGCCGGCTCACGTGGAGGGCGGGATTCTGCCGTACTTCGGCGCCGGCCAGGTGAGTCCAGAAGAGCCGGCAGTACCCCCGAGTTCCAACATGTGTGCCCCCCTTTGTTCACACCGCCGCCCCTTTTGTTCACGCATGTTTGGGTGCAGTCAACCGCGTCTTGGTTCATACGCTCGCTCCCGTCGGTCCAGCACGTGTTTTCTCTGCTGCATAGCAACCCTCCAAACCTGTGCACTTCGCTAGACGGCTTGCTCATTTGGCGGAGTAATAAGATCCACGAGCGGGGCTGGTTCCATATTGATCAGAACCCCTCGAGCAAACCGCATCAGTGCTCCATCCAAGGCCTCGTGAACCTGCTTCCCTCGTCCCCGTCAACGGGCGGCAACGTGCTGATCCGCGGCTCGCACAAGATCTTCCCGCAACACTACACGAACGATGGCGAATACCGGGAGCGCCTCGCCGAGCTGAACGGCGATGACTGGCTGGAGATTCGAGGCGACGATCCTATCCTCAAAGCGTACAGCGACAACCACGACATCGTCATGAATTCGCTGCTGCCCGGCGACATTCTGCTGTGGGATTCACGGGTCATGCACTGCTCGAGTCCCGGGACGGCGTCCAGCCAAGACACTGAGCGACCGCACATCACTCGCGCCGCCGTGCTCGTGACAATGGTGGACGCGAGCACCGTGCAGGATGACGTGCGAGAGAGGCGCCGCGAAGCTGTGAAGGAAGGCAAGACTGGCACGCACTGGTAAGGCGCGACGAGCAAACGAATTAGACGAGATCGCATTAGCGTGTCCTGAGCCGCTCACAGCGCCCCCCTAGCCGCCTTGTGCCCCTCCCTTCCACCAACCCTCGCCTTGTTGACTGGCTCACACTCCCTCGCAGGTGCACGAAGCAAGCGGTGTTGGGGGCTGAGAACGGCGAGGAGGTCAGCATGGAGGGACAGAGAGTGGCGCTCATGGGAGCAGCGATCTGCAAGTTTGAGGGCCTTACTGCTGATTGTCAAGCGCTTGTGTGACGCTTTGGCGCGGATTAGCAGTTACAGTGTCGGGAAATCGAGGTAACAAATATGAAGGGAGGTTAGGCGAAACCGCGGCCGGTGCGGAGTGCCTGGCTCCCTCGTTCGAACAGCCATCACCTTGTCCTGAGCGCCCATTGTCCACAAGTACACTTCAAGGCTCGGTCTGAGCCCGAGTGGTTCAACCAGTTGTTCATCCATCAGCGACTACCTGCTGCCTCCAGAGGTCCTTGAGCAGCAGAACCAGATATGCGGAGGCTCCCGGCGCAGGAGCTCCCTTGCCGACAGGATTGGCGGCGTACGCAGATGAAGTACAGCTCAAGTAGCCCCACACTGGTGCCAAGACGACGACACGACAAGGCAAAACACGTCGGAACGTGAGGCCGTTGCAGAGCCCAGCGCAGTAGTAGGGTAGTAATGTGTGAGGAATTAATGGTCGCCCTTTTGCGGTTTACACAAATTGTAAAGTGTACAGTTGTACCAGCTTGCACGTTCGAAGCAGCGAGACTTTGCCATCAAGTCAGAGGTACTAAAATCCCCAGTGAGCAATCGTTCCGCCATGAAACAACGCTCAGAGCACTCGCGGCTCAATTTGGCAGATCGGAACGACGTGACGAGCGAACGTGACGGTGAACAAACCTGGGCCAATGACCGAGGTTTGTCTCTTATTTCATCTTCATGGACAACTGAATTAGGGGATGCTAAACGTTACTTGCGGGAGACGA
>Ga0307985_10001632_pt1 | contig 12654 bp, 8 predicted proteins | sample EllFjometageno80_FD_203155 | JGI IMG/M metagenome (GOLD analysis project Ga0307985, IMG submission 203155) | Marine microbial communities from Ellis Fjord, Antarctic Ocean - #80 | ecosystem: Environmental > Aquatic > Marine > Unclassified | place: Southern Ocean | collected 2014-10-09 | reverse complement strand
CTGATGCAATTCAACAAATTATATTTTGCTGAAGACAAATACAGAGCAACACTCGCAGGTGGTAAAGGAGACATTAACTTTCAATTCTTTTTAGATAGCCCAATTGATATTGGTTATGTAGATTTTAACACGGATGCCACTTTCTTCAAAGTTGAGTTACAGCGAAGGATAGTAGAAGACCTTTATTTCGGTGTTAATTATGTCAATATCAAGACTGTCACGGTTTTTGACATAGCGACAGGAATTGAACAAACTGACAAAAGGCAAGGCTTAGGCACTGTCGTTTCATTTGATAAACGCGATAACGTCTATTACCCTCGGAAAAACTTCATCACAAATTTTAATTTCAACAGTTTCCCCGAGTCATTTGGGAATAACAATTCATCCAAAAAACTTACACTTGACTACAATCACTATTTTGGAATGAAAAATGACAAGGATATTATTGCTGTTCGATTTTATGGTGGAATGGGTTTGGGTGACCTGGCATTTACACAGCAATTTGTAGTAGGCAACAATGACATTCGTGGTTATACTCAAGGCAAATATCGTGGTGAACAAACAATGGCCATTCAAGGAGAATACCGTTTGAACCCTTGGGATAAAATTGGATTAGTTGGATTTGCCGGGTTTGCAAGTGTATATGGTGGAATTAATGAAAATGACAACGGTAGAATTTTAGCAAGTATCGGAGTTGGTTTCAGGTATAACGTTTTTCCGAAAAACCATATGAATATTGGTCTAGACATTGCTGCAGGTGATGGTGACTGGGGCATCTACTTTAGAATCGGTGAGGCCTTTTAATCAGAAATCCAGTCTACCATTTAAAAAGATTACCTCGTATACAGATCAACACAGTATCAATTTTCGTTAATTTTCCATATGCTTAGAAACCTGCTAATTTTTCTTGTTCTCATTACCTCGATTAAAATGACTGCCCAAATTGATCAGGAAGCAGTGAACCAATTTGCCATAGAATTCTCTAAAAAGCATGGCACACCATTGAATGAAGTAAAAGAGATCTTGGCTAAAGCTACTTACCAGGGTGAAATCATTGGGAAAATTTCAAGACCAGCAGAAGGCACAATGACCTGGGGTCGGTATAGGAAGATTTTCATTACTGAAGAAAGGGTAGATGCGGGGGTGAAATTCTGGAACGAAAATGAGGAGGCACTAAATAAAGTCAGTAATGATACTGGTGTGCCCGTTGAAATTATATTAGGAATCATTGGAGTAGAGACTTACTTCGGGAAAATAAAAGGAAGTTACAAGGTCCTAGATGCCCTTTATACCTTAGGTTTTGGTTATCCCAAAAGAAGTAAATTCTTTAAATCCGAATTGGACCATTTCCTCGTGTTAACCACAGAAGAAAACTTAGATGTAGCGACTATAGAAGGTTCGTATGCTGGTGCCATGGGTTATTCTCAGTTCATGCCGAGTAGTTATCGCGCATATGCAAAAAGTTATGAAAAAGAAGGAACGCGTGATTTAATGAATTCACCAGAAGATGCGATTGCGAGTGTTGCCAATTATTTAAAAGTGCATAACTGGAAGAAGGGACAGCCGATCACAAGTAAAGCGAATATGACGCGTGAAATAACCAAACTCAATAAACAGGCGATTCGACCTAAAAACAAGGTGTCTGATTATACCGCCATTGGTTTTAAACCTGCGGAAGAACTTCAAGCCTCTCTACCGGCTACAATGATAATTCTTGAAGCTGAAACTGAAACCGAATATTGGTTTGGTATGTATAATTTTTATGTCATCACGCGGTATAATCATAGTAAGTTGTATGCCATGGCTGTTTTCCAATTGTCTGAATTAATTGGCGAGAAGAAACAATAAAAAACCCCTTGCCTTTTAATAGGGTTAATTCAACCTTCAAACCGTGATCCACAAAATGTCTTTCAAAAACTCTTTTTATGCAGCAGGTATACCGAAAAAAATCCTATACCATGGAAGAAGAGACAGCCTATTAAGTGAAATTGAGCAGATTCGCAGCGTTAAAAAAGGTTAATTACTGAAGCTTACGTATTTACCTTCGTTATCTTTGTGGAGTATTTCTACAATGCGATTCATTCTTACCACCATATTACTTTTGTTTTTTGTATACACTGCATCAGCACAGACTGCTTCAGCGTATCAACTTAAAGGACGATTAATGGATGCAGAGCTTAAGGATCCTGTTCGTTTTGCCACAATACTCATCTTAAACAGAAATAAAGGCACGAATTCTACTTCTGAAGGAAGATTCAATATTCCCGTTTTTATAGGAGATACTATTCGGTTTTCATCAATAGGTTATGAAGCATTAGTAATCACAATAGATGATAATATTATCAATTCACGAGACGAAGAATTAATGCTGTTTATGATCCCTTCGATTTATGAACTTGACGCTGTTGTAGTTTTTGAATTGGGTGATGACTTTTATCTGAAGAGGCAAAAAGGAGAGCCAATAGAAATTATTGGGTTACAGAAACCACCAAAAAACCCTAAGGATTGGTCAAAACCGCAAATGACCTGGGGTACCGAGTATGGTGGAGGTGTAACAATTTCAGGACTTTTGGATGTGTTTGATAAAAAGCTTCAAGAAAAAAAGCGTTTGAAAAGAATGGTGACGGCCAAAAATATTCAAGAAGAGCATAGGGCCAAAATTAAGACCAAATTCAATCAACGCTTTGTTAAAATGATTACAGGAATCGATGACCGTGTTATTGTGGAGTTTATGGAGTTCTGTTCTTTCTCGGACAATTACATTCTAAATTCATCTGAATATCAATTGACCATAGGGCTACTAAACCAGTATCAAAACTTTTTAAGACGCTGACCTAATTGACCTTTTAATATTAAAGCTTATTATAATTAAAAGGCCACTAGAAATACTAGCGGCCTTTTTATCAATGATGAATTCATTTCTAATCATTTCACCTTAGTAGTAATCCTGATGAGTGACACAAATGGAGGCTGTTAAATTAAATTTTCTCCTGTGTTCTTTGAAGAAAAGCTATTGCCGTCTTTTTGTGTCAGTGTTGCCTCAAATCTAAATTCATCCCCTAAGACCACATTGTTAATATCGAATCCAAGAGCCCTCATTGCCATATCCATATTTAATGAAAATTCAACTTCGGGAAGGCCATCTTCATTAATTACAAACTCACTTTCATCTATCGCCAAAAACGCAACTTCAGGTGTACTTCCTTCTGTTCCAACTGGTCTGTATTGAACTGTCCAGTTATATGACCTTACTGTTTTACCATCATTCTCATCGTAGAATTCAACCTTAGCCTCTATTGATGAGCCGGCAGAATCTGCCAATTCAAAATCTCCTTCTAATGATAAATTTCTAGCAAATGCGCCTGTCTCAACTTGGTCAATGGCATCAAACCGAAGTTCGGAATCGTTACATGCAACAATAAGCATGCTGGTAAGTAATGGAAATAAATAGTTGCTCTTTCTCATGTTTTTAATTTTGTTTAAAATGGTTTTTTGTCAATACATAGCCTCAAATACGAAACACTGGTTTGTAAATTGAGAGCCCTATTACCCTTAAAGAACACTGGTCTAGACACACCTCCCTTAAGGTCAATTGTTAAAAAATGTAAAAGACAGCTCCTTTATTGAAAAAAACCGTCGATTTCGACACCTCTATATAACCAGTTTAATTCTTTTGAAGATGGAACCGTTGGAGTCAACAATATGGATAGTCCTAAAAGCAAAAGAACCTTGAGGAAAATCCTCAAGGTTCTTTATTTATATGGATTGACTTAAAAATCAATCCATGATCAAAATTTAATAGTCGACTATTGTTTTGTTAGTGTCGCATCAATGGTATCTCCCCATGAGCTATCTAAACTATAAACAATCACACCAGCAGTAGGATCAATAGTTCCATTCAACTTCATGCTTCCACCAAATGGATCAGAAAACGAACCATAGAAAGTCTCACAGATGTCAGCTACAGTTTCAGAGACATCTGAGATTGCTATACCGTAAACACTATACCATTCAACATACATTCCTGCACTCCAATCTGATATAGTGTACTCTCCACCACCTAGATCAGTCATTGTTACTGAACCAGTTAAGTTATATGGACCAGGACAACAGCCATCTGTTGAAGTACCTGCTGAGACGTAGCTATAAGTACCCCCAATATCCGAGGAACAAACAACGTTTGAATTAATTCTAACTAAGGCTAGGAATGGAGGTTGAGAAATCAGGTTTCCACCAGTGTTCTCTTGTCCCCAACTTCTTCCGTCAGTTAACGTCACAGTTGCGTCCATTCTAAATTGGTCACCTCCAGTTATGTCAGAAACATCAAGTCCAAGAGCGTCAAGCGCTTCTTGCATACCCAATGTATATTTCAATGAAGGTAAAGATGGTACAGAATTTGACGGGACAAATTCAGCAGAAGTAAACGTCTTAAACGCTACTGCTGGAATGTTAACTCCGCCATTTCCGCCACCATTGGCTCTAAATTCAACAGTCCAAGTATAAGTTGCTACATCAGCACCTTTTAGTTCACTATAGAATTCTACTTCTCCATTTATTGCAGATCCTGGAACATCTTGCAATAAGAATGTACCAGAGTATCCAAGGTTTCTAGCAAAAGCGCCTTTTTCTCCTTCTTCATAAGATTGAAATCTCAATTCAGGATCACCACTACAGGCTACAAATAAGAGCCCAGCTAACAATACAAATAAATATTTAATATTCTTCATTTCTATTTAAATTTTAGTTAATGAATCCAGCTGGATTAGTATCCCAGAAAACTTGCTCAGTGATTGCTCTCTGAGTTGCATTTTCATTCAGGTTCACATAGTTGTTAGGGTAGAAGAATAAACGTGGGAATGCCCCACCATCTGGCTCTTGCATAAACTGCAATCCCGAAGGATATCCAGTTCTTCTATATGAGTTATATACGTCCATTCCAGCACCAAAAGATGCTTTATGAGCTCCATATAAAACAGCGTCCAATTTTCCATCAGGAGTTGCTGCATCATAAGCAGCAAGCCTTGAATTCACATAAGCGTCAATTTCATTGGTAGCTGGAGTGAAAATTCCAGCATCTTGACCTCTAGAGGTAGCAAATGCCATCACATAGCCAATTGACTTTCTCATTCCTTCTTCAAACATTGCTCTAGGATCATCAGAAGTACCTTGCGTAAGGGCCATTTCGGCTCTCATAAAGGAAACATAAGAATCCATCATGTAAGGAGCAATTCCTCGTCCTTGCGCACCTGTTGTACCATTGAATTTTTGTGATATTGCCTGGTCCTTATCAACCATACCACCACCAGGATAAACTCCGTAGTTCGTAATCAATTGTCCATCAGGAGGAGTACCATCACCATTACCATGATCTCTACCCCAATACCCTTCAGATGAAGTAGCATCTTGGTGATTCAAACTAGGTATACAGAATGACATCTCATCCGTATAATGATCTGGTCTCAATTCGCCAACACAATCTAAAGTAAATAGATCAACAGCAGCAGTACCAGGTCCATCAGTTTGACGATAGAAATAGTATCTACGCCTAGGATCTTCTACATCACCACCAGCTCCACCTTCTCCTCTAAATCTCCACATGAAGTCATTGTTCAAATAAGCACCATGACTAGTTGGAGCACCATAATGGGTGTTATAAAAAGGGTGTCTAGAGTTTGGATTAAACTGCTCAGTTCCGTAAGGAAACTTAAAGCTATCACCAGGCGCACTAATAAAGTTACCAGCTGACACTAAAGCTTGAAAGTCACCGGCACCATTTACTAATCTCGTAGTAACTGCATACCTCATTTTCAAAGTATTAGCTAGTTTAGTCCATTGAGCAGGATCACCACCGTAGAACATATCCTGACCAGGCTTTCCAATTGCAGCAGGGTTTGCTAGATCACCGATTGCCTCAGTTAACATAGCGTAAGCAGCATTGTAAACAGCAACTTGATCATCAGCAATCGGGCTCGGTACAGCAACACCTTGTCCAGCTTCAGAATAAGGAATATCACCGTGCATATCAACCATTGTCATTAAAGCATAAGCTTTCATAACTTTGGCAGCACCGATCCATACCCAACCATCTTTAGGTTCAGCTAATGCAATCATTGCATCGATATCTGGGAACATGTTAGAATACATAGTACTCCAAATGCCACCATCACCACCTGAATAAAAGGCTTGATACTGAACAGATCCCATAAAGGCCAGACGAACAGCAAATGCTCCATTACCTGTATTCGAACTGTTCAGAAAGTTTCGCATATTCAATTGAATAGCATTAAAGTACAATTCAATATCAGCATTTACCTGGGTAACCGCATTTGGGTTATCTAATAAATCTAATTCAAATTGATCTTTACATGATGTGATTGAAATCATCATCACGGCTACTATTGCGTATATATAGTTTCTAATTTTCATATTTTTAAAAATTTAGATTAGAACGTGAAGTTTAAAGTAGCACCGTATCTTCTTGCACTTGGCGCACTCATCAACTCATATCCTCTACCATTACCAACTCCAGTACTTGATACTTCAGGATCGAAGTTCATACCATCAGGGAAATTTTTAGCAAAGAACCATAAGTTCTGACCCGACAAAGTAAGGCTAGCAGATCCAAAAGGAGTCTTGTTTAACCAATTTGAAGGAAACACCATAGAAAGAGAAATTTCTCTCATACGAATGTTAGTTGCGTCAAATACTTGAAGCTCAGAATTAAATACACCACCATTACGCCAGTGATGCTGAGTTGAAGTGATTTGATTAGTATTTGGAGAACCGTCAGCATTTACACCTTTCTGAATTATAGGTACCATTCTATCAAATCCAGTTGCTTCAGCAATACCTCTTCCAAGAAGTGTATATGAAGTAGCAGAAACTAAATCTCCACCATCCTGATAATCAAACTGCATTCTAAAAGTCAAAAACTTGTAAGACAATTCGCCTATTACAGTAGCATTGAAATTTGGAGTTGGATCAGCAATTATAGCTTGGTTAGGATCTCTTTGAAGAAGACCAGAACCAGTAACAATAGCATTACCGTTATCATCTCTCAAAATTGGAAGCGCTTGGATCACACCATATCGCTCACCTGGGATAGCATAGTTTCCTCTGCCACCAAATGATACTTGATCAATTCCTGGAGCAATCTTGTTTACTATTGCAACGTTCTTAGTGAAGTTTCCAGTAAGAGAAAGGTTCCAATCATTGTTCTGAATTACAGTTCCAGTAAGTCTCACTTCGATTCCCTTATTGTTAATCTCAGCAGCATTAATAGTAGAATTGTTGTAACCAGTAGATGGATCCAAAGTCAAGTTGATAATCAAATCACTTGAAGTTTTGTCATACATAGACAAATCTAAAGTAACTCTGTTTTTGAAGAATCTACCTTCAATACCAACCTCTAGCTCTTTGTGAATTTCAGCAGTCAAATTAGGATTACCAAAAGCAGTCGAAATTGAGTTTGACTGAATTACTCCTTCAGTAGGACTTACAAATGCAAGCACGTTAGTACTAAGTGTACTTCTTGTGTTATAAGGACTTGGGTAACCCGCAGATGTACCATATCCAACTCTTACTTTCAAAAAGTTGAAAGTTGAGCTACTCACACCAAATGCATCAAATGGCAAGAAAGAAGCACTTACAGATGGATAGAATACTGAACGATTAGCTTCTTCTAAAGTAGAAGTCCAGTCATTTCTAGCTTGAACGTTCAAGTAAAGAAAATCTCTATATCCTAAAGAAGCTGTTCCGTAAACACCCAAAGTATTCTCTTCTTGTGCGTATGTTGACGCAGTAGTAACTTGGAAGTTATTGTGCGTGAACAAATCAAAGATGAATTGAGTTCTTGAATTAACACCAGTACGCTGAAAAGTCTCACGCTTAGCATTAAATCCAACCATTACGTCAAGATTCAAATCACTGTTAATTGCTTTATTGGCAGATAAAGTGAAATCACTGTTAGTAATAGTTTGCAGTCTGTTTTGAGTAGTATACTGACCTAAAGGAATGTTAATACCTCTAGAATTGATTCTATAATCTGATACTCCAGAAGTAGCATCAATGCCAATTCTATAGTTTGCAGTTAACCAATCAGTTATGTCATAAGTCAAACCAACGTTACCAAAGAATCTGTTAATCTTCTCAGAATCAAGTGTGTTTTTCAAAGTCCAATAAGGATTCTGAATATCATTCCCGCCTCTGTAGTAGATACTTTCTTTTGTAGTTGGAAGCTCAAAAGGCCATCCTGTCAAATCATTACTTCTTGGAGTGTATAACACGTTAGAAAATAATGAAGTTCCAGCAGGGTTTGAACTTGTTGAAATTCCAGCTGGTGGCTTATTAGCCTTAGAAGTAACATAGTTGAATGAAGTACTAATCTTCAATCCATTACTCAATGTTGTTCTTCCACCTAAACTCAAGTTATGCTTCTCATAATCGTTGCTTTCTACATATCCATCATCTCTAACGAAACCGTAAGAAGCACTAATTGAACCTACATCAGAAAGTCTGCTGGTAATGTTCAAAGACGTATTAATCTGAGAACCTTTTTGAAAGAAATTCTGAAGGTTTTCATAAGCTTTGTATTCGTGATCTGCTCCAATATATTGAGGCAATTCATCATTCCATGCTGATCTATCATACGGGTGTTTTACAGCCGCGATGTTTGGATCATTAACAGAAACACGAGTACTATTCTTACCTGGTTGATCAAAAGGAGCTCCCCAATTCGAGAATGCCGCTGATGCCGCATTATGGAAACCGTTTCCGTATTTATCCTGATCATCTGGAATACTAGCCGCTTCGTTAACGAAGTAAGACTGAGTGAACGAGATGTCCATTTTGTTTTTCGAGGTCACAGCAGATCCAGTTTTTGTTGTTACAAGAACAACACCGTTTCTACCAGCTTCACCGTAAAGTACGGTTGCACTCAAACCTTTCAATACACTTACATCTGCAACGTTGTTTGGATCTAAGTCCAAGAAACGAGAAGATGCAGTTGCACCACCAGTCGAATAACCTCTATCTGGGTTAGTGGAAGAGTTGAACGGAACTCCATCAATAACAAATAGTGGCTGGTTAGTTCCTGATATAGAACTATATCCACGAATAATGATATTAGTACCAGAACCAGCAATACCACTTGTTTGTGTGATATCCACTCCTGGAACTTTACCTCTCAAAATTCTAGCTACATCTGATTCTGGTTTAGATTGGATATCCTCCGCCCCAATTGAAGTAACGGCATATCCCAAAGACGCTTTGTCTCTAGTAATACCAAGTGCAGTAACCACAACTTCATCAAGTTCAGAAACCTCTGGGTTCATCTGAACATTAACGCTGCTACGATTGCCAACAACTTCTTCAACTTCGGTATAACCTAAGAATCTGAAAACTAATGTCGCATTATCCGGTACGGAAATACGGTAATTACCATCTGCATCGGTCTGTTGACCTTGAGTGGTACCTTTAATCTGCACGGTCACTGTTGGAAGTCCCTGACCCGTTTCGTCAGTAACTTTACCAGTGACAGTACGATCTTGCGCCTGTACAACTACGCATACAAGCACTGACATCATAAAAGTCAGTAATACTCTCTTCATAGTAAGTAGTTTTAGTAAATATTAATTATTTAGAAAAAAAATAATTCGGTTGAACCACCAAAACTAAAAGAAAATACGGTTAAAGAAAAGGATGACGGACTTTTTTAGAGGCTAAAAACCCTTATTCCTCCATTAGATTTTTATTAAAAAAAATATATTGAGACAGTAATAGCACTGATAAACAAGCACTTACAAATTTTAACATCTCTTAACATTTGAGCAACATCGCGTTAAAATCGGTTAAAATAATTTTACTTTTTTTTAGAAAAACATATTCTTAAGCACATTTTGGTCCATTTCTTCACTTTTAGATATATTAATCAAAGCCTTAATTTCTCAAATTAATAAACTCTAAATCATCAAAAAATCAGCCCTTTTTCTTGGCAAAAGCGATCTGTTCAGCAAGCAAAATTATACTCTCTTTAAGATAAGGATCTTTAAGGTCATCAAGGGAGCGATCGACTACCTTATTGGCATCCAATTCATTCAATGATGCGCCCACTTTTACACGTGCAGCACGCTTCTTTTCAGCTGTATCTCTCTCCTCTTTTCGAGTTTCATAATTTAGAGACACCACTGTCTTGCTTCTGGCAGTCTTCAAATCTGCAATATCTGACTGTAGATCAACTAAACTCTGGTCGGTTTTTAATCGATCATCATTACTCCCTTTAAGAAAATCGAGCATTTGATTATCTACATAATTCAAGGGAGTGTAATTGGCTGAGGCAATTTGATCCCATTTTAAAGCACTAGGTCTCGAGCTCTCTCCAAATTCCTTGGCATCAAAAGCAGAAGGTAAAGCGATATCAGGTGAAACACCCAAATGCTGCGTACTACTACCATTTACTCTATAGAACTTAGCAATGGTGTATTTTATCAATCCTAATGTGTCTTTTTCACCATTCAAGAAATCATTTATCCCACGTACATTTTGTACTGTCCCTTTACCGTAAGTTTGCTCTCCAACAATGACCCCTCTTTTATAGTCTTGCATGGCTCCTGCAAATATCTCTGAAGCAGATGCTGAGAATCTATTGATCATAACACTCATAGGGCCCTCATAAAACATCGTCTTGTCTTCATCAGTCCCTTTCTCTATTCTACCATTTTTATATTTCACCTGGACAATTGGTCCTCCTGGTATAAACAAACCTGAAAGGTTAATGGCCTCAAACAGTGCGCCACCTCCATTATTTCTTAAATCGATCATTATACCGTCAATGCCATCTTCCTGCATTTCGGTGATCAAACGTTTAACGTCATTAGTAGCACTCAAGTAATCTTCCTTCCCAGCATTTAATTCTTCTCCATCCAAGTAAAAGTCAGGAAGCTTGATTACGCCCAAGTTTAAGGTCTCGTTGTTTTCAGTATACTGAATCACTTCACTTTTAGCCCTGGCTTCATCGTACTTGATTTTATCCCGCACTAAATTCACAATTTTCGTAGGCGCGCCTGGACTTGAGCCAGCTGGTAATAACTCCAATCGAACCAAAGTACCTTTAGACCCTCTGATCTTACCCGCGACTTCATCAGATCTCCAACCAACAACATCAATCATATCTCCTTCCGCACCTTGCGCAATGCCTATCACCTTATCATCCTTGTCAATTTGACCGCTTAAAAATGCTGGCCCACCTGGACGTAGCTCTACAATTTTTGTGAAATCATTGTCTTGCTGCAGCGTAGCCCCAATTCCCTCCATTGACTTACTACTTTCTCTTCTAAAATCTTGTGCATTTAAAGGAGTGAAATAACTCGTATGAGGATCAAAGGCTTCTGTAACTGAGTTCATGAATAATTCGAACACATCGTTGCTATTGTATCTATTAACATTCGTTTCGAAACGATTGTACCTTTCAATAAGCGTTTTGGTGACTTTTTCCTGGTCTGAGCCGCTAAGCTTTAAACTTAAGGCCTGGCTTTTTAACACCTTTCTCCAGAGCTCATCAAGATCGTCCTCATTCTGAGCATATGGCTCCTCAGCTCGGTCGTAACGGTAAGTCTCCTCTTTTTCAAAATCAAATTCTTTCGAAGAATTAGCAATAGCAAAGTCCAAACGTTCTTTTACTCGTTTCTGATAGATATTGAACATGTAAAATGCAGGCACTAAATTCCCTGCCTTCAAATCATTATCAAATTCAAACCTATATTTCTGGAATGATTTGATGTCAGAAGCCAAGAAATAATTTTTGTTGCCATCTAATGCGTCCAAATAGTTGTCTAAAATTACAGAGGACAATGAATCATTTAAATCCGTTTCTCTATAATGGTAGTAATCCAAAATACTCACCACTAATCTGGCCTCTTTCAAATGCTCAGACCTAGGCTGTAGGTATTTTACGCTATCTAAATCATTAGCTTGAACTGCAACGAATTGCAGCATCAAGAATGCAGGAAGCAATAATAACCGGTTCAAATTTCTCATATCAACACGCAGATTTCATTCAATTACCCTCTAAAAAATCGAGAGTGTTTTAAAATTAACAATTCTAGCAGAATTCAGCACTCCTTCTTACAATTTTGAAACGTTACAATTAGTATACCGATATTATAAAAATAGGTTCTGAGTTTCTTTGAATGAATTGTTAAATTTTGCCAATTCACTCACACCTTAGAGATTTAGCTGGGTTTATCATTGCCGTCCTGACAGATTGATAGCTTATTGTTAATAAAGCGATGAGTAACGCACCAATTGCCGAGGCAATAAACCAAAACCAGTTAATTTCTAATTTATAGGCAAAGTCCTTTTAGCCATGCTTTCTGAAAACACCACAGTATTCGGAGCAGCCAATGCTCCCTCTGTGTCCCCTGCTATCAATTGAAAATCAAATACCTCAAAAAGTGTCGACTCTGCATAGGCAAAGTGCTCCGTATAAAAGCCCTGTTGTTCATAGTTAATCAACTGTCTACCGCGTGGCAACATTCTTACCTTATTAACAACTTCTGGGTAGTTCTTCCATTACTGGTGCCAAAGCGGGTAAAGTAATACCAACTAAACTGCTGCTTACTCCAAGCGCCTTATCAATTGTCAATACACGGAATATAT
>Ga0307985_10001630_pt1 | contig 12657 bp, 18 predicted proteins | sample EllFjometageno80_FD_203155 | JGI IMG/M metagenome (GOLD analysis project Ga0307985, IMG submission 203155) | Marine microbial communities from Ellis Fjord, Antarctic Ocean - #80 | ecosystem: Environmental > Aquatic > Marine > Unclassified | place: Southern Ocean | collected 2014-10-09 | reverse complement strand
GCGGGGGCCCCCCACGGGGGAGAAGGTGAGTTATACATACATAGGCACCGATGGCACATACACGCGGAAGGCGGGGTGAACAGCGCTGCGAACAGCGCTGCGAACAGCCCGATCGGAGCTCGACCCGCTTGTGCAGCTTCGTTCGCCCCGGTGCCGCTTCGTTCGCCCCGGTGCCCCTTTGTTCGCACGTGCGTGTGGGCGCTCACTCACGCTCCCCCCCCACCAGGCGATGGCTCTGTTAACCCTCAGGACGTGTTCAAGCCGGTTCGTCGGTACTTCCACTCGCGCACGCTCCACCCCCGCACGACGTTTGAATACGACTCCGACCAGGAAGGGGCCGACTTTGTTCCGCTCTTCAACGAACTGCTGGAAGAGTTCACAGACGTCAACGTTGCGGAGAAGACGTTTATGAAGGTTTGGAACGCGTTCATGAGGAGGGATCACGTGACGGCAGATAAGCAGATGAGGGGGTTGCTGGAGGACTTTGTGGGACAGTTTGGACCGAGTGTCGGAGTTACTGAGGAGCAGTGGAGCAAGCACTTGCTGAGCTTGTGGGATCACGGGGTTATCAGCGGGGAGGTTGTGTCTGAAGTCATGGACCTTTTCACGAGCAAGTCGGGTCAGGCGTAACCGCTCATACTGCGTGAACAAAGATGAGCGCTTTATTTGAAACCCGCAAAAAGGTTGAAATCTGGAGGCACGGGCTGCTGGAGGCATGCGCTGCTGCGGTAAATTTACTGACGCACAACACTCTTTCATCTGTACAGTTTCAGTTTCAGTTTCAGTTTCAGTTTCAGTTTCAGTTTGTAGACTGCTCGCGATGCCTCGTGGGTTACAACAGTAGTTCTCTCGTCTGCTCAAGTCTGTTCTGGTTCTACCTCCACTGCATATACGGACCCAAGACGGATAAGCCGGCGACTTATGTCAAGTGGCTAATACCCCCGTCTCTACTTGCTGTGGGCGGTCCTCTTCTCAGGTCTCGTTGCAGGGCCTGTCGCCTTGATCCTTCTCGCCATCGCGATGCTCTACACCATGATTGCATTCTTTCATATCTTGGTCGCCGACAAGCCGCTCGCCAAGCCGCTCGCCAAGTCCTAACGCGCTGGATACGACATGGCTCAGCACGTTGGAGACGGTTACTACTTTGCGGTCTACATCGTCCTCGTTAGTTAGTGTCGTCGAAGTTCATAGCAAATAGTTATGTTTAAAACTTGACAGGTACTAAAACGCGAATGCGACGCGTTCATCGAACATGAACATTTACACTGTACAGTTGTACGGGGCTGAGTACTGTGCTACTCCTCCCCATGTCGTTCCGCGTCTTCACAGTGACCGGCGCCACGCCCCACGAGCTCGGCGTGTCCCACGGCACCCAACTCCGCCCCCTCATCCACAAAACCTACAATTTTTATAGTACATGGTGGCTAATACTTGGGATTTCTGACGGCATGCTTCGACAATACGGGGCGGACTTTCAAGCGCTTCTTGAGAACTACGCTGGGGGGAAGTACGCTGCAGAAATCGCCGGAATAGCGCAAGGCTCTGAACTTCCCTTGTACCAAATCCACTGCCTCAATGCCAGAACAGAGATTGTCAATAAACAAACATTCAATAGAGGACACGAGGGACCAAACGAATGCACGACGCTGTCGGTGCCTCAGTGCGACATACTCGCTGAAACTTGGGATTGGGCCGAGGAGGCTGGTAGCTATACTCAGGTAATGAAATTGGAACGCCCGGATAACCAGACGAGTGATATAGCCATGATCGTCGAGCCTGGGATCATAGCGAAGATCGGCGTGAATGCAGCCGGCGTCGGCGTCGCGCTGAACCTGCTCGCGCCGTCCCGCGGCCCGGCGGACGGAGAAAGCTTCGTTGGCGTCCCTGTACACGTGCTGCTGCGAGTTATACTTGACGCGCCCGATTTGCCGGCGGCTATTGCGGCGGTGACTGACGCGCCCAAGGGTTGGGCGACGACGAGCGTCCTCCACGTCGCCGCGTGCGGTCGTAGCGCTGTGATTGAGCTGACTGGTGGTGGCTGCATCGTTGCGTATAGCGACGCTGTGGTGTTGCTGAGGACGAATCACTTCGTTGTGGGCGTTTCGGAGGAGGACTGGAAGGGGAGTCCGAGCAGCCTCAGTCGGTACGCGAGAGCCCGTGAAATTATTAAAGGATGGCCGGGTGACGCACGGGGTGCTGTCACTATGACCACAGTCCGCTCGTTATTGGACGACCGATTCGGTTCGTTGCCGATTCTCCGCGAGTTCAAGCCGGATGTAAAGTTGGGGATGAACGCGGGGACAATCACGAGGATTCATCTTGACTTGAAGGAGAAGGTGATGTATTACACGCCTGGGAGTCCGGTAGACTTTCCAGAGTATAATAGTCTCAGTGCAGTTTAAAAGTGGAGGTTAATGGCTCAATACATGTTCTCAGTTCTTGTCATGTGCGTTGAGCGTTGAGCGGGTTTGCTTGGTAGATTTCCTCTTCTAAATGGTTTACAACTGTAACCTGTCGGTGTATCATCAGATTGTTCTCTTTTTCCACTCTATCCTTCTATATCCTTCTCTCTCTCAGTCTCTCTCTGTTCCTCTGTCTCCGTCGCTGTCTCTCTCTCACTCTCTCTCTCTCTCTCTCTCTTGCCGTCAATCCAGAGTACAGTTGTAAACTTGTAAAGGTATCCCATCCATATCCACCACTGGCCCAGCATATAGCCGCCGAACGCATACCTCACACAGACCTCCAGCCCTCCAGCACCTCCGCCTCCCCGCCACCCATCTCCTAACCCCCCTCCTCAACAACCATGCCTGCATCAGTACCACTCCACCTTCTCTCCCTTGCAACCGGCCTCCCAACAAACCCGCTCGCTCATCGCCAGGATCCGTTCTCTCCGTCTCCACTCGCGTACTTTCGCTCCCATTCGCTTTCCCTGCTCACTACTCCCTCCATCTTAAGTCCCCACCTCTCCTCCCCCTGCACCTCTCTCTCCATGGACTCCTCCTCTCGCTACCTGCTCTCCGGCGGCGGCGACGCCACCGTCGCGCTCTTCGACCTCGACCCATCGTCTCAAAACTCCATCCAATCGCCCCTACCCTTCCCGACCTCGACAACTCCCAAAACACCGCTACAGATCTACGAAGACAAGATCAAATGGTCCCGTACCTCCCGAAAGCGTAAACCCCTCCAACACGCCCGACGCGCGAACGCCCAGTCCCAAACGACCCAGCACATGCTCCCAACCGGCCACCGGTTCTCCCTCTCCGCCGTGAACTGGTACCCCCCCGACAACGGCATGTTCCTCACCGGCGACCGAGGCGGCAACGTCCTTCTGTGGGACACCAACTCGTTCAAGCCGGTGCTGCACTACCCGCTCCTGACATCCCCCGGCGTCCCGTCCTACTCAATTACGTCCCTTGCCTTCCCTCCCACGCCAACAACCACGTTCGTCGCCACTACTACCACGGGCGTCGTTTACCAGTTCGACATGCTCAGCCCGCCCAACCCCACCCTGACGGTGCCGGCGGCGACAAAGGCGGGGAGCACGAGTGCCACGTTCCACCCGCACAACGAGCACTTGCTCATCACGACGGGAGGTGCCGGGGACGGCACGATCAAGCTCTGGGATTTGCGGCGCTCGGGCACCAGCTCGTTTGTGACGTCTTGTCAAGCAAGCAACGTGATTTCCCGCACAACCACCAGCCCTAACCAAGCCCACCCGTCCACCCAGTACGCGCCGAGCGACACGAGGCACTTTGCCACAGCGAGTCTTTTGCCGGCTTCCGAAACTGGCGTGAGCAACGCGCGCTGGTGCGCCTCTGGGCAGTTCTTGGTCAGCCTGGCGTGCTCGACGGGGGAACTGGCGGTGTGGGACTTCAGAGGCGTCATCGGCAACGACTCCACCAACGACGACTCCACCAGTGGACTGATTAACCCGTCTTCGTATGGGGGCAGCGGCGTGGTCAGCGAGCAGGCTGATTGGGGCAAGCCCGTGTTGCGAGAGGTGGAGTTTCCGCCTCTGAACGAAATGGCGACGGGTGCTGACGAAAAGACGGGCCAGAGCGGCAAGTGGAAGATCGACCTGGAGGTCTTCGACGCGGTTGGCAAGGGAAGATTGGGGGATCAGGTGTTCGTCAGTCCTATCAAGGCGAACTCGGCGGACGTGTTCGTCGGATCGGTCTGGGGCGGAGCGGGAGGGAAGGTGACCAAGCTGAGCGGCCACTTGTCGGGCGTCAAATCGCTCGCGCTTTGCGGGGATGGAGGCGAATGCGTCACGGGCAGCAGTGACGGGATGCTGTTAGCTTGGGGCTACAACGGAGAATCCAAGCCCAAAGCCGGTGGCGAAAACGGAGACGTGGACAACTGGTGAAGTTGACGCTTGCATATTATACAATAGTACTCAGTTTTTGTCTACGAAGAGTTTGCGAGGTCGTCCACGCTTCTGCTGTTCAGCCGGTGGTGCCTGTCCATGGGAGAGACCCTGAAGACGACATCGCCGTGAACGGTAGCACCAACTGCCTCGTTCGTCGACGCCTCCGGTTTGCCCCCGCGCTGTTGCCCTCGGCGCCCACGCCGTCCTCTTCTGGTCGCTGGTGTCTAGCCCCACGTTGTCCTGGTCCTGGTTCCTCCCCCTCAAGAAGAAGAAGATCCCTTTCCCCGCACTCTTCGTGGCCTCGCACGGCAGCTTCCGTTCCGGCCGCGGTACGCCGTCGCTCGCAAAGTCCACCAAGAGCTTGAGGCGGAAGTCGCAGTCGCCAATAACCTCCCGCCCGCCGAACTTCGCGAGATGCTCCTCGATCCCAGAGATGCCCATGCGCGCAACTTCGTCGAGAATGATTGACGCCTTGACGACTTTCTCGGTGTAAATTAGATCTCCCGCCCTCGCTTCGAACTTCGGCAGCACCACCCCGGCGTCCTCCTTCGCAATCTTGAACAGCGCGGTGGATTTGTTGTGCGCGGCCATGTGCTGCACAGCGCTGAGGATGCTGGTGACCGCGGGGCGGAGGGAGGCGGGATGCTCCGCGAGATACTCCAACAAGTTGCCACCGTGGCAGAGCTCCGTGACGATGACGAGCTTGGAGGAGGACTCGTAGGTGGTGGTGGACAGAATGCCGAACAACCGTCTGCTCAAACAACGCTGTGTGCATAACTCGCGCGAATCCGAGTGCCAAAACGCGCTAGAGAGGCGAACACGCTTGATTTCAAACACATTGACTAAAATACAGAATTTGAAGCATGGTCCTCGTGGCACAGTAGCTCAGCGCTCAGCGACGAGTAGATGCTCATCAAGTAAGGGCCGAGGAAAAAAAGCGCCGTGACCACGTTCCCGAGAAGCTTCCTGCTCATCTCCAAGCTCGGCACAATATTCATGGGCAGACTGAACGCCCTCCCGTCAAGCCGCTCCAAACAGATTGCCTGTTGAAGAAGCCAATTGGGTACATGAGAATCACTGAACGTGAGCCGGATGTTCATCTCGACTATATCTTGGTCGACGTCGCGCTCAATCGCAAGGTTCAGTGCACCGTAGGCGTGAACATAGATCAAAAGCGTCAACACCGGCTGGAACGCGCCTGCAGCACGAGCGAAGCGAGCGTTAGAAGAGGGTGAGAAGAAGTTGACAATACACAAGTGAGCAATGGGGGAAGGTGGTGAACGGCGTGGTTTGCGAGCGAACCAAGCGGGTGCTCACAGCAGCGCGCTTTACTCGCTCGCGCTTTACTCGCTCGTCCCCCACCTCTCACCTGCAAACACCCACCCCGGCACACACGCAGGCACCCCCCCCACCCTAAAGTTCGCCTCGAAAACCCCTGTCAGAGAAATTAGTGAGTTCGGCAGGTTGAGCTCGTAAATGAGAGTGGACGTAGGAGAGGAACAAGGCGAGAATAAGCAATCGCTCAAGTGCGCTGTGAAAGAGCTCGTCCATGAGATACGCTCGCTTCGCTAGCGCACGTACCTCCAACCATTTGCGTGATGTTTATCAATGTGGCTGGCACGTACAAGTACATCAAGCCGTGCGCCACGTTGCCCGTTTGATGCATCTCGTGCAGCATTGACTTGAAGCGAGGCGTTATGCGATGGATCATGTTGGGTTTCACGGTCCTAATGTCCGCTTCGACTGGGGAGAGAGAGGGGTTAGAGAGAGGGTTGTCCACTGGGTCCGGCAGAGCGAACGCCGTAAGCCTCCTGTCCCGTTTCGTGCGTTCGCTGGCTCTTGCAAACCATTGGCAGCACAGTGCCCCCTACATATGATCTCAGGTCATGCACCAGAACCCCAGATATCCCCAGAACTCCGGATACTAAGATCTTACCTCGCTTAATCTCGAGATCGCTCAGACGCTGCGACAACCTGACTGAAAACGCCCCGCTCGCTAGCATCAGCATGAGTGAGAGCCGCGACCACACGCAACCAGCGGCCAGGTACGCCAGCAGGGTATCTCCTCGCTTCAAACTGCGCACGAGCGAGAACACAGAGCTGATCACGGTCGGTGCCACCCCGACGATGAAGTGGACCGTGAACGCCTCGTACCTACTGGCGTTGACAAGCCGTTGCCTGAACACGCTGAGGTCGTGCTCGGGCTGGATGGTGGTGCCGTTTCTGCGCGATCGCTGCTGAGCCTTCGCGAGGACGGCGAGGCCGTTCAACCTCAAGTAGTTGATGCTGGTGAGACTGAATCTCTCCTCCTCTGTGTCCCTCGTCAGCGCTATCTTGTTCGGTTGGAAGGCGCGCGAGAAGGAGCGGGAGGCGCCCACAAACGCGAGAAAGAAGGTGGAAATGAAGCTCGTGAGGGCGATGATATCGACCCGGGACGCGCGATGCATCTTAACCGCGTAGAACCCGAGCTCGCAAAGAGAGGCTGCGACCATGACTAGGAAGCCGACGGGTGAGTCTCCTCGAATGTCGCTGACGAGCCCGTTGATGTAGTCAATATAATAGACCTCGTCCTTGCGGGTTTTCACCGGACGGGAGTGCAAGTCGGTCGATTCTGACCCATCTTTCAGAGACGACAATCCGATCTGCAGCAGGGTGGCGCGCTCTGGACCAACCTCCATGTACCTGTGAGCGAGAGTGTAAGTGAATCGGGGGGGGCACACACAAACACACCTCTGGCCAAGAGCTTATAAGGAGGTGTGCCATACACATGTGTGAACAGGGGGGGGCAGCGTGTTTTGATCGGCGTGTTTTGAACGGCGTGTTTTGATGGGGGTACAAGGCGAGCGCGAGTAAATGAGATACGCTCGCGCGTCTCCACGTTGGTGAACCACGCGCTCGCATGTCGCTCGCGCGTCTCCGCGTTGGTGAACAACGCGCTCATACCTCGTGCTCAGATTCATGGTCTCCTCACACATCAACATCTCGGCGAAGTCCAAGTGGCGCATCGAGCGGCGTACAGCGGGTAGGCGGAAGATGTCCTGCTTCTCGCGAGCGCTGATCTCGACGTATGAAACTTGCTCCCGAGCGTCCATGACGGCGTCCTCCATGGCGAAGCTCTTGATTGAAGAGTGGGACACGAAGCTGCTACGACGCACTGGCGTGTTGATGAACTCGCCTGTTTGATCGAGCCTCACGGCCGAGTTGAGTGGCTTGACTGTAGGCAGATCAGTAATCTGGACCTGCATGCTGCCGTCCGGCGCCGACGTTGGTATCTGGGCCTTCATGCTTCTTAGGTGAGATGAGGAGGAGGATGTGATTGCATGGATGTCGAGGTTGTTGGCGGTGAGCGGGGGACCGAACGAATCGTCGGAGTCGACGCCATCGTTGTTGCCAGCGCCCGGTGTGTGACCCGGGGAAAGGAGGGCTAATATTCTCTGTTGGAACTGTTCATTTCGGCGGGCCTCTCGGTTCATAGCATCGGCTAGGGTTTCTCGGAACTTCGCCGAACGAGCCTCTTCTTCTCGCAGCATTGAGAGCAGCTCCGAGGGCGGGTTTGCCGGGGAGGGTTCGGGGTCTGTTGGGTGTATTACTGTCATCCTAGAGGGGTTAAGTGGGGGTTTGTGTACCCAACTCCACATCCACAAATCACACTTTGATTTCAACAAATGTGTCGCTCACTCACTCACACAAACAATCAAACAATGCCTCCATATATCACCACCAAATTTGCTTGGGTTTCTTTGTTTTGTTTCTTTTGTGAATGCAACCGTGACATTAATGTTAAGCTAGCACTCCTGTCGTGTGCCTGTTGCTGCTCTCTCGTTCTCTTCGCGTCTGCTCCCCTCTCCTCTCCTAGATGCTCGCATCTCACTTGGACGTATGCTTCCTCTTGATGTGCTTGTCAAGGTGGGCCTTCTTCTTCGCCTTGTGGTCGCAATGCGGGCACTGCTTCCACTTTACGCCGATGTTGTGCTTGCTGGCCTTGTGTATCGTGATGCTGCTGTTCGACTTGGCCCTGTATTCGCAGTCCTCGTAGTCGCAGAACCACCAGAGCACATCAATAGCGTGCAAGGCGGCTTTGTGCATCTCGGGGGTGCTCTCCTGCTTCGCCTTGTACTCGCACCCCAAGCTCGTTCAGTGCATGCATGCCAACTAATGCCGATACTGTGCACGTTGGCTCTGTGCTGCTTGAAGTTGACCTTCTGCTTCGCCTTGTATTCGCACCCGAGCTCAGGGCAGTCATGCCACACTATGTCGATGCTAAGAATGGCGGCCTTGTGCTGCTTCAGACGCTGATTCGTCTTCGTCCTGTACACACACACACCAACCCCGCACGTCCTCCACGTCCCTCCTCCGCTCGCCTTCTCCGCGACCCCCCCCCTCCTTCTCCTCCTCTTCCCCACCACTACCTTCCTCCCCCTCTACCTTGATAACAACCTGTCCTTCCGCCGGTACCTTTGGCATAAACACCTCAACCCTCTCGTCCGTCTGACACTTCGGGCTAGTGCCATCCCACCCCTTCCCACACGCCCTGGGCCACATCGTCTCATATCCCTTGCAAACCAGCGCGTCCACCCCCCTCTCTCTTCCCCTGCAACTCTCGAAGCAGAATTTGGCATCCAAGAGGTCCATCAGGCTCATGCTCCACCTTCACCCTCTTCGGGGGAGGCTCAGGGCTGCTCGTGCTACTCACGCTACACTCGACTAGCTTACCCTGCTATTAATCCACGCTGCAAGTCTCAAACCCTGCAGCTGTCCAATCCCTTGCGCAGCAATGTTTTCCCAGTCTGAACACGTGCCAGCAATGTTTTCCCAGTCTGAACACACAGCAATGATGTTTTACTTCGCGAGCACTTCGAACGAGCTTACGGACAGCCAGTGCTTCTGCTGACCGACAACCCTCGCCGCCTCGCTCCTGACACAGCAATTTGATAAATCAATTAAAGCATGACGGGCTATGTTAGTAATTTCCTCACGCCGTCTTTGTCGCAAACGAACAGCACAAACCCGTGCTCAATTCCTTGTCTCAGCGCAACCTCCCTGTAGCACTCCCTCACCGCCTCGACAGCCTCCTCGACCGCCATGCCATTGTCGTACTTTTCGAGCAAGATGGAGTTCGCGAGCGTCCCGCCGGAGCCCGAGGCAGTGTACGAGACTGGGTGGGATTCGCCGCGCGAGTCGACGCGGATTAGCGACCAGGTTGGCGCGCTCGTTATTGCGCTCGGGAGAGTCCCGGGGGAGGTCATTGTTACCACTGATGGGATAGCCGGTTGGCAACTAACCTTGCCTCCCACGACAACGACCGTGTCGCCCAGCCCCTTGACGACGGGTCTCACCGTCTCGGCCGCATCATCCGGCGCAATAGATCTCCCGGCTGCCGTCAGCTGCGACAACTGCGACACTGTGTAGTCCTTGAGACGGTCGAACGTCGCCTGGTCGCCGCAGCTCACGCTGCAGAGGAGCCAACTGCTGTCCGTGGCTGGTGTGTGATTGTGGATGATTTGAGAGTCGATAAGTTCGTTTGCCGTCTTGAGGCTGGCTGGTGTGTAAAAGATGGTGCCGTGGGAGGACAGAGTCGTGGACGGCGACGTGTTCACGGCGTGGGTCCTGCTCGCGTCGACGTATTGAAGGGAGGAGGAGGAAGAGGACGGTTCGGGTGGGAGGGGGGGGGGATGAAGAGATTTAGCATTTCTGATAAAGGGGCCGGCAGTAGTGGTCGATGAGGCGAAGACCAGGAAGGAATCCGTACGGAGAGCGACTGTGGTGGGGTTGCCGTAAGCCAGGACCGGCACGAGGAGGTAGAGGAGCGCGAGCATGGGAACCCAGACAAAAGTGAGCTGCAAAAAACGAGCCGAACGCTCAACAACCCTCTCGTCTCCGCCAGTACAGCCGCGCCAGTGCAGCCCCTCCCTCCTCCCTCCCCCCACAAAATGGGCCAAGCGAGTGGCGTGGACACTGGTCGGGTCTTTGAGCGGAGCGTGGGTGGTGGTGTTTGGGGTGTTCTTGCTACTGATGAAGAAGGAGTATATGCGCACCTTCTTCACCACTCGGACGGGTAAGCAGTGGGCCATGGACTTCTTCGTTAAGGGGGTAGATGACGAGCAGAAGGCAGCGGTGCTGTCTGTCAACAGGAAGATGTGGTGGGCGATACGGGAGGAAGTGAAGGAGTGGGTGCAGGCGGGGTGGTGGCGGTGGGAGGAGGAGAAACCGGAGTGGTTCAGTTTGGAGTGGCAGAGAGTCAGGTGCCTCAGGAGTGGATTGAAGACGCGGAAGAGAGAAAGAGGCTGGGCAGGCTGAGGAGAGCTAGCGTGAGACGGAGAAGTAGCGTTGATATGATCAAAGGAGCCATAATTGGGGGGGGGAGGGGGAAGGTGTACGCAGAGGGGATGGGCAGCGAGGAGGATGGTAAAATGAACACTTGAAGAGGACAAACAAATATGATTCTTATTCATCTAATCTGGGTTGGAGGGGGAGGAGCAAAGTGCGGAGTAAAGTACGTTACGCAACACTCTGCCTCGCTGCCTCGCTGCCTCGCTGCCTCGCTGCCTCGCTGCCTCGCTGCCTCGCTGCCTCGCTGCCACGCTGCCTCGCTGCCTCGCTGCCACGCTTCTTCGATTGCAGTTGAAACACGTTCTTTTTTATCTTAGCCCCGGCCGTGCTCGCTGGCCCCGGTAATTTGACACATTCCCCCTAGATGGGCACTCTGTGTTGTTGCCTTACTCCTTCTTCTCCGCCTCCTTGCTTTCAGCCCTCGCCGCCTCCATCTTCTCCTTATCTCCCAGCTTCCAGAACTCCGCCTTCGGCAACATGGTGTCGCTCCACATCTTGTGGTCAGGGCTCTGCAGCTTGTTGTCGAAGATCCTGCCCGGCGTTCCCTGCCCCATGACATCCATGTCATCCACCAACTCACGGCCGTCATAGTGAGGCTGGAAGTGATCCGGAGCCCTCAAGTACCTACAAGCGAAGCGAGTGTGAGCGAGGGTTGATGGGAGGGGAGCGAGCGAGGGAAAGAAGAAGCTCGGCCACCAGGTGAGAAAGGCAGCTCGAGCGGCCCGCAAAGCGCCGGCGAAGTGGCGAGAGCCGAATAGTTCTGAGCGGCAGTTTGTGCGGCGGGCGATCGGCTAGTATGGGGGCTACTCGCTCGCGAATAGCACGTTCTGGGCCGGCAGTTTGCACGGTGGGCGACCGGCTCGCTCCAATACTATGTGTGGCGCTACTCGCTCGCAATTCGCGGCGAGGGCTCGCTTGTTTCCACTCGCTTCGCTCGCGCACGTACTTATCGTGCATAATCTCGTTGTCCACGGCCACCTCGGCCTGCGTCTTGCCGCACTCCTCAGCGTGAATGCCAGCCATGGCCGTGTGCGCATCCGCCGTAGCTATTATCAAGGACTCGATCTCCTCCTTCTTCAACTCCCGGACTTGCTTGGCAGGGCAGCCGCCGTACACGCCCATGGACTTGAGCACGGAGCCGGGCGACGCGACGCCGCCGGCGAGAAGCACCACGTTGTCCTCCACTATGGCGCCGTCGAGGATCTGGGGTTTCATATGTGTGAGCAAAGGGGAGGATGGGGGGGGGGCAGAGGGGGGGGGAAGGGGGAAGGGAGGGGCGTGTGTGTGGCGTGTGTGAGTTGCGTTCGCGCGTGTGGAGGGGGCACAAACACGCCACACGCGTGTGTGTGGCGTGTGTGAGTGAGTTGGTTCGCGGGTAAATAACGTTCGCGCATATGCTTCGCTAAGCGCGCTTCGCGCTTCTCTTGGCGCTTTCTCACCTGAGCCTTGGCGCCGACTAGAACGTTGCTGCCGAGCCTGGCCGCGTGGACAATGGCCCCCGCCCCGATCGTGACGTTGTCGCCGATGTTCGTGTTGAAGTCCCCCTGAATCTTGGCGACGTGAACGACGGCGTTCTCGCCGATGTTGGTGTTGCGGCCGATTCTGACGGCGTTCACGTCGCCCCTGACGACGGCGCCGTACCAGACGCTGCTAGTTTCGGTGATCTTGACGTCACCGACGAGGGTGGCGGAGGGAGAGATGAAGCAGAGGGGGGCGGCGGGGGAGGCGTTGTTGTACGTGACGAACCGGGTGGAGGGGGTGAGGCGGTCGGTGTAGCGGGTCACTTCCATGGAGGCGCCGAGGTTGTCCAGGGCAGAGCTGGGGGGGGCGAGTGTTTGGGTTAGGGGGGAGGGGGGGGGACATGGGGGGGGGAGAGAGAGAGGAAAGGGGATATGGGGGGATACAGATGTGCGGGAACGTGCATTGTTGAATGGGGGGGGGGGGGGGGGGCCGGGGTG